>QWCK01002875.1_pt1 | contig 20165 bp, 17 predicted proteins | sample 1972571 | NCBI WGS metagenome assembly QWCK01 (sample SAMN09866710, study PRJNA288562) | Human gut metagenome isolate term2_stool, whole genome shotgun sequencing... | isolation source: gut | host: Homo sapiens | place: USA: California
GAACATTTGACACGACGAACCCCTTTCAGGGGTAGCAAGTAACGTTTGCGCGTGACAGACCAACCAACGCCCTTCAGGCGTGGCTAGTAATACAGGCCCGTTGGGCCGCATGAGAAAAACCCCCGGCTATGCCGGGGGATTCTTATTGATACGCGAACGGTCGCGAGCTTTTTGAAAAAGAAAAATTTCATTTCATAAACATTTCATAAACGCTCTGTAAGATGATCCTGTAAGCAAAAAAGAAAAGCGCGCAGGACGGATTTCGTCTACGAAACGCGCACAAGGAGGAAATGATATGAAAAAGAAAATGGGCAAAGCCATCTCGATGCTCCTGCTCTTCGGACTTGCGGCAGGCATGGTCGGATGCAATCAAAATGCGAAACCCCAAGAGGAAGCCGGCGAGTCGGTTCCCGCAGCGGAAGCCGGCATGACCGAGAACCCCATGGGCGACAGCGAAACCTTCAAACCGTCGGACTACACGCTCGCGGCGAAAGACGAATACATCTATGAATTTATGGGACTGAAGTTCAAACTCCCCGAGAAGATCAAGAAAGACATGGGCGATAAGAAAATTGCCATGCTCGACGATCAAAGTCCGCTCGATCAAGACCTCAAATATGCGGTCCTCACTTTTGACACGATGACGGAGGAACAAAAGAACGCATCGGTCGACAAGATGGGCGAAGGCTACGAAGAGTGGAAGAACGGTCTTACGAGAGTCGGAACGCTCGGCATGTTCCACAAGGATCTCACGGAAAAAGAAATTTCGGAATTCACAAAGTGCGACACGCATGAAAAAATCGGCGTTTCCAAAGACGGAGAATATGTCTACTACTTAAGCACGCAAAAAGACGACAAGAGCAGTTTTGCCGAGGAATTTAAGAAGACCGAGACCGAGATCATCGAGAAACTACCGCGCCCCGAGAACGGATTCGTCCTCTCCGAGAAATCGGATCTCGAGGGGACGGAAGCATTCGATCCGAATGCAGGCAAGGACCTCTCCAATCTCGTGACGACGGACATCGAGGGCAAAGAATTCACGGCGAAAGAGTTTGCAAAATATGATCTTACCATGGTCAATGTCTTTGCAACTTGGTGCACCGCGTGCGTGAAGGAGATCCCGGATCTCGTCGAACTCCAAAAAGAGATGAAAGACAAGGGGGTCAACATCGTCGGTGTCGTTACGGATACCGTGGATGACGACGGCGACAACAAAGAAGCCATCGAAAAGGCGAAAGTCATCTACGAGAAGACGAAGTCGACCTATGCATACTTGAAACCGGACAAGACCAATTTCAACGGTCGCCTCAACGGCATCCAAGCGCTCCCTGAGACATTCTTCGTCGACAAGAACGGCAACATCGTCGGTGAAACCTATTCGGGATCGCACGATTTCAAAAGCTGGAAACAAATCGTCGAGAAAGAACTCGAGAACCTCAAGAAATAAATTCGAACAAAGGAAGCGGTACGATGTGTAAACAATGGATTCGCAGTCGCGCTTTATCCGTCACGCTCTTGACCGCCGGCATCGCGATGCTCGTCTACGGACTCCACACCGGAGAAGCCGAGATTGTGCTTGCAAAAGCAATCCGCATCTGTATGGAGTGTATCGGCATTGGATAAGGCGAGAAGGACCGCAAAAGGCGGTTTCAAAAAAAACAAATCAAAGCGCCAAGAAGGCGGGAGGCATCTCTTCCAGACCGCGTGGTTTCTCCTTACCAATTCCTTTTTTGAAGGATTTCGAACGGGGAAAATCTACGGCGGTGAATGGAAAAAACTCTGTGTCCCGGGCATGAACTGCTACTCGTGCCCGGGCGCCAAAGGCGCTTGCCCCATCGGGGCCTTGCAGGCGGTGATCGGCAATGCCGAGCACAAGTTCAGTTTCTATGTCGTCGGGTTTTTGTTCTTCGTCGGAGCTTTGATCGGCAGATTCGTCTGCGGCTGGCTCTGCCCGTTCGGCCTCATTCAAGATCTCCTACATAAGATCCCCTTTTTCAAAAAAATAGAGACCTTTCGAGGAGACAAAGTATTACGCAAACTCAAATATATCATTTTAGCGGTTTTCGTCCTCATTCTACCTCTCTTTGTGGTCGACATCTTGGGACAGGGCTCTCCGTTTTTCTGTAAACTCATCTGTCCCGTCGGCATGCTCGAGGGCGGAATCCCGCTTGTTTTACTCAATAAAACCATGAGAAGCGCCATCGGATTCTTGTACTATTGGAAAGGCGCGATCCTCGCGATCACGATCCTCCTTTCCATCATGATCTACCGACCTTTTTGCAAATACATCTGTCCGCTCGGCGCAATCTACTCTCTCTTCAATCCCGTATCGATGTTTCGCTATCGTCTGGACCATGACAAATGCGTCCACTGCGGGAAATGCAAAAAAGTATGCGGTATGAACATCGATCCCGTAGAGAATTGCAATCATCTCGAATGCATTCGATGCGGCAGATGCAAAACCGCGTGCCCGGTCGGCGCCATTTCTTTCGGAGCAAAAGAGAAAACTGCAATCGAGGGAAATGTACATTTGAACGCCGGTGAGGAAACGGGTCTGCAGTAAAAAATCTGCGAAAAATTTTTGGCATCAACTTGGACGTGAAAAAATTTTTTGTTCTGACAAATTCGCGTTTGGGGAAATGAATTTTTCGGTCATCGCGAAGATGACGAAGAACCTTTTTTTGCCTCAAGAGGGAAATGACGAAAAATCGGCGTACGGAGAGACGTCGATTTTTTTGATAGAACGAAGATTTTGAGAAAAACTCATTGATCCGGCTCCAATCCTTTTTGATGGAAACGCCTCTCAGAAAAAAGATGGTATATAATAGAAAAAACGGGAAAGGAGGGGCTTATGAAAATCCTGATGGCGGAAGACGATACGACAATCCGAGAGGGCGTGAGTGAATATCTCCATGCATTCGGCTATACGGTGGTCGAGGCGCAAAACGGAAGAGAGGCGCTCGAGCTTTTTGACAAAGACACCCGGCTTGCGATTTTGGATATTCAAATGCCCTTTTTGACGGGGCTCGAGGTCCTTAAGGAAATCCGAAAAACGAGCAAGATTCCCGTGCTCATGCTCACGGCGTTCAACGACGAAGAATACAAGATCGACGCATTTACGAAGCTTGCGGACGGCTATGTGGAAAAACCCTTTTCGCTCCCGCTACTCAAAGTGCGCGTGGATTCTCTCATGAAAAAATATTACGGCGAGATCGAGACGTTTGAATACAAGGATACGGTCGTAAATTTCAGCGGCTATACGGCGACCGTGCGCGGAAAGAAAGTCGAGGTCAATGCCAAAGAACTCGAGATCTTGAAGTTTCTCCTGGAGCACGAGGGGCAGGCTCTGACGCGCGCCCAGATGCTCGACCACGTGTGGAAAGAGACGGACGAGATTCCCTTTGACCGCGTCATCGACGTCTATATCAAGGAGCTGAGGAAGAAACTCGAGCTCGACTGCATCGCGACGATCCGCAATGTCGGCTACAAATTGGAGCGACCATGAAAAACGTAAAAATCTTACCGAAAATTTTCTTGCGCACCTTTTTGGCGCTTGCGAGCATTATCCTCTTGATTCACCTGTCGGTTTTTTTCATCTTTCCGAAGATTTACCTCGAGAGTCGCAAGGACGAACTTGCCAAAAAAGCCGACGAAATGACCGAGACGCTCACGGGGAAGGATCTCGACTACGTGACGCAGTCGCTCGATTTTTATTCGAAGAACAGCGAGATCAAGGCATTTCTGCAGCAAAAGTCCGGCGAACACGCGATTGAGATCGGCCCGGACTTCAAGCCGGATTTCGATAGCGAGAATAATGCCCTCATCATCGAGGAACGCACGCTTCTTCTCGACACCGGAGAAGAACGCACGGTGCAGTTTCTCTTCACCACGGATGTCACACGCGAGGCGAAGGAACTGAGTTTCGGCTTCTTGCCGTACACGCTCTTCGTGTCGTTTGTCTTCTCGATCGGCGTCGCGTTCATCTATGCACGGGCGATCAAGCGCCAAATCGGCGAGATCAAAGAGGTCACGGATCATATGATGGCGCTCGACGAGACGGCACGGCTCACGGTCGACACGAACGACGAGGTCGGCGAGCTCAAAGGGCAGATCAACGATCTCTACGAGACGCTCCTAAAGACGATTGACGATGTGAATCTTAAAAATCGAGAGATCGTGCGTCTCGAGGAACTCAAAGTCGATTTTTTCCGCGGCGCATCGCATGAACTCAAGACGCCGCTCGCAAGTCTCAAGATCATCCTCGAGAACATGCTCTATGAAATCGGGAAATACAAGGATCGCGATACCTATATTCGCCGATCGATCGAGATCGTCGACGATCTGACGCGCCATATTTCACAGATCCTCTCCGCGTCCTCGATGGAACGACTCAAGAACGACGAAGAATGGATCCGAATCGACGAGGTGCTGGGAGAACTCATCGAGCAGTATGCGCTCCTCGCCAATGAGAAGAAGATCGCGATTACGAAGAATTTGTCCACGGAATCGCTCTACATCGGGCGGACCGCGCTCAAGATGATTCTCTCCAATCTCTTAAGCAACGCGGTGAAATACACCGACGAGGGCGGGTTGATACGGATTGAGGGAGATGGCCATTGGTTTGCCATCGAGAACAGTTTTCACGGAAAAGACGAGATTGATCTCGACGCATTTTTTGAAATGCCCTATGATCTTAAGAAAGAAAACAGCAACGGACTCGGACTCTATATCGTAAAGAGTCTACTCACGAATTATCACGTGGATTACAAAATCGAGAAGACCGAGGACGGCATTCGGTTTTGCATTCGATGCGCCGATGCAATGCCGGGAGAAAAAGAAAAGGAGGAATGAAATGTACGTATTGGAATTCAGTCAAGAGGGTAGAACGACGGCAATCGGACTTTTTCAGACGATCGAGGAGGGAAGACGATTCTTATCCGGACTCGAGGCGTATGATCGCCACGAAGAGGACGGTTTTCTCTATGAAACGCTGGATCCGAAGAAGATGCCCGCCTATCTCGAGCTCGAGTGCAACGGCAATATCGTGCCGCTCACCAAATGGATGTTCGAGAGCATGGAGAGGGTTGACGTCGATTGGAAGGAACTCCCCGTTCTCTCGGAACCGGGGACGGGCCTTGTGGACGGTGCGACGCGAGTCGACGCCTATTCAATCGACAACGAGGACGTGAAGACCTATATCGAAGCCCGTGAAGCGCGCTATGCCCGCGCCAAAGAGATCCTCGAGGGCAAGGGCTATGAAGTCACGCGTTCGTTCTTCGGCTCGGAGGACGGAGAGGCGATTCTCTATCGCCGCAAGGGTGAGGATTGGCATTTCCTCACGCATCTCGATCCGAGTTTTGTGGAGACGGGAGAAGTCGAAGATTGGACGGATGAAATCGAATCGATCTAGTCCATCCGTAAGGAAACGGAACGCACGGTCTCTCCGGCAGATCGGTTGATCCGTTTTGCCGAGAAAAGCAAAGAAGACTGCGAGAACAATCGGCAGTCTTTTTTTGTGCAGATGCGCGGAAGGAATGCATGACGGAGATTTTTTTGCGCTTTTTTGCGAAACATTTTTCCAATCGTTACAATGTTGGTTACAAAAAGATGACAAACTCAAAAACTTCTGGTACAATGGGTTCATCATCATTTTGTAGTCGATCACGTACGGTGATTTTGGGACTTCAATAAAGGAGGAACGGCATGAAAAAAACAGTGCTCACGCTGTTGACGCTGGGCGCTCTGCTCATCGGAAACAGGGGCTATGCGATCAGTTGTCAAGCGGCATGTGACGTCAATCTCAGGAAAGAGCCGAGGGATGATGCGCGCATCGTCTATATCGCCAAGGAAGGCGAGGCGCTCGAGATCGTGGAACGCGAGGGAGAGTGGCTTTGCGTTCACATCGGCGGCGGTGAAATCGCCTACGTCCGCGATGCTCTCGTGATGACGGAAGAAGATTACACGGCAAAAGAAAATCGCCTAGAAGAAGAAAAAGAGACGGAAGACGTGCTCATCGTCGACGAAAGCGATCCGTCGGAAGAGGCTGCGATCGCTTCGGAGGAAAGCAAAGACGAGCCGGCACTCGAAGAACCTCGTGACGGCGAACTCCGCTTCACTTCGGAAAACGGGGCGGAAGTCGGCGTCGGTGCGGTTTTCCCGATCGATTCGTATGGGGATAACGGTGTCGATTACAGTGTGCTCGGCAATCATGTCGAGTATGACTATTATTCGCGCACGCTCGATGACTATGTGCGCGATCAGATGACGAGCGGACGCGTCACGCGCTACAGTCAGCTCGTCGGCGACTGGGTAGCTCTCGATTACAACAACGAAGAGGACCGCGCGTATGTTCGCTACTACATGGATCCCAAGAATTTCATCGAAGATCCCGTGCGTCGCATGATGTTCATGAAACTCGACTATGCGGATGTCGACGTTGCCGTCCTCAATCGCATGCTCCAGAACAAGGGTGTGCTTGACGGCAAAGGCTCCGTCTTCAAAGAAGCGGCACGTGATGCCAATATCCACCCCGTCTATCTCATTGCCCACGCTCTTCTCGAGACGGGCAACGGCAGCAGCAAACTGGCAACGGGAAAACTCACGGCCGACGGCAAACCGACCTACAATATGTTCGGAATCGGCGCGACGGACGACAACCCGCTCTTCAAAGGTGCGGCACGTGCCTATCGCGAAGGCTGGTTCTCTGTGGACTCCGCCATTACGGGTGGCGCCAATTTTGTATCCGCGGCGTATATCAACAATCCGAAATATCGTCAAAACACGCTCTATTCCATGCGTTATCGCCTGAGCGGACCGGATCTCTGGCATCAATATGCGACGGACGCGCGCTGGGCACATTCACAATCGCAGACCATTTACAATTACATGCGCGGTATTCCTTCGAGCGAACTCAACTACCGCGTGCCGGTCTTTATGGAAGACAAATAATATAAGAAAGCTCCCGCGAACTGTGGGAGCTTTTTGATTGCCGAAATTGTGAAATGTGGCGAAATTGTAGCAAAATGGTTTGTAAAAACGTATTTCAGCGCGGTTCGTGTATAATATTGGGGAAAGCGGTGAGAGTATGCATGACGCACGGCGCGTAATCGACAATCTGGAGGCGCACGGATATCCGAGCTATCTCGTCGGAGGAGCGGTGCGGGATGCACTCCTCGGCATCGAGCCCGCGGACTATGATTTGGCCACGGCGGCAAGGCCCGAGACCGTGGCTCGTCTCTTTGGGGATGAAGTCATTTCCTACCGTCCGGAATTCGGCAATGTGACGCTCCCGGGCGTGGAGATCACGACTTTTCGGCGCGACGAGGACTACAGGGATCACAGGCATCCATCGCGTGTCGTCTTCGTCGATACGATTGAGGAGGATCTCGCGCGGCGCGATTTTACCATCGGGGCGATGGCTTATTCCGAGAAACGCGGTTTCGTCGATCCCTATGGAGGAAGAGAAGATCTCTTCGCAAAAAAACTCGTCATGGTCGGTGATCCCTCGAGGAGACTTCGCGAGGACGCACTGAGAATCCTTCGCGGCATTCGTTTTGCCGCACGCTTTGAACTGGAGCCCGACGAGCGTTTTCTCGTTGCGGCGAAAGAAGAGGCGCAATTCCTGGGCCCTCATATGCGAGCCGAATGGGAACGCATCCTCACCGGTGACCATGTCGCGCGAGCGCTCGAACTCATGGACGAGACGGGCGCACTTGCGAGCGTTTTTCCGGCGGTTGCGAGACTGCGGGGACTGACACAGGAGGGGCCGTTTCACGAGAAGGACGCCCTGCATCATACATTCGATGTCGTCGCGAACACGCGCGCGGATTTTTCGCTCCGAATGGCGGCGCTCTATCACGATGTCGGGAAAGCGGATACCAAATTTCTCGACGAGAAGGGCTGTGCGCATTTCTACGGACATGCGGATCGCTCGGAGGAACTTTTCCGAGCCGACATGGCAAATGTCCTTTCGCGTAAAGAAATCGAGGGGATCGCCTTCTTGATCCGCAGACATATGAGTGCGGTGGCACCCTATTCCGAGAGACATCTGCGCAGACTTGTGCGCGAATCGAGTCTTGAAGAGACAAAGCGCCTAATGGAACTCGTGCGTGCGGACGCCGAGGCGACAAATTTCGGCGCGCCGGAGTATCTCGACGATGCGGTGACATTTTTGGAGAAACCGGCCGAGAAGAAAAAAGAACGACTCATAACCGGAGAGGATCTCATTCGGATCGGATACGCACCGGGACCTTTTTTAGGTCAGGTGCTTCGTGAAATCGAGGAACGTCTTGCTGACGATTCCGTTAAGCATTCGAAAGAAGCGCTCTTAGCCTATGCGAGAGCGCGCAAGGAGGACGTCAATCATGGGTAAATTATTTGGAACGGACGGTATACGAGGCATTGCCAATGAATTTTTGGATGCCGAACTCGCCTACAAAACCGGGCGCATGGCGGCGCATGTGTTGCGTGAAGAGGGGAAAAACGTCATTCTCATCGGGAAAGACACGAGAAGATCGGGCGATCTTTTGGAGGCGGCACTTGTCGCGGGGATCACGAGCGCGGGCGTCAATACGTTGAGACTCGAGGTCATCCCGACGCCGGGGATTGCCTATCTCACGCGCAAACTCGACGCGATGGCGGGCATTGTCATCAGCGCCTCCCACAATCCCGGAGAATACAACGGACTCAAGATCTTCTCTCACGACGGGTTCAAACTGCCCGACGCCACGGAAGAACGCATCGAGGAGCTCATCTTGGCGGAGGAAGATACCCTGCCGTCACCGACCGGGGGAAAGGTCGGCACGAGTCTCCCCGAAGAACATCATCGCAAGGACTATATCGACTATCTCGTCGCACAGTGTGAATACGATCTTACGGGGCTTACGATTGCCCTCGACTGCGCGCACGGCGCGACCTATGAGATCGCACCGGAAGTCTTTGAGAGACTGGGTGCGAAAGTCGTCGCCATCAATCGCGAACCCGACGGCATGAACATCAATCGCGGATGCGGCTCGACCAATCCCGAAATCATCGAAAAACTCGTGCTGGAATCCGGCGCGGACGTCGGATTTGCCTTCGACGGAGACGGCGATCGCGTGATGGCGGTCGATGAAAAAGGCAAACTCATGGACGGGGATCACATCCTCGCGGCGACTTCACTCTATTTGAAAAAACGCGGAGCACTCAAGCACGACACGATTGTCGGTACGGTGATGAGCAATCTGGGTTTACTCAAGTTCTGTGAAGAAGAAGGGCTGAACTTTGTCTCTGCGGCCGTCGGCGATCGTTATGTGCTCGAAGAAATGCGCAAGCACGGCTATGCACTTGGTGGAGAACAATCGGGACACATCATCTTCTTTGACAAGAGTACGACCGGGGACGGCATCCTTACGGCCGTCGAGGTCCTCAATGCCATGCGCGAGAAAAATGTGCCGCTGAGCGAACTTTCAAGCTATATGAAGAGCTATCCGCAAGTGCTCGTCAACGCTTTCGTCGAGGAGAAAAAGAAAAAAAGCTATCTCGAAGACGAAGTGATCCGGGAAGCCATCGAGAAACTCGAGCGCACCTTTGACGGACAGGGACGGGTGCTCATCCGACCGTCCGGTACCGAGCCTTTGGTACGCGTCATGATCGAAGGAAAAGATTCCGCGCAGATCGAAACGGAAGCACGGGAACTGGCACAGCTCATCGAAGAACGTCTGGGAGGCAATCATGTATAATTTGATCGGCGACACGAGCGTCGAAACCAATGCCAAATTGGAAGAAGAACTGTCGATTACCAAAATCCCCTTTACCGCGGAGATTGAAGGCACGAGCTATATCGACACGGGGATCAAATCGGCGGATTTTGTACACATCATGCGTGCAACGTCCACGACCCCGAAGACGGCTGCACCGTCACCGGGTGCCTTTTTGGAAGGAATCAAAGCAGGTATCGACAATTACATCATCACCATTTCGAGCGAACTCTCCGCGGCATACGCCAATGCCAAGCTTGCAGCACAGATGGCACCGGAGGGCACGCGCGTCCACGTCTTCGACTCCAAGAGCGCCGTCGCGGGAGAAACCCTCGTCGCAATCCTCGTCAATGAACTTGCTTCAAGCGGCAAAGATTTTGATGAAGTTGTGCAGAAAGTGGAAGATTTTATCACACACAAAATGCAGACCTTTTTCGTACTGGAAAAGTTAGACAATCTCGTCAAGAACGGCCGCATGAGCCTACTCAAAGGAAAAATCGCGTCTCTTCTCTCGATTGCACCGATTCTATGCGGAGAAAACGGCAAGATCCATCTGGTCGAGACCGTCCGCGGGATGAAAAAATCTCTCGCTCGCATGCAGGATCACATCGGGATGCGCTGTGACGATTTTGAAAAGAGGACGCTCGTCGTGGCACACTGCAACAATCCCGAACGCGGAGAAAGTTTTGTCGAAGATGTGCGCAAGCGCTATCCCTTCGCACGCATCGAACTCGTCGATATGGGCATGCTGTCGACCATCTATGCCGATGACGGCGGAATCGTCGTGGCGTTCTGATGAGAGTCGCAGTCGGTTTAAGCGGCGGAGTCGACAGTTCCGTCTCCTGTCTGCGTCTTATGGAAGCGGGCTACGAGGTCGTCGCGGTGACGATGCGCCTCATTCCCGACGGAACTCTCTTCGGCGGGAGCAGGGAGGAATTTGAGCGGGCGGCGGAAGATGCCGCGCGTGTTGCCAAATTTCTCGGCATCGAACACATCGTACTCGATATGAAAGATCTCTTTGAAAGTACCGTGATCGACTATTTTGTGAGCGATTATGCAAGAGGTCGCACACCCAATCCGTGCATCTACTGCAATCGAACGATCAAATTCGGGAAATTTTTCGATGCGGTGAAGGACCTCCATGTGGACAAAATGGCAACGGGTCACTATGCACGTACGCTCACAAAAGACGGCGTCACGTATCTTCGTCGTGCGCCTGACGCCGTGAAGGATCAGACGTATTTTCTCTATCAACTCACCTCCGATGTGCTCTCGCAAGTTCTTTTTCCCGTCGGCGAGCTCACGAAAGACGAGGTGCGCGCCATCGCACGGGAAGCGGGACTTCCCACGGCCTCGCGCTCGGACAGTGAGGAGATCTGTTTTGTCAAAAAGATGAGTGCCGGGGATTTCGTGGCGGCGTATCGCCCCGAGGGCAATCAGAGCGGACATTTCCGGCTGGAGGACGGCACCGATCTCGGAGCACATGACGGCATCGTGCATTACACGGTCGGTCAGCGCAAAGGGCTCGGCATCGCGTATAAGCACTCCCTCTATGTCAAGGAGATCCGCGAAGACGGAGACATCATCCTCGCCGCGAGAGAGGAGACGGGCATTCGCTCGCTCGTCCTTCGCGATACGGTTTTTCCCGCACCGTCCATGACATTTCCGTTCCGAGCGGAGGTCAAAGTGCGACACGGCAAAACCGCGACGCCTGCAACGATTGACGCACACGGAGATGAAGTGCACGTACATTTTGACAGGGATATCTACGGCGTTGCCAAAGGACAGTCCGCTGTTTTTTATCGAGAGGACCTCGTTGTCGGCGGAGGCGTGATCGAAGGCGTCTCCAACGAATGAGCCCCCGCTTGGATTGCCAAATCCGAGTGATATGCTATACTATATAAGATTGGTTATTGTAAGGAGGAAACCCAGTGAAATTTGAACTTATCTCGAACGAAAAGAATGTCGCGAAATTTGACGCAACCGTCGCGTATGAAGATTTTGACGCGGCAGTCGACAAAGTTTTCCAGGAGAATCGCAACTATTTTTCGATCCACGGATTCCGTAAGGGCAAAGCGCCCCGCTCGATCGTCGAACGCATGTACGGAGCGGAGATTTTTTATCAAGACGCTCTCAATGAAATGACGCCGCAGATTTTTGAAGAGGCGATGAAAGAACTCAAGCTCGATCCCTGCGACGAGCCTACGGTTGACGCGGATGAGATCAAAAAAGGAGAGGACGTTCTCCTTCACTTTACCGTTGAACTCATGCCGATTCCGGAAATCGGAGACTATTCCAAGCTGGAAGCGGTCATTCCGAAGATTGAGCTGACCGAAGAAATGGTCGATCGCAGACTTAAGCAGGAGCTCGAGCAAAACGCACGCCTTGTTGAAAGCGAAGATGCGGTCAAAGAAGGCGACATCGTCAACATCGACTATCTGGGCGAAGTCGACGGCGTACCTTTTGACGGCGGCAAAGACGAAGGACATGATCTCGTCATCGGCAGCGGTCAGTTCATCCCGGGATTTGAAGAGGGATTGGTCGGTAAGAAGAAAGGCGAAGACGTCGACGTTAAAGTCACATTCCCCGAGGAATACCATGCCGCTGAACTTTCCGGCAAAGAAGCCGTCTTCCATGTACACATCAACCACGTACGCACCAAAGAATATCCCGCACTCGACGATGAATTTGCAAAAGATGTGAGCGAATTTGACACGCTCGAAGAATTTAAGGACTCGATTCGCAAAGACCTCGAGAAACACATCGAAGCGGAGATCCTAAGACAAAAACAAAACGGAGCCGTCAAGGCACTTGTCGGTGTTTCCAAAGTCGACATTCCGATCTCCATGGTCATGAAACGCCACTACGAAGAACGTCGTGAGCTGGAAGACAATCTCAAACAATCGGGCCTTACGCTTGAACAATATCTTGCTTTCACCGGCATGAACGAGGCGATGCTCGAAGCGCAGATGATGCCCGCTGCTCGTGAAAAAGTCACGGCGGACACGGTTCTCAAACGCTATATCGAACTCGAAAACATTAAGGCGACGGAAGAAGAACTCGACGCCGAACTCAAGGAAATTATGGGCATGTACGGTGCGGATGATTTTGACAAGTTCAAAGAAGACATCAAGAAATTCGGGACGATGCACATTGTAGAAGAGACCGTTCTACGTAAGAAAGCCATCGATGAATTGGTCGAGAAGACACACTTTATCGAAAAGACCGAAGAAGAACTCAAAGCGGAAGCGGAAGCAAAAGCGAAGAAAGCCGAAGAAAAATCGGAAGACAAAAAAGACGCAAAGGATGAAGACGCTTCCGAAGCATAGAGAAGGACGATGAAATTCGCTCCTTCAAGAAAGGAGTATTCATGGCGCTTGTTCCAATGGTCGTTGAGCAAACCGGTAGAGGGGAACGCTCTTACGACATTTATTCCAGATTATTAAAAGAACGAATCATTTTCTTAAGCGGAGAAGTCAACAACGTGACGGCGGATCTCATCGTCGCACAGCTTCTCTTCTTGGAGTCGGAAGACCCCGACAAGGATATCCAGATCTATATCAACAGCCCCGGCGGCAGCGTATCCGCCGGCATGGCGATCTACGACACGATGCAATATATTCGCTCGGATGTCTCGACGATCTGCATCGGACTTGCGGCAAGCATGGGTGCATTTTTGCTCGCGGCGGGAACGCCCGGGAAACGCTATGCGCTGCCGAATTCCGACATCATGATCCACCAACCGCTCGGCGGGGCACAGGGTCAAGCTGCGGATATTATCATCCAGGCTGAAAAGATCAAGAACGTGCGCAAACGCATGAATGAGATTTTATCAGCTCGCACGGGACAGACTTTGAAGAAGATCGAGCGTGACACGGACAGAGATTTCTACATGACGGCCGAAGAGGCCGTGAAGTACGGAATCGTCGACGCAGTGATTGAAAAACACTAAGGGAGGCACACGTGGCAGAAGACAAACAACCGCGCGTTGCATGCTCCTTTTGCGGCAAGACGGCAGACGAAGTGGACAAGCTGATCGCAGGTCCCGGCGTCTTTATCTGTAATGAATGCGTCGAGAGCGCAGAAGCGATTCTCGAGGAAACCGAACGCCAACTTGCAAGCCGCAGAATGAAAGAATTACCTAAGCCCAAAGAAATCAAAGCCATGCTCGATGAATACGTCATCGAACAGGAGGAGGCGAAGAAAGCCCTCTCCGTCGCAGTTTACAATCACTACAAACGCATCGGCACAAAGACCGAGAGCGGCGTCGAACTCGAGAAATCGAATATCTTGCTCTTGGGGCCCACCGGAAGCGGCAAGACCCTCTTGGCAAAGACGCTCGCACGCATTCTCGAGGTCCCCTTTGCGATTGCGGATGCGACGACTTTGACCGAGGCCGGCTATGTCGGCGAAGACGTCGAGAACGTCGTTTTGAAACTCATTCAAAATGCGGACTACGACATCGATCGCGCCGAACGCGGCATCATCTACATCGACGAGATCGACAAGATCACGCGCAAGAGTGAATCCGCCTCGATCACGCGCGATGTGAGCGGGGAAGGCGTGCAACAGGCACTCCTAAAAATCATCGAAGGAACGGAAGCGAACGTACCGCCGCAGGGCGGACGCAAACATCCCGAGCAACAATATATTCGCGTTGACACGACGAATATTCTCTTTATCCTGGGCGGTGCTTTTGACGGCATCGACCGTATCATTGCAAAGCGACGCGAGAAGAAGAGCGTCGGATTCCTATCCGATGTAGGTGCCGGGAAAGAAGAAACGTCGACCCTCTTAAAGGACGTGCGCCCCGAGGATCTCCTAAAATTCGGACTCATCCCGGAATTTGTAGGGCGTATTCCGGTTCTCGTCTCTCTGGATCCGCTCTCTGAGGAATCACTCGTGCGGATTCTCAAAGAACCCAAGAACGCGCTTGTGCGTCAGTACGAAGAGCTCTTTCGCATGGACGGCATCAAACTTATGATCGACGACGACGCGCTCCTCGAAATCGCCAAGATGGCGAGCGAGAAGGGCATGGGTGCACGTGGACTCAGGTCGATTCTTGAGCACACGCTCATGGACATGATGTACGAGCTTCCCGGCGAGCCGGATGTCAAAGGATTACGAATTACAAAGGACGTTGTGGACGGCAAAACGCCACCCGTCCGTATCTATGAGGAAATGTCATGAGAAGCAGATACTTGCTTCTCTTTTCCTATCTTTGAAGCAAGAAAGGAGGTTCCCATGAATTCATATTATCGTGAAGGGCAAACATCACTCCCCGTGATTCCGCTTCGCGGTCTTTTCATGTTTCCACATATGGTGATGCACTTTGACGTCGGCAGGCCCCGTTCCATCGCGGCGCTCGAAGCGGCCATGATGTCGAACGGCGAGATTTTTGTCGTCACGCAAAAGAACTTTATGTTGGAGGAACCTGAAAAAAGCGATCTCTATACGATCGGAACCGTTGCTACCATCAAGCAAACCTTAAAACTTTCAGGAGGTGTGATTCGTGTCCTCGTGGAGGGGGTCGAGCGCGGAAGACTTTTGGATCTGGAAGAAAAAGACGGCTACTATGAAGCGAATCTCATGCGAATCGAATACGATGAAAATATAAAAAAATCCAAAGAAATGACCGCCGCAATGCGCCTCATTCTCTCGGATATGAAGACATTCATTGCGCACTCCAAGGATCTCGGAGAAGAAATCCTCATGGGACTTCGAGATATCGATGATCCCGGCAGACTTGCGGACGTCATCGGCTCCTATGTAAGTTTTTCCGAAGAGGGCCATCAGGAAATTCTCGCGGAACTCGATCCGTATCTGCGCCTGACGAAACTTCACAAGCTTTTGAACGACGAAATCGAACTCCTCAAGATCGAAGAAAAAATCAATAAGAAAGTTGTCAAGGCCATCAACGATTCGCAACGTGAGTACTATCTCAAGGAACAGATGCAGGCGATCCGAGAAGAGCTCGGAGAAGCGGGAGATGACGAGGAAGCGGTCGAAAACTACAAGAAAAAACTCGAGGAACTTACGGTGCCCGACGATGTGCGTGAGAAAATCGAGAAAGAAATTCGTGCCCTTTCGCATACGCCGCCGCAATCGCCGGAGAACACGGTCATCCGCAACTATCTCGACATCGTATTTGATCTACCGTGGAACGGGGTTTCCACGACGGAAATCGACCTTGCGAAGGCGCGTAAAATTCTGGATCGCGATCATTACGGACTCAAAGATGTGAAAGAGAGAATCCTTGAGTTTATTGCACTCATGAAGAGACGCAATACCGTGAAAGGTCCGATTCTCTGTCTCGTCGGACCTCCCGGCGTAGGCAAGACTTCCATTGCGCATTCGATTGCCGAGGCGCTCGGACGCGAATTTGTCCGCATGAGCCTGGGCGGTGTGCGGGACGAAGCGGAGATCCGAGGACACAGAAAGACCTATATCGGTGCGATGCCCGGAAGAATCATCTCCGAGCTTACGAAAGCCAAGACGAGAAACCCGCTCTTTTTACTCGACGAAATCGATAAATTGTCGGGCGATTTTCGTGGGGATCCTGCCAATGCGCTCCTCGAGGTGCTCGATCCGGCGCAGAACGACACCTTTACCGATCATTATCTCGAGATTCCGTTCGATCTCTCGGATGTTGTCTTCCTCACGACGGCCAATTTTGAGGATGATATTCCCGAACCGCTCTTTGACCGCATGGAAGTCATTCGTCTCACGAGCTATACGGACGAAGAAAAATTTCAAATTGCGAAGCGACATCTCCTTCCGCGTGTCAAGGAAAATCACGGCTTGGAGAAGAAAGAACTCTCCGTTTCCGATGCGGCGATCAGGGAGATCATCGAATTTTATACGAGAGAAGCCGGCGTGCGCGAACTCGAGAGAAATCTCTCCAAGATTGCGCGCCGTGCGGTGAAAAAACTCGTGGAAGAAGAGGCGGGTACGATCAAAGTCGGCGTGCGCAATCTCACGGATTTTCTCGGCAAGAAAAAGTATTTCCCGGACGATTTTGACAAAGTGCCGCAAGTCGGCATCGTAACGGGCCTCGCTTGGACGAGCGTCGGCGGCGTTCTCCTTACAATCGAGGCGAGTCCGATGCCCGGCACGGGGAAAGTGCAGCTTACGGGGAGCCTCGGCGACGTCATGAAGGAATCCGCGATGGCATGTATCAGTTATATTCGCAGTCATGCTGCGGAATGGAAGATCCCCGAGAATTTTTACAAGGAAATGGACATTCACATCCATCTTCCGGAAGGTGCCACGCCCAAAGACGGACCGAGTGCCGGTGTGACGATGACCACGGCGCTTGTAAGCGCACTCACGGGGAAACGCGTGCGTCGCGATATCGCGATGACGGGAGAGATGACGCTGCGCGGAAAAGTCCTACCCATCGGCGGACTCAAAGAAAAAGCGCTCGCTGCATATCGCTACGGCATCAAGACGGTCTTCATTCCTGCGGACAATGTGCGCGACCTTGACGAAATTCCCGAAAAGATCCGCGCCAAAATGCATTTTATCCCCGTGAAAGAAGTGCATGAAATTTTGAGGGAGGCGTTTATCGATGAAAATTAAACGCAGCGAACTCGCCGCGATTGCGGTACACGCTTCGGGCTATCCGCAAGACGACAAAAAGGAGATTGCATTCGTCGGACGCTCCAATGTTGGTAAGTCGAGCCTCATTAACGGACTTTTGATGCGGCGCAATCTCGCGCGCACGAGTTCGTCGCCGGGGAAAACCCGTACGATTAATTTCTACGATGTCAACGATCTCTTTCGATTCGTCGACCTGCCCGGCTACGGTTTTGCTCGTGTGTCGCATGCGGAGCAAAACAAATGGGCCGAGATTATCAACGAATACCTGAGCATGCGCGAGAATCTCGTGGAGATTTTCTTGCTTCTCGACATTCGACACAAGCCCACTACGCAGGATCTCGAGATGTACCGCTATATTCGAAATGCCGGCTACAACGGCCGCGTGATCGTCACCAAAGCGGACAAAATCGCAAAGACCAAAGTAAAGAATGAAGCCATGCAACGCGCCCGGGAGGTCGGCGCTTCTCCGTCGGAAGCGCTCGCTTTCTCAACGAGCATGCCGGCATTGCGCGAGGACATCCTAAACGAAGTCGCATTCCTCTTAGGCTTACCTCAAGAGAACCTCGAATGAGGTTCTTTTTTTGCGCGCCCATCATTGTGAGAAATCATGCACAGATGGGTAATTATAAGACAGTGAGGTGAGACCATGGAATTTTCATACGAGGGCTTCTGCCGCAGTACGCTCGAATCGGCACAGCCGTTTCTTTTCAATATCACGAGCTTGCTCAATCAAAATTTCGGCATGGACGAACTCATGCGCGACGTAAGGCTTATCATCAGCGAGCTCGTCGTCAATTCCGCGATGCACGGCAATCGGGGGAATTGCGACAAGCGCGTCTTTGTTCGCCTGTGCGTCTATCCGTCAAAAATTCTTATCGACGTGGAAGATGAGGGGCAGGGCATAATGAACCGCAGAGGAGCCTATAGAATGGCCGGGCAAGGCACTTGTGATGACCTCTCCGAGAGCGGGCGAGGGCTTGAGATTGTACGTATGCTCTCCGATCGCATGGAATTTCTCGGCAATCGCGTACACGTAGAGCTCACCAGGAACTGAACCGCAAGGCGATGAAAAGCAATGCGGTTTTTTTGTGCGTTTTTTGGCTGAGAGTGTGGTAGAAACTGCGGCTTGTGGTACAATGAACAGTGAGTTGTAAAGGAAAGAAGGTATATTTTGAGAGATCAATCCAAAATCCGCAATGTAGCGATCGTGGCGCACGTAGACCACGGCAAGACGACGCTCGTTGACGGACTTTTAAAATCAAGCGGTGTTTTTCGTGAAAATGAAGTCGTCAAGGATCGCGTCATGGATTCCAACACCATCGAGCGCGAACGCGGCATCACCATTTTGTCGAAGAACACGGCGATTGAATATCAAGGCTACAAAATCAATATCATAGACACCCCGGGACACGCCGATTTCGGCGGTGAAGTCGAGCGTGTTCTCAAGATGGCGGGCGGCGTCGTCCTGGTCGTCGATGCGTTTGAAGGGCCGATGCCGCAGACGAAATTTGTCCTGCGGAAGGCCTTTGACTTGTCGTTGCCGGTGGTCGTATGCGTCAATAAAATCGATCGACCGGATGCGCGCGTGACGGAAGTCGTGGATGAAGTGCTCGAGATGTTCTTGAGCATGGGCGTCGAGGATGCGTATTTCAATTCTCCGATTGTCTATGCCTCCGCAAAACTCGGCTATGCGACCCTCGATCCGACAATGCAAAAAGACGACATGCGCGACCTCTTTGATACGCTTATCAAACATATCCCTGCTCCGACAGGTGACGAAAATGCACCGTTTCAGCTCTTGATCTCCACGACGGACTACAACGATTATGTCGGCCGGATCGGGATCGGTAGAATCGAGCGCGGAACGATTCATACGGGCGATCCCTGTGTGATGGTCAATTACAACCATCCCGACAAAAAAGTAAAACTCAAGATTACCAATATGTTCGAGTTTCAAGGGCTCAATCGCGAGATGGTGGAAGAGAGCAGCGTGGGTAATATCGTCGCGGTCACGGGCGTCGAGGGCATCAATATCGGCGATACGCTCACAAGTCCCGAGGATCCGACGGCACTTCCTTTTGTCAAGATCAGTGAACCGACGATGGCGATGACTTTCTCCGTCAACGACAGTCCGTTTGCTGGCGACGACGGCGAATTTGTCACCTCGCGTCAAGTGCGTTCAAGACTCTATCGAGAGCTCGAAACGGATGTGAGCCTTCGCGTCGAGGATACGGATTTTACCGACGCTTTTCGCGTAAGCGGTCGCGGGGAACTACATCTCTCCGTCCTCATCGAGAACATGCGTCGTGAAGGCTATGAATTTCAGGTTTCGAAGCCGGAAGTTCTCTATCAAAAAGACGAGAACGGGAAATTTCTCGAGCCGATGGAATCGCTCACGATCGACGTGGAAGAAGCTTATGTCGGCAGTGTCATCGAGAAGCTCGGGCAGAGAAAAGGCGAACTCATTGACATGCATCCCTCCAACTCGGGCACGATGCGTCTCGAGTTTTCGATCCCGGCCAGGGGACTCATCGGATATCGACAGGAGTTTTTGACCGATACGAAGGGCAACGGCATTATGAATACGATCTTTGACGGTTATGCACCCTACAAAGGCGACATTCCGAAACGTCGCATGGGTTCGCTCATTGCCAGCGAGACGGGGGAATCCTCCGCCTACGGACTGGGAAGCGCCCAAGAGCGTGGCGCCCTCTTTTTGGCACCGTCTGAAAACGTGTACGAGGGCATGGTCGTCGGGATGAATCCCAAAGGCATCGATATCGAAGTCAATGTCTGCAGACGCAAACAGCAGTCGAACGTACGTGC
>QWCK01002876.1_pt1 | contig 20156 bp, 8 predicted proteins | sample 1972571 | NCBI WGS metagenome assembly QWCK01 (sample SAMN09866710, study PRJNA288562) | Human gut metagenome isolate term2_stool, whole genome shotgun sequencing... | isolation source: gut | host: Homo sapiens | place: USA: California
GGGGTGGTTGTCAAAAAAACAAACCTCATATTTGTTTCAAAATTGGGGTCGCAAGGGATTAAAAAAAGTGTTCTCGATGGAAACAGGATATCCTGTTTCTGCCGAGAACACATGGAGAAATAATAGCGTTTAATGCTTATAGCCGAATTTTGATGTTCATGGATTTTCCGTTCTGGTCAAGCCATGAGACGATTACCATTTGCCTGGCCATATCCTCGAGGGATATCCGGTTGGCGCCTGTCCTGACCCGTCGCTCTGTCAACATCCTTCCATCGGCAGAGATGATGCGCACAGTTCCTTCGTGCAGAGCATCAAGAGAGAGCGTCCGGGTTGCAGCATCGTATCTCCAACTGTCTTGCTGCTCATTTGGTTTTATACCTGTTGTCGAAAGTTGCAAGGTGTTGTCCTGCCATCCCTTAGCCTTGATGACAACCGCCGACGCATGGTTGCCAAGCTCCGGCGCACTGATGACGAGGCGGCCAGAATCTATGGTATAACTGCCGACGGGCATCTCTCTGCCGTCCACCATGATACTGCTGATCGAGTCTCGCCATGCCTCGCTGTCCTCAAAGCTCATGGCTATCCGTCCATCGTTGTACGACTCTAATGTCAACAGTGGTGCTTTCGCAATGGACAGATGGATGGTGTTTGAAACCGCATCATAACTGTCGTTGATGTAGAGAGACACGTCATAGTTGCCTGCGGGGAGCTTGCCTGCGGGGATCGTAATCGTACCATCAGTGGCACTGTAGGTGTAGAAAAAGCCATCGAGTTCGTCAATTCCCACCTGCTTTCCCTCACGGTAGAAACCAATCCAGTCTTTCGGCGTTCCCGGTCCGTCGGCATAGTCAATTTTGATGTCATCGCCGGGCAAGTAGTTGTCCTTGTGCGATGCAACAGAGGATATCTCGCTGCCCACTGAGAAGTACTGCCGTTCAAACGGCTCGAAATATTTGCCACGGCTGAAATAGGAGATGAAATAATATCCCTTGGGCAGACTGTAGGCAAAGCCACTGCCGGTAGCGAGTGTGATGAGTCCATCGGACACTCCCCGGTCAACGTATGACCACGAGTCGCTCGTGTCCGTTCCGTTGCCCGGCGTTTCGCCCATTCTGTAGACGCCAAACCAGTCGTCCTTCAGAGCGGGCGCATTCGTAAAGGTCACGCGAACCGGTTCTCCTTCTTTATAGACCTTCTTGTCGATGCTGTATTTCAGCTCTGGGCCCACAAAGAATTTGATTCTTGGCGCAGCCTCCTTATATCCTCCGTCACGGAACAACACCGCGAAATACTCATCGGCACCGGACAGGGTGAACTTCAGCGTGCCACTCACACCTGTGGTATACGCCCATGTAACAGACGGGGTGGGACCGGGCACCTGACCTTTGCGGAAAATCCCTATCCAGGCATTCTTACCCACCGGCGCATAGTTGTAGCTCACGGTGAATTCCTGGCCCACATCAACGCGCTTCACATCCATCGTGATCACGGGGTCGCCATCGATGCTACCCTTGACCGTGAATTTCTGAACGTCGGACCATTCAGACCACTCCAGGTTTGCATCGCGGTAGCGCACCCGGACATAGTTCACGCCGTTCTTAATGCCATTCTCCGGAATGGTGAGCTGTGTGATGTCCACGTTTTCGTTGATATCGAGAGGGATGTGGAGCGGCGAATGGGTGGAACCATAGAGGTTTTCTACGTCGCGGATGTTGTCAACGACAATCGACGAGAAGTCCTCGGTTGTGGAGATTTGATATTCCACGGTGTTGAGCGAGTCCTTTCCCTCTGAAACATATGGACTTCCCTTGAACGTATAGGGCAGCGTGACCGTCTCGTCTACAGGTGCCAGACTGGGCTTATGAGGCGCAGGCTGACCGTATTGACGGTGGAACGTGTCAATGAGGAGGTTGTCCCTCACGATATCCTTGTTGCCGATGGCGTAACATTCTGCCGTCATCTTTGGCTCATCGTCGTAGGTAAACTCCAATATCTGGTAGCCCCAATAATCGATGGTCTTCTGTACATCGTCAAAATCTTGCTCGGACGACATTCCCCAGAGTTGGTTCCAGGATGCTCCGCCGTTGATGATGTGGTAGAGCGGCGCCTTTGGTTTCTGTCCGCGGTGATAGAGGTGATGATGTCCGCCAAAGTTAAGCACGTGTTTGCCCGTGGTGTTCAGGATAGGCACAACCTCATTGCGCACCCATGCAGAGATGTCGCCAATGTATTGTTCTGCCTGAATGGGTCTATGGTTCACGCTGATGATGAAGTCCACCGTTTCGTCAGCCTTGGCCTCGTCAGCCACCTTTTGCACCCAGGACTTTTGCACGTTTCCGGCATGTTCAGTGCTCAGGCATACAAAAAGCACCCGTCCGACCTGGTAGGCATAGTAGTTCTCCGTGCCGCTTGTTATTCCCCGATACGAAAGGTTCTCGTAATGATAGTGTGCCGCATAGTTTTTCATGCCTGGGTCGCTATAGGTTTCATGATTTCCCACAACCGTCATCGTGGGGAGATAGGGCGACAGAAGCTTCGACTTGTAGACATGAATCTGCTCGTATTGTTGCAGCGTGCCGGCATCCACCTGGTCGCCAACATTCATGATCATCTGTATGTTCTCGGCAACGTCACCATAGCGTTCTTCCACCTTTCTCTTCGCAGCCTGGAAGAGCCATTCGTATCCGCTTCTCGACTTGATCTGGTGATCGCCCATAAGCAGAATGCGCATTTTCTGCTTGCTGCCGATAACCGGGGGCGTGTGGAAGCGATAGGTTTCCGGCGAGCCTCCGGCAGTTATTTTATAGCTGTAGGTGGTGTTGGGCTGTAGGTCCTTGAGTTCCACCGAGTGCCAGTAGTAGTTGCCACCCATTTTCTCGGCTGTTCCCTCCGCTTCCTTATCCAGTGGTTGTATGCCATAGCTCACCTTCGAGGGTTGCAGGGTGCTGGTGCGCCAGGTAACCCATACTGAATTGGCCGTCACGGTCTGCAGAATCGGTTGCGAATATTCGACGTGGTTTGGAGGAAGCACCGTGAGCCTGTGGGCCGTATAGAGTGGTCTCCCATCACGCTCGCCGGTCTGCTCATAATAGATGTCAGCCTTGGTCCGCATGGCTCCGGCGAGAAAGATTTCCTGTCCCTCGCTGATGGTATGGTCCTCGACCTTATCCACCTTTCTATAGACTTGTATGGCGTAAGAAAGTGTGTCGTTGTGCCCATCCTCAAAAAGGCGGACAGCACTCAACTTCCCGTCCTGCGCCAGAAATGACGATTGCAACAGGATGGTTCCAGTGCCTTGTCCTGACGCAATTTTGAAACCATGGGGGGACAGCCACCTAACAGACCGGACACCCTCTGTCGGTACCGTGAAGTTGATCGTTTCGCTCATCCCCATCGTCTTGGTGTCGACAAGTTTTGCAGGAGCATAAGCTTGAAACCTTAACAAAACAGCGAGTAGCAGTACTACTCCTTTGTAAAAATCTCTCATTGTTGTTATTTTAAAAATTGTACTGCAAAATTATCACCACCATGTAACACTGCTATTAAGCAGGAATGACAAAGCCATGAAAAAGCAGAAGTGATTCCGAGACAAGGATCACACGAAAGGGTTGTTCAAACAGCTGATAACAGTGTTGTCATTTCATCTTCATTCGCCTGAAACAACTTAGAAATACGTAATGTCTAAATTTGCACCGAACATCAAAGATAGAAGAAAATGAGAAAAGTATTATTTGTATTGTCAGCTCTGATAGTTGCCTTCAACGCTCATACCTTTGCCGCAGGCAAGAATGGCAAAGAAGCAGAAGTTCCCCATTTTGAATTCTACGAGGTGCTCTCGACACCTCCCTCCGAAGAGCTTCAGCATATAGAGACCGACGAAATAGAGAGCAAGCTGTCGGCCTATTTTGAAGACAAGCTGAAAGACTGTACGTTCGTGCGCGAGAATATGATACCGGGCGAGACGCTCCAGCGCACCGTGACACGCAAGGTGAACATTTACAATGCCGTGAAAAACATTCACAAGAACCTAATGAAAGATGTGAGGAACAACCAAAACCAAAGAAAAACGGCAAGTGAAACACTCGAAAGAGTGACAAGGGTGGCCATCTCGGCATTCTATGATGACAACAGTGAGGCGTTTGAAGAAACTCTGCACGCCAACCGCAAGGATTACAAAAAACTGATTGAACTGTTTAACAACGTTGTATTGAAATCGTAACATCATACGAGGGCTGAAACGTCAAGGTTCAGTCCTTTTTATTGTCTATTCATTAATTCTTAGTTTATACAGAAATGAGAAGATTATTTATGTTGCTTGGTTTTGTGGTCTGCCTGTTGTCGGGTCGGGCACAGAGCGTAACCATTACCGGGCAGATTACCGACGGAAAGGAGCCCATCATCGGTGCAACCGCGCAAGTGCAGGGAACGTCTGCCAAAGCCATTACAGACATTGATGGGAATTATACCATCCAAGCTCCTGCTCGTTCCACAATACTATTTACTTACGTAGGATTTATTCCTGTGAAAAAGAAAGTGGGCAGCCAAGACCAAACGCTGAACATCACGCTGTCGGAAGACCTGCAGCAAATGGACGAGGTGGTGGTAACCGCACTGAACATCAAGCGCAACCGACGTTCGCTCGGATACTCCACCCAACAAGTAGACAATCAGGACCTGAAAGTGGGCAATGAGACGAACGTGCTCAACCAGCTGACCGGTAAGGTGGCGGGCGTACAGATTACGGCCGGCAACAGCGGTGCGGGCAGCACCAGCCGGGTGGTGATACGCGGAGAGAGTTCACTCAGCACCAACAACCAACCACTGTTTGTTGTCGACGGCGTGCCTATCGAAAACAACAACTACTCTCTTCTTGCCGGAACACCACAGCAAATAGACTATGGTAACGGAGCCGGATCGCTGAATGCCGACGACATTGCCAGCGTAACGGTGCTGAAAGGAGCCAATGCTGCAGCTTTATATGGTTCGCGCGCTGCCAACGGGGTTATCCTGATCACGACCAAGAACGGTGGCGGCAAAGACAAATTCAAGGTAGAATTCAACAGTACCACTACCTTTGAAAACGTATCCCGACTGCCCAAATACCAGGACAAATACAGTCAGGGACTGAACGGCATATTCGAATATTGGGATGGTGCCAATGGCCGGGGTGGCCAGGATCATCAGGACATGTCATGGGGCAGGGAGATGGACGGATCGTTGGTTCCACAGTACGACTCCCCCTCTACGGGTCCCAACGGTGAACAGCTGCGTGGTGGCGACGTGCTGGCACGCAACGGGGCAGAAATCACTCCCACTCCACTTGTACCACATCCGGATAACGTGAGAGATTTCTTCGAAACCGGTGTGACGCAAAACACAAACATCGCACTCAGTGCGAACAACAACAGGGGGAGCTACCGACTCTCTTACACCAACCTCTACAGCAAGGGGGCCATCCCCAATGTGGACCTGAAGCGCAACACGTTCAGTCTCAACACAACCTACGACTTTACCGACCGCTTTCATGCCAGAGCCGTCGTAAACTATATCAATGAGCACAGCAACAACCGGCCGAGCACAGGCTATGGGCCAGAAAACCCAATGTATATGTTTGCCTGGTGTGCGCGCAACATGAATATTGATGCTGAACGCGAATATTGGCAACGGGGATACGAAGGACTGAAGCAGTTTCACACGAACAGCGGATGGAACGACAACCCCTTCCTCATCATGTATGAGAACACCAACGGCTTTGACAAAAACCGCATGTATGGCAACATCATGCTCAGCTATGACCTGCTGCCCAACCTCATACTCACGGCACGCACGGGTATCGATTATTCCAACGAGCTGAGGCAGGGCAAGCGTGCCTACAGCACCCAGCGTTTCCCAACGGGTGCCTATAAGCGTGAAAATGTATATTTCTCGGAATGGAACAGCGACGTGCTGTTGCAATACACCACAACCCTGTCGCCCGTTCTTTCGCTGGATCTGACAGGAGGCTTGAACAGCATGGTTCAGAAAAACCGATACGATTACGGCTTTGCCAACGGACTGTCGGTACCCGGAGTCTACAATCTGGGCAACGCATCGGGCATTGTCAACTACATTGAGAGAGATTCTAAAAAGCAAATCAACAGCGTGCTTTTCACCGGGCAGCTATCCTACAAGGACATTCTCTTTCTCAACATCACGGGACGCAACGACTGGTCGAGTGCGCTTACCCGAACCGACGGGTCAGGACACAACTCCTATTTCTATCCCTCCGTCAGCCTCAGCGCGGTGCTGAGCGATATGATTAAACTTCCCAGGGCCATCAACTATTGGAACATCCGTGCAGGCTATGCCGAGGTAGGCAGCGACACCGACCCCTACCGATTGGAAAAAGCCTATGCCTATGCGACAAAATACGGATCTGTCGCCAGTATGGTGCTGCCAACAACATTGAGAGATGCCGACCTGAAGCCAGAGCGAATGCACTCCTGGGAGATTGGCAGCGACATATCGCTCCTGAACAGCAGAATAGGACTGAACCTCACTTACTACAACACACTTAACAGCAATCAGATTGTTGTGCTGCCCATTTCGGCCACCACAGGCTATACCACCCGTTATGTCAATGCCGGCGAAATACGCAATCAGGGTATCGAGGCCACGCTCTCACTCGTTCCGTTGCAGATGGGAAACTCCCTGACATGGCAAAGCCGGTTCAACTTCTCGCGCAACGTGGGCAAGGTGGAAAAGCTTGCGGAAGGCTACGACCAATATGTCTACTCCTGGAGCTCACCCTATGACGGCGTGGACTCCAAGGTCTATGCCATTGCCAAGGAGGGCGGACACATGGGCGACATATACGGCACCGGATTCAAGCATACCGAGGATGGAAGCATCATCGTGGACAACAGCGGTCTGCCCGTGCCCGACCCGACACTCGTGAAGCTGGGCAACTACAACCCCGACTTTATCCTGGGGTGGTGGAACAAAATAACATATAAAGGTTTCAACCTGCAATTCCTGTTCGACTGGCATCAGGGTGGCGAGTTCGTGAGCAGGACATACGGCATGTGTATGGAGTCGGGCGTGTTGAAAGACACAGAAGACCGACGCCCCGAAAAAATGGTTGTCGACGGTAAGGTCTACGATGAGGCCACACAATCGTACATACAGAACACCAAGCAAGTGTCGCCACGCGACTATTACCGCAACCTGTATCGTCGCTTCCATGAGACGCAGCTGACATTCCCCGCAACGTTCATCAAGTTGCGCGAACTGAGCCTCGGCTACACCTTCCCGTCTGTTTGGTTCCGGTCAACGCCCATCCGTCAACTCGGTGTTGACCTCGTGGTTCGCAATCCCTGGATGTGGACGAAAGGACAGAACACCGTAGACCCGGAAGTTGTAGACTATAAAAACGGCAGAATTACACCGGGCGTGGAGGAAATGTCGTATCCGTCAACGCGAAGCATCGGTTTCACTATTCACGTAACCCTCTAATTTTATAACGTATGAAACTACATATCAAAAACAGCATATCCACCCTATCCGCTGCGGTGCTTATCGTAGCGGGCACAGTAACAGGCTCGTGTACAGACGATTTTGATAACATCAACCGAGACAACAATGTTCCTACTTCAGGAAATTTCTCCTTGCAACTCAATGCGCAGCTACGCTCCATTGCGTTCGGACAATTCGATTTCAACAACGGGGCCTTGTTGGCACATCAAATTGGCAAGACCAACTACAACGAGATTGCCCAGTATTCGTTTGGTACAGCGGAATATCTCTGGAACTCGCTCTACCAGAATTTGGTGAACATTGACGACATGATCGACATGGCCAAAAAACAGGAACAGCCCTCCGCCGAGGCCATCGGATATATTCTGAAAGCTTTTTGCAGCTCACAGCTGACAGACCACTGGGGCAACGTGCCCTACAGCGAGGCCATGCAAGGAAGCAAAAATGTCTATCCCAAATATGACGAACAACAAGACATCTATACCGGTGAGGAGGGTATCATCAGGTTGCTTCAACGCGCCGATGACCTCTTGGCAACCAGCAAAGATCAGCTGCCCTCCGACATCATATACGAGGGCAACCGGATGAAGTGGCGCAAATTGGCCAATTCCCTCCGCCTGCGTTATCTCATCCGCATCAGCAATCGCATGCACGATGTCCGGACTTTTGATGTCAAGACACAAATTGCAGACTGCATGTCGAAGCCGCTGATGGAATCGAACGAAGACAACTTCCAGCTGAAGTTTCTCTCCGATGCCTCCAACAGATGTCCCATTTTCAACCTCCGTTCAGGGGAGTTCGAGGTGATACGTATGAGCAAGGAATTGGCTGATGCGATGATTGCCCACAATGACCCACGAAGGCACGTCTGGTTTCAACCTACCCCAAATTCGGCGGCCTCCGGCAAACCGGTATATGACGGCGTGCCCAACGGATGCTCGAGCACAACGCTGCAAGAACTGAACATCACCCAAAACAATCTCTCGGAACTCGGAAAGATATTTACCCGCCCCGACGCAGTCTATGCGGTGGTGATGAATGCCGCCGAGGTGAAGTTTCTCCAGGCAGAGGCGGTTGCACGGGAATGGGCTGCCGGTGATGCCGGAAAACTCTATACAGAGGGCATCACGCTCTCCATGAGGCAATGGCAGATTGGCGATTCAGACATCCAAAGCTATCTGAACAACCCTCAAAACAAATATCAAAGCAGCAAGTCGCTGGAGATGATTATGAAAGAGAAGTGGCTGGCCAACTTCCTCGTGGGCTACGAGGGGTGGTACGATTTTAAACGCACAGGACTGCCCAAACAGAAAATGCCCATGGACAACCGCAATCCCGGGGGAGCAAGCCAGATTCCGTCGCGATTCTATTATCCTGAAGCCGAGCAGGCTGTGAACAAAAAACAATATGACGCCGCAATACAGGCACAAGGGGGTACTGACGATACAAATACAAAATTATGGTGGGAATAAAACGCTTGACAGCTACATTGGCAATGGCCGGATGCTTTGCTCTTCTATCGGGCAAAGTCGTTACGGGGCACGTGAGAACGGGCAAGACGCCCATGATGGACATCATCGTCACCGACGGACTTCACTTTACTTATACCAAAAGCGACGGGTCGTACAAATTGGATGCTCCCGAGGACGCTAAGTTTGTATATCTGATAACGCCCAAGGGATATGTGGCAGATTACTCCTCAGGCGTGCCTCAGTTTTACCAACGAATCGGGGAGGCTGAAGAAAGCCACGACTTCGAGCTGTACCCGATGAAGGGCAACAGCGACAAGACTCTCATGATAGCATCCTCCGACCCTCAGTTGGACACCGATCACGATGTTGGCCGCTTCTTCAACGAAACGCTGACAGACATGCAGCAAGTACTGAAAGAATATGCCGACCGACAGCAGGCCATGTTCGTGGCCGGCGACCTCACATGGGATGTGTATGGCAAAAACAAACTTATCAAGCAATATGCCCAAAAGTTAGGCATACCCCTTTATCCCGTGATAGGCAACCACGACTACGATAAATATGTGATACCCGGCAGCGGCGCAAACTATGCCGCTCCCTATGAAGACGACTTCGGCCCTACATACTACGCCTTTCAGTTCGGAGACACCTATTATGTAGTGCTGAACGATATCAAGTTTGAAGGCCACAAGCGATACACTTACAGCATTCAGCAAGGGCATCAGATGGAATGGCTGAAAACGTTGCTGAACGTCGTGTTCCAACAAGACAACAATGTGTTCATCGTAGCGCATGCACCTATATGCCGACCCGGGGGCACGGAACTGCTGATAGACGGAGCTGAGGAGCTGAAAACCATGCTGGCGCGCAAGCCCTTCCGCGCGAGCTTCTTTACCGGGCATACCCATATCAACGACGTGACCTATGTGGGCAATGACATCTGGGAATATAATCTTGGAACCATGTGTGGCTACTGGTGGACAAGCAACTACAGCGGCGACGGCACACCAAATGGATATAAGCTGATTCTTGCAGACGGCAAAGAGTGGCAACAGGTGTACAAGTCGACAGGCTGGCCGTTGGAAAAACAGTTTCAGATTTATAAGCCGGGGCAGATAGCCGAACGTCCCAACGCCGTATGCTGCAAGATTTGGAATTATGACTCTCGCTGGCAGCTGCGATGGTATGAGGACGGAAAGCTGATGGGTGGAATGAACCAGTTCTACAGCTTTGCACCGGAATACCTGCAGTTTTTGGACGGTCGCTTAGCCACGGCCGACTATACGCCCAAACGCAGTAATCACTTCTTCTCCTGCCAACCAAGTCGTTCGGCCAGGGAAATCAAAATAGAAGCTGTCGACCCATACGGCAACGTGTACAGAGACTCCGTACTCCTGAAATAATAACGTGTTGGTGTCATTCCGAACTGGCATACGTGTAGAGACGTGGCCGTGCCACACCTCTACACTGCTTCGCGCCAATTGCCAATTGTGACGAGCTGATGAGCTTGCGAATAATTGTGAATTGTGAATTGCAAACTCCTCCTCTCGGCTTCGCCGAATCTTAGAATATCTCGAGAATATCTTTTCATGGACAAAACGCTCATCGCAGAAAATCCTTACGTTTGCTGCGCAAACAATATTAGAATATCTGCAAAACCTCACCGCGTTAGCCTAATTGTGAATTGAAAATTGTGAATTGTGAATTAAAGCCAGCCTGGGTTTTGGTGCAAGTTCTTATTCTTGTATCTCTCCGCGTTGGAGAAGGGATAGAAATAGAGCTTGTCCGAGAGGTCGTAGGACACCAGCTTGTCTTTGGCATAAGTCATGGTGCCGTCTGACTTCCTGCGGATGCTGACCTTGTAGATGTCCTTCATCTGCTGAAGTTCTTTCCACCGGCGCAGATCCCAGAAACGATGGTCTTCGAAAGCAAATTCCACACGGCGCTCGTTTTCCAAGCGTGTCAGGAAGTCAGCCTTCGACATTCCCTTCGGAAAGGCGGGCATGTTCACGTCCTTGCGCGCCCTCACCCTGTTGACTGCCTGCAGGGCACTGAGTGCATGGCCGGCAGGCACCACGTCGGGGCCGTAGGCATGACAAGCGGCCTCGGCATAGTTGAGCAGTATCTCCGCATAGCGGAAGATGACCCAGTTGTGGTCGAAGCTGTTGGTGGTCTTTCCTGTTTCGAACGTCACCTGGTTGTTCAGGTATTTCTTGAGATAATATCCTGTTGTGGTGGCATTGAGCAGCGGCTGCCCGTTTTTGCCGCCAACGAACGTCTCGACGGCAACCTTTTGCGGCCATTTCATGCCGTTGTGCACGATGGTCATCTTCATGCGCGGGTCTCTGCCGGAATAGGGGTCTGCCGCGTGGGCCGGGTTGTTCCAGTCAAAGCGACTCCCGTCTTTCATCTCGTAAGCACTTACAAGGTTTTCGGTAGGACAGGTGTTACCCGATCCGTTTTTCACACCCATAGGATAGTTTGCCGCTTCGAAGCGAGTGCCTTTTCCCTCTGGCCGGCACAAAATCATCTCCGGACTTTGGTTATTGGTGGCTCCGAACAAATTCTTGTAGTTCGCATCAAGGGCATAGCCGAAGTCGGAAGCCTTGCTGATCAGCTCGTTGGAGGCCTCGGCAGCAGCTTTCCACCTGGTTTCATCGTTATCCTTGTTGAAGAGCGGACTTGCCCAATAGAGCGTGGCCCTCGATTTCAGAGCCAGTGCCACACCCTTGCTTACTCGCTGCATGTTGGCTTTGGCGCCGGGCAGGGAGGTCACCTTGTCGGGCAAGAATGTGGCCACCTCTGTACATTCGTTGATGATAAACTTGAAGATGTCCTCGACGCTGCTCGGGCTGACTTGGTTGGCCTCTTGCTTGGTCAGCGTTTTGGTAATCAACGGCACACTGCCATAGCGCTTCACCAATTCAAAATAGTAGAATGCGCGCAGGAACCGCACCTCATACTGATAGTTGAGATAACTCTTGTAGGTGTCTTGGAATCCGTCGGAGTTTTTCCAATCATCAAAAGTGAGACCCACACAATTCTCCAAATAGAAGTTGGCATCGTGTATGGCCTTGTAGTATTCGGCGAACACATCGTCCACGGTGTAGTTGGGCGACCAAGTGCCGTTCACAAACCGCTGGATTGCTGCCGTCTGGTACACATGAACCGCATCGTCGGTGGCCGCATCGTGCATGGCTCCGGAAACACCAGACAGTCCATTGGGCAGATAGCTGTACACCTGGGTGCAGAGCTGAGAAACCCTGGAGGGCTCATAAAGCGTCTCGTTCTTGTCATAATAGGTGGACTCCCCGGTGTCCAAAAAGTCGCAACCTGCAAGGAGACTGCCGAAGCCCAAAGCTATCATCAATATTTTTATATACTTCATTGTTCTTCTTTTTTAAGGATTAAAACGTTAAGTCGAAACCAATGGCACATCTTGTCATCGAGGGATGGCCCATTCCCATATTCTCGGGGTCCATGATTTTGATACCATCAAAGCACAGGAGGTCGTAACCCCTGACATACACCTTGGCGCCGCTAACGTATTTAAGCGGTTTCAGTTGTTGGGCATTGAACTTATAATAGAGTTCGAGCGTGCGCAGCTTGAGATAGGCACCGCTCTTCACCCACAGAGAGTTGTTGGCATAATTGTTGACAGAACCTTTGGAAGTGAGCCTCGGGTAGATGGCATTTTTGTTTTCGGGTGTCCACCGGTTGTTGTAATATTCGGTAGATACCGTTCTGTTGGAATACAGCGGATGGTAAACGCTCGGCGTGTTGGTCAGCACACTCACATTGCCGATTCCCTGGAACAGGGCAAAGGCACCAAAACCCTTGTATTCCACGTTCAAGTCCATGGAATAGTAGATTTCCGGGAATTTGCTGTAGCCCAAAGCCTGCTGGTCGTAGGCATCGATCACGCCGTCATTGTTGAGGTCCTTGTATTTCAGGTCTCCGGGGCGAACCTCTGATAGGGTTTGCTTCACTTTTCTGTTGTCAATGTCTGCCTGATCCTGGTATATTCCCTCTACGACATATCCCCGCAGCTGTCCCATTCTGCCGTTTGTCCGCCTGAGGTATTCATAGGGTCTGTACTCCTCGTTTTGCTCGATGATTTTGTTTCGGACAAAGCTAAAGGTACCGCCAAAGGAATATTTCAAGTCGCTTGAGAAATCAGTCCAGTGTATATCGGTTTCAAAGCCTCGGTTGTCTACAATCCCCGCGTTTTCCTTGGGCACGGGCAAGCCGAAGAGAGACGAAACCGTGCCGCCTGCTCCGACAAGGATGTCGGTGCGGTGGTCATAGAAATAATCCATGGCCACGGACAACTTGCCAAAGGCTCTGAGGTCGAAACCGATGTTGAATTTGTGCGACTTCTCGTAGGTCAGGTCTGCAATGCCAATCTGACTTACCTTCAGGCCGGAAGCACCCTGGGGTGCCTTGCCGAAGAAGAAGTTCTCGCCCTTGCCATACATGTCGACAAACAAGTCGTTGTCAAAGTCTGCCCTTCCCGAGATGCCATAACTTGCCCTCAGCTTGAGCAGGTCGATCAGGTTGCATTTGGCAAAGCTCTCTTCCGAAATGAGCCAGCCGGCTCCGAAGGCAGGAAACACACCCCATCTGTGCCCAGGCTTGAGAATGCTCGATGCCGTGCCAGAGAGCACAACGTCGGCTATATAGCGTTGCTTGTAACTGTAGTGTGCCTGCGCAGCCATGTCTATGAACGCATACGAATTGTTTTGCCCCTTGGCCGTGAGTTTGTCCATGCTGTAGTTGAGCATGCTGCTCAGGGCGTGGTCACCCCAACTGTTCTTGTAGTTGGCAGAAGCGTTGAAGTAGAAGTGGTTTTGAGAGGCGCCCACCGAGTGGCTTGCGCTCAGTGCGGTTTCGTTGCGCAGGTTCTTGAAAGAAAGTTCCTTCTTTTCCCAGTCATACGTGGTTTGCTCATAGCCATACTTTCGCGCGTTGGAGTCCCAGTATGAGGCACTGTTGTCTAATCCCACGCTCACGCTGGCAGACAGGCCTTGGAGTATCGCGTCCAAACGCCGCGTGAGGGTCATGTCGGCATAGAAGTTGCGCTTTTGCGACCGCGCATATCCGGTGCCCGAGATCATGGCTATGGGGTTGTTTTCGAAGTCGGTAGTTCCTGCCCAACTGTTGCGTCCGTTTTTGATGGGGAAGGCTCCGGCGGGCACGGTGTACAATGCCTGGAAGATGTCGCGAACGGGGGCATTGGGTCTGTTGTGCTCGGAGAATGTGCCAAAGAGGTTGAGCTTCACCTGCGTATTCTTCGTCAACTCGATATCGAGATTGGTTCGGATATTGAGCTTCGAATATTTAAACTGTGTGGAATAGCCGTCGTTGTCAGACGTGGGCTTCAATATACCGTTGTCGTTCAGATAGTTCAGCTGTGTGAAATATTTCACATAGCGACCTCCGCCCGTTACCGAGAACACGGCATTGTTGCCGTTGCTGTAGTCTCTCAACGCCTCGTCCCACCAGTTGACATTGGGATAAACGCTGGGGATAGAGCCGTCTTTGAATGCGGCCAGCTCCCTGTCGCTGTATCTGGGGGAGAAGCCGTCGTTTTGCAAGCCCTCGTTCAGCGCCTGAGCATAGGTGTATCCATCCACCAACTCGGGGGTTCTGAAAGGCTTGGCCATGTTGTACTCATAAGAGAAATTGATTTTGGTCTTGCCCTCAACTCCTCTTTTTGTCGTAACGAGTATCACCCCGTTGGCACCACGCATGCCATACAACGCGGTCGAGGGAGCATCCTTGAGCACGGTAATCTTCTCTATCTCGTCCACGGAAATCTGTCCCAGGTCGCGCTCGAAGCCGTCGACAAGCACCAAGGGCTTCTTGGCATTGAGCGTGTTTTGACCTCTGACGTTCAGTGCCCCGTAAGTGTCCCAAGCAGTGCCCTGATTCTGACTAACCTGGAGTCCGGGAATCAAACCGTACAACACGTCGGTGGGGTTAATGCCCTTGCGGTGCGACAACGCTTTTTGGGTGGTGAAAGCCGTAGCAGTGGTTGACTCCTTGAGGTCGACCGAGACGTTCTTCCCATATTCAATGGTATTGTCATTCTGCGTCAGGATGCTGTCGGCTTGCGCAAATGCCTGTACGGGCAGCAGCATCAGACTCGCTATATATATTATGTATTTCATGTTGATATTGTTTTTTTTGTACTACCATCCCGGATTCTGCACGAGTCCGTATCCTTTGTTCACTTCTTTAGATGGGAAGGCGCTGAGACACATGCGCGGCTCCCAACCGCTCTTCCACCATACGCGGGAATATTTGGTAAGCTTGAACGGTTCTATCAGATAGGCCTTGGTCTTCTTGTGCCGGTAAACATGCAGCCCGTGAAGCGGCGTCTCGAACACATCATACTTCTTCCACCTGATGAGGTCGAAGAATCTAACCTCCTCGTAAGCAAACTCGACGGCGCGTTCATGCAGCACGGCTTCCCTGAACTCTTCCTTGGTCATGCCGCTTTTCAAGCCCGGCATGCCGACACGCGCCCGCACGGCATTGATATATTTGTAGGCTTCGGGCGTTGGGCCGTCGTGATATTCGTTCAGTGCCTCGGCATAGTTCAGATACACCTCTGCCATTCTCATGATAGGCCACTGCACCGGACGACTGTAGGCTTCGTTGTTTCTGTCCAATCCCCATTTGCGGCAAGCCAATCCGGTTGCCAGACTCAGCTGGTGCATTCTGCCCTGCTTCCAGTCCTTGCCCTTGGGATAGTTGGCTTTATCCTTGGGATTCTGGTCCACCATGTCGGCCTTTCGCCCGTTATATCTGTCACCGTCCAAGATGATGTTCTCGTAAAGACGCGGGTCTCTGTTCTTAAACGGATTCTTCTTCATCTCGGCATTATTCCAGTCGAATTTGCGTCCGTCCTTCATTTCGAACATATCGAAAAACTCCTTGGTGGGACAATAGGCTCCCCAGCGCAGAGCCTTGTCAAACTGACTGTTGTTCTTCGTGGCGAGGTATTGTCTACGGCAGGCGATGAGCGTCTCCGTGTTACCGCGGTCGAAGTAGGCACTGGTATAGGCATTACGCTCATCACTAATGCCATTGTCACCGGCCTCCACCAACTTGTAATAACCGTTGGCGTTCAGGGCATCGAAAAAGTCCTTGCAGGCGTCGGCCGCTTGCTTCCACCTGGCCTTGTCGTAGCCTCCGAACCAGGTCATCTTCTTATCCGAGGCCTCTCCCTCGGCAAAGGGCTTGGCATCGTTGAACAGTGGACTGGCCACGAACAGGAGGACGCGTGTTTTCAGTGCCATGGCACCGGCCTTGGTCATCCGTCCGTCCCAGTTGTCGCGCTCGCTTTCGTCGATGCTCCATGGAAACTCCTTGCAGGCAATGGCCTCGTCGAGCAGCTTGACAATGAAGTCGACCGTCTCCTGCAAGGTTGCACGTGCGGGGAACTTGTCGTCCTCTGCCGACAGAGCATGGTCTATGATGGGCAGGGCACCATAATGCCTGAGCATGTGGGCATAGAACACAGCCACCATCATTTTGGCTTCTGCCGTCAGGCGCGACTTCTCGGCGGCGTCCATGTCGGGCACCCGATCCACGTTTTGCACGAACAGCCACGCGTGTCTCACCCCGGTCCAAAAGCCGGACTGCGAGAACTGCATCTTGGTTCTGTTGGAATTCTTTCTGGTGTCATTCTCCACGGCCGCATTATACAGGCCGGGGTAATAGGTGTTCGACAGAGCCGACCAGCCAATGTTGTCATAATTGATATCGGTGAGTCCCTCGATGGTACTCATGCACATCTGGGTCCAGAACCCCGGCGTTTCCATGCCGTAGGGCAGATACTGGTAGCTTTTCCACAGCACACGCTGTGCATATTCGGCCTTCCCGAAGATGGTATCGATGGTGACGTCTGTGCTGGGCGGCTTCTGCAGGAAGTTCTCCCCCAGTGCCAAGTCCTCGCATCCCACTGTCAGCGTCATTGCGGCAACAGCCAAAATACCATTATATAGTGTTTTCTTTAAACTTTTCATGATTCCTATTTTAAAATCCAACTCTTACTCCAAAGTTAACAATCTTAATCAGCGGATAGGCTTTTCCGTTGGGGTTGGCCTCCGGGTCGGTCACCTTGAAACTATCGAAAGTCAATAGGTTATATCCCGACACAGCCAGTCTGAGCGATGAGATGTGCAGCGGCCGAAGCATCTGCTTGGGGAAAGAGTATCCCAGTTCTATGTTTTTCAGTCGCACGTACGATGCATTTCTCAACCACAAATCTGAATTGAGATAGTTGTGTGCCTTGCTCCTGAGCGATATAGCGGGCGCTTTGGCAGCATCGCCCTTCTCGGGTGTCCACGCATCCTTCACCATGTATTTCATCAAACTGAAATTATTCATCTCGCCAAAGGGCACCCTATAGGTGTTGCTGAGCAATCTTGAGGTCTGGAAAGCTCCTGACAGCGTAAGGCTCAGGTCGATTCCTTTCCACGAAACTCCCATGTTCACACCGAGGGAGTAGAGCGGATAAGTGGTGTAGCCGATGTCTCTTACGTCCTTGTCGTCTATCTTTCCGTCGCCGTTCAGGTCCTTGTACTTCACGTCTCCGGCCAGCGGAATATATCCGCTTCCCTGATCCGGAATGCCTCCTTCCTTGCCTTTCAGCTTCTCGTAGTTGGCTACTTCCTGTTCGGTGAAGTAACCGTCGAACACATAGCCGAAGTTCTGTCCCACGGGCTTTCCTGTGCGCTGCATCCACTCGTAGGGATAGGTGATTTCATCGGTAAAGACAATCTTGTTTTTCGCATACGAGAGGTTTCCGCCTACGTGATATCTCACGTCGCCAATCTTGTCCTGCCAGCGCAAGCTCACCTCGTAGCCATGGTTGTCCACCTTCCCAAGGTTCACCGTAGGCAGATCTACTGCCACATACACCGGCAGCACGCCGCGCGAGATGAGAATATTCTTTCGATGCTCTATAAAGTAGTCGAAGTTCACAGACAGCCGACTTCGGAACAGCTTCAAGTCGGCTCCGTAGTTTTGCTTTACCGCCGTTTCCCATGTCACGTTCGGATTGCCCACCTTGCCCTCGGCGGCACCGGCAATTCTGGTGGTCGTTGTTGTGCCGAAGCTATAGTTTTTCGAATTGATGATATAGGTGTCGGGCAGATAGAGGAAGCGAGAGTTGTCGCTCGTGATGTCGTTACCCACCTTACCGTAGGAAACTCTTACTTTGAAGTAGTCTACCACCGATTTCAGGGGCTTGAAGAAATTCTCCTCGGAGATAATCCAACCCAGTGAGCCGGCTGGGAAAAGGCCGAACCGACGCCCTTTTGCAAAGTTTTCCGAGCCATTGTAGCCCATGCTGAAATCCAAAAGGTATTTGGTCATGTAATCATAGGTGGCACGCCCCACAAAACCGATATAGCCGCGCGGTATGTCGGGGAAGTTGCCCGCAGGATAATATTTCATCGTCTGGTTATACATGGCCAATGCCGACACGTGATGCGGACCGAAGTTGCGCTTGTAGTTGAACGCTCCCTCAAGATACCAGTTCTTGCCCAATCCGTCTGATTCGGAATAGCCCAGTTTCTGATAGCCGTGTATAAGTTTATAGCCCACATTGCCTGCTGCATCGATGACGGGTTCATAGAGCGGCTCGCGTCCCTCGCGCCTCTTCGAAATGTTGACATCGCTATTGTAGGCGGTCTTGATATGGAAAGACAGTCCCTTGGTGAGGATGTCTAACTTCTGCGTCAGCTTGAAGTCAAAGTTCAGCGTGTTGCGCGCCATCGTGCTGTATCCCTTGCCATAATAGATATTCAGTCCGTCCTGCAAGTTGCCAACGGCAAACTGATTGGCGTTGCTCCTGACGCGCCTGCCGTCTACGAGTCCTGCGCCGCTGAAAGGCACACACTCATACAGGTCGCTAAAGATGGAACTGGTTGATTTTGTCTGTCCACTGTTGTAGTTGGGTTCACGGCGGTTGCCGAAATATCCTCCCAGGTTGACGGCTACGGATGTTGTTTTGGTCACGCCCACATCTAAGTTAATGCGATAGTTGTACCGGTTATAACTGAATCCCTTGTCGTTGCGATTGTCAAAAACCTTGAACAGACCGTCCTGCGTAAAGACACCCAACGACGCAAAATACTTCACCCGATCGGTACCTCCCGAGATATTCATGTTGTGCTGAGTCTGCATCGAGGCATTGCGAATCATCATGTCCGTCCAACTAATGTCGGGGTGAGTGATGGGACTGCTGTGGGTTCTGAATTTCTCGAGGTCGTCGTCCTTAAACGCCAGCATATCCTCTGCCACACCGTCATGTAATTGTGCCTTGTTATAGGCCGAAGCCCAGCCAAAGCTGTTTTCAAACTCGGGCACTCTCGACGGCATCTGGAATGCCACGGACGAGGAAAAATTAATCCTCGGTTTATCCTTGGTTCCACGTTTTGTTGTGACCAAGATCACACCGTTGGCACCACGCACACCGAAAACGGCTGTTGCCGAAGCGTCTTTGAGCACGGTCAGGCTCTCCACCTCGTTGGGGTCTATCTGCGTGAAAGGACGCTCCACACCGTCTACAAGAATAAGGGGGCGCGACAGCGACCTGCTCATCGAACCCACACCACGAATAAACAACTCCGCATTGTCGGCACCCGGCTGTCCGCTGACCTGCACACTCGACAAACCGGATATCTTTCCGGCCAACGCATTGCCCATGCTGGCCACAGGCGACTTGAGAATTTCATCCTGGTTGACAGAGGCCACGGCTCCCGTAACGGTAACCTTTTTGGTCGTGCCATAGGCTATAACCTGCACCTCATCGAACGACACCGCACTTTCGGCCAACTTGACCGACAGCGTGTTGCCACCTTTGTAAACAACGGTTCGGGTTTCATAGCCCACACAGGAAATCTCGAGCTTAGCCCCCACCGGAAGTTTAAGCCTGAACACTCCGTCAATATCGGTCACGGTAGCAGTCTTGGTACCGACAACCCTGACGGTAGCTCCGATAATGGTTTCCTTGGCATCCGAGACTGTACCCCGCACCTCGTATTGGCGCGATTGTTGCTCGATGCTGTGACGTTCTGTTTCAAATGAATAGACATTAGAATAGGGTGACCCTGCTAAACATAATAGTAGAGTGCCACATAAAAATTCTTT
>QWCK01002877.1_pt1 | contig 20155 bp, 13 predicted proteins | sample 1972571 | NCBI WGS metagenome assembly QWCK01 (sample SAMN09866710, study PRJNA288562) | Human gut metagenome isolate term2_stool, whole genome shotgun sequencing... | isolation source: gut | host: Homo sapiens | place: USA: California
AAAGGTACAAAAACTTTTGGACATAGCAAAGCCCTGGCTTGGGAAAGTCAGGGCTTTGTGAGTTTTTTAGAGTTTGGGGTGTTTTGACACACCCTCGTTTTTTTATTATTACTGTCCGCTAAATATTTGCACACATATTTGTTGAAGTTTTTTAAGTCAAAATGAGTGGATAAAACTTGCGAAACATGTATATTACTTTTTTTCACGGCGGCGTATCGTAATAAAACTAAAAAACAATGTGTTTTTTTTGATTTTTATCCAACTTGCAGTATCTTTGCACTTATGAAACAACGTGAAATATTGAGATGCTTAATTCTAATTGCAGTACTATTCACATTTTTCGCCACCAGTTCATACGCCCAATATTATGGTGACGTGATGTGCGAGGACACATGCTCGCACATACACGGGATAGACATAAGCCATTATCAAGGTGACGTGTTCTGGGAATCTGTTGGAGAGAACAGCAAAATGGCATTCGTTTATATAAAGGCAACGGAGGGAGAAGCCAGGATAGACCAAAGGTATAAGGAGAACATAGATCTCGCACACCGCTACGGACTGAAAGTGGGATCATATCATTTCTACCGCCCAAGGGCGGTACAGACGGAGCAACTTGCTAATTTCATGGCACAATGCCGACCTGCGGATCAGGATCTGATACCAATGATTGACGTGGAACGCAACGCCGGTATGGGATCGGATGAACTTTGCGACTCGCTACTGAAATTCTTGAGACTTGTGGAAAAGGCATACCGGCAGAAACCTATCGTATATACATATACGAATTTCTACAACAAGTACCTCGTGGGGCAACTCAATGACTATAAACTGTGGATAGCACAATACTCGAGCCGCCCTCCGGTACTTGCCGACAACCGGGAATATCTGCTGTGGCAGTACACCGGTAAGGGACACATAAATGGCGTCAACGGGTATGTTGATAAAAACCGTTTCATGGGTATGCACAGCATGAGGGAAATAAGATTTCGCAGGAGGAGATGACAGTGCCATGCGGAACACAGAAATCAAGATTGTAAATTAATACACAAAGGAAAAAATGGCAATAATAAAATGTCCAGAATGTGGACATCAGGTGAGCGACAAGGCTCCGGTATGTCCGAGTTGTGGAGTGGAAATAGCAGGATACATAAACAGATGCACGAGATGTGGCGAAGTGTATTTCCGTAATGAGCACTTTTGCCCGAACTGTCACCAACCAGCAAGCAGCCAGATTGAAACGTCAAATCAGAAAGTGACATCCCAACAACGGTCAACGGTGCAAACGCATGACAAGACAATGGCTATCACCGCAGATGAAACGGCACGTGCTAATAAGAGAAACGCGATAAACGCTCAAAAAGGAGACTACGGTGATAGCAACAAAAACGCGAAAAATAAAAAGAAAAACTACACGGCTCTTATAGTGTCGTTTATAATCGCACTGCTTGCATGTGGAGTTCTTATATACTCATACAGCAATGCCAAGTCAAATACCGAGAAAGATGAGTATGAGTTTGCAATGAGAAGCGATGACCCGACCGTTTTGCAACAATATCTCGACAACTTCACAGATGCACCACAGGAACACCGCGACAGCATAATGGCGCGTCTCGACAGGCTGAAAATGGCTGATGAGGCATGGAAGATTATTGCGAGGAGCAACAACAAAGAAGAAATAATCAGGTATCTCAATGAGAACCCCAACTCACCACACAAGACCGAACTTATGCACAGGATTGACTCAATAGACTGGGCAAGCGCATCCGATGATAATACAATCGAGGCATATCAGAAATATATAGACGAGCATGCGACTGGAGAACATTATGACGATGCGCAAGCGGCACTTGCAAAATTGAAATCGAAGGAACTTAGTCAGGAAGACCGGCAGATGATAAGCAACGTATTCCATAAATTTTTTATCGGTTTCAACTCAAGGAACGAAAGCGAACTGACATCATCGGTGGCGGAAGTTATGACATCGTTCCTCGGGCGTGAAAACGCTTCGAGGGGTGATGTCATAGACTATATGAACCGCTCTTACAAGAAAGATGGCGTTACAAGCATCGTGTGGCGGCTGAGGAATGACTATAGGATAACAAAACGCGAAGTCGGTGACGGCGAGTTTGAATTCCTTGTACGCTTCACTGCCGACCAAGATATAATACGAGGTGAGTCTGGAAGCGACAAAAACTCTTACAATATATCGGCAAGGGTTAATCCAGACGGACTTATTTCGGAAATGAGCATGTCTAAGATGAAACGACAGGAAGAATAATACAAAAAATTAACATTGTTGATTTTACAAGTAACTATTCAGCGGTAGTAAGAATGGTCTGATTCAGCCTTATTCCTCTGTGCCAAAGGTGTTGTTTATCCAACGTGGCGATAAGCCCTTCAAAGGCTGTTGGGCATTTCTGGGTGGTTTCATGAATATGGGTTGACCGTGCCCCAAGATGGAGGACTATCACAGTCGCTTATCTGACCATCATCAATGAACCTATTGCAGTCACGGGGCAGGATGATGCTGCCAAAGCTGAATGGTGGCATGTTGACGCACTCCCATCCTTGGCTTTAGAACATGACGATATTATGGCAGATATGATGGATTTGTATAATCAAATACAGAAATCAAAATGAAATACGATTTGCATAGTTGCATCAAACGATATGATACAGGGGAAAGACTGGAATACGTCTTCTTCTGGGGACACCACTCGAAAACGGGTCAGGTGACCAAGGCTTGTTTCAGTCAATGGTATCCATGTACCTTTGAGGTGGATGGTATCATATATAACTGTGCTGAACAATACATGATGGCCGAGAAAGCCAGGGTTTTCAAAGACGAAGAAGTATTATCCAAGATTCTTGCAACATCTACTCCAAAAGACATCAAGGCTCTTGGACGAATGGTCAAAAACTTCGATGCCAAGAAATGGGCTGCCGTGTCCAAAGACATCGTTGTGAAGGGAAACCTGCACAAGTTTGCACAAAATATGGACTTATTCCGTTTTCTTTATGACTCGGGCAATAAAATCCTTGTTGAAGCCAGCCCATACGATACAATCTGGGGGATCGGTATACAAGAGTCGGAAATCGGTATTGCCAATCCTCACAACTGGAAAGGTCTCAACCAACTGGGATTTGCCCTCATGGAAGTTCGTGATGATTTGATGACCGAGTAGGCCCGACCTATTTCTTGTTGAACTCCTGTATCTCCTTAATCATTTCCTTTACATACTGATTGACTTGCAAGGGAAATGTTCCAGCAGCGGGAAGGCATCGTTGCCGCGCCATTCTCCATGCTTCGCCATTTCATTTCGTGCCTGACACCACTGCAAATTCGGCGAGATTGCTCACCAATTACGGCGTATTTGCATCACAATTACGGCGTATTTGCAGACCAAATTCGGCGAGATTGCATCACAAATTCGCCGAATTTGCTAATCAAAACCGCCGAATTTACTTTCCCGTTTATCACAAATCGGGGCTCAGTAGGAAATCAGTGGGGATAGGCATGCAGTTTTGCAATTCTGAATTATTGCTGTCCGATTTGTATGGCATTGACACTGTCTCCATAGAAGAAATGAAGTGGGAAGTTCTGCTTGATTTGCTTGTACAGCGACTTATAGCCCAAAGAAGGCGGTATATCTCTGACTGCTGACACCTTTGAGTATGTTGTCAAAGAGTGAGATCGTGGTTGAGTCCATCATACAGAACAGTTTCTCCCAGTCTTTGGGCTCATGTGTCTGTCCCTTGTAACTCTTGGGAGGGCGGCTGTCCGCTAAAAACCGGCATACTTAGCCAGTAGATGTGAATAGATTTCGGCAAAGAATGCTTGTTGACGGCGGATATTAGCCTCCGCAAGCGTACTTCGTCTGACTATATAATCCAATCCGAGATGGCAGAGCTTGTGCGCTTACGCTTTCATGCCTGTCTCAAGCTCACACAGGGAATCAAAGTGTTTCAAGACACCATACAGCATCACAACAAGATGCGTATAGCCGTCAAGACGCTTCGCATAAGCCTCACTTCCCTGCGTCTCACGGCTGATTTGAAGAATTTTACCTTTATCAGGCAACTTTAAAACCTGACTATATACTTGGCTGTACGGTAAAATGACTGTCTTTGCTCATGGTTATAAAATTTTTCCAAATACAAAGATAACCAAAAGGGCTGATACCTCGTGAGAAGTGTCAGCCCTAATTTTACAAACAAATAAAAGTTTTACCGGACAGCAATAATTTTAAATGTCATTGCCTCCTCTCGGCCGATATTGTGCAGGCCACTGTAAACGACGGTGTAAACAGGTGTAAGCGCGCCACGTTTCAGTGTTGCCATAATCTGTGTTCCTATCGTTTTATTGTTATAGTTCTGTATCTTGTTGTTATCTCGTTCATTCTGAACTCTAAACACGCTCTAAACATGGGGTCTGAAAACTCGCAACTTTCTCTAAACATTTCCGTTCATTCTGCTCATTTTCCGTGTCGGAATGCACAATCCTCCATTTACGAAGTTAGGCGGAAGTCCCTTTATTCATCGGGGCTTACCGCCTAACTCTCTCAGTTTGAGGTTTCAGTCACTTATTCCTCTACGGCTGCCTGCGCGGCAGACAAGCGTGCGATTGGAACGCGGAATGGGGAACATGATGCGTAGTCCATGCCTATCTTTGCACAGAATTTCACCGAACTTGGTTCGCCCCCATGCTCGCCGCAAATACCACAGCGCAACTCCGGACGTACTTCACGGCCTCGTTTTACGGCATATTTCATTAGTTTGCCAACGCCATCCTGATCAAGAACCTGAAATGGGTCTGCTTTAAGTATTTTCTTGTCGAGGTATTCAGGCAGGAACGTAGCGATGTCGTCACGGCTGTACCCAAATGTCATTTGTGTCAGGTCGTTTGTACCGAATGAGAAATACTGTGCCTCTTTCGCGATAAGGTCTGCGGTAAGTGCTGCACGAGGTATCTCAATCATAGTACCAACTTCAAATTCAACCTCAATGCCGTATTCTGCGAAAACCTCTTTTGCTGTTGCATATATGATTTCCTTCTGTTGCTTCAACTCTTCGGATGTACCAATCAGTGGAACCATTATCTCTGGCATAGGTTTTTTGCCCTCTTTCTTCAATTCGCAAGCAGCACCAAGTATTGCGCGTGTCTGCATTTCCGTGATTTCTGGGAACGTGATACCAAGCCTGCAGCCACGATGGCCGAGCATAGGATTGTTTTCTGCCAAAGATTCTACACGTCGTTTGATTGTCGCAATGTCAACACCCATTTCCTTTGCCATGATTTTCTGTCCTGCGTCATCATGAGGAACGAACTCATGGAGTGGCGGGTCAAGCAGGCGGACATTCACCGGAAGCCCATCCATCGCCTCAAGAATGCCCTTGAAGTCTGCTTTCTGATATGGCAGTAGTTTCGCAAGAGCCTTCTTGCGTCCTTCAAGTGTGTCAGAAAGAATCATCTCACGCATGGCGACAATTTTTTTGTCTTCGAAGAACATGTGTTCTGTGCGTGTAAGACCTATACCCTGAGCACCGAACTGACGTGCCACCTGGGCATCGTGCGGAGTGTCGGCATTTGTACGAACCAACATTTTGGTGTATTTGTCACATAAATCCATAAGTTCCTTTAAGTCGCCCGACACTTCAGCCGCCTTAGTCTGTATTTCTCCTGCATACACCTGCCCAGTAGAGCCATTCAATGAGATAAAGTCACCTTCTTTATATATTTTACCGTCTATTTCCACGGTTTTTGCCTTATAGTCAACAATAATGCCACCTGCACCAGACACGCAGCATTTACCCATTCCGCGTGCTACAACGGCTGCATGGGAAGTCATTCCTCCACGTGCGGTGAGGATTCCTTCGGCAGCGGCCATACCAGCCAAATCCTCCGGGGAAGTTTCAACGCGAACCATAACAACTTTGTGACCATCATCATACCATGCTTTGGCATCATCTGCGTGGAATACGATTTGACCGCAGGCGGCACCAGGTGAAGCCGGCAGTCCTTGCGTTATGACCTTGGCATTGGCCAAAGCTTTCTTGTCGAACACAGGATGGAGCAATTCATCGAGTTTCTGTGGCTCGCAACGCATGATTGCCGTTTTCTCATCAATCATTCCCTCGTGCAACAAATCCATTGCAATTTTCACCATAGCCGTTCCGGTACGCTTGCCATTACGTGTTTGCAAGAACCAAAGTTTGCCCTCCTGAACAGTAAACTCCATGTCCTGCATATCGTGATAGTGGTGTTCCAACTTGTCCTGGAGTTCGTTAAGTTGGTTGTAGATTTCCGGCATTGCCTCCTCCATAGATGGATATTTTGACTCACGCTCAACCTCTGGAATACCTGCACGCTCAGCCCAACGCTGTGAGCCTATTTTTGTAATCTGCTGGGGGGTACGGATACCTGCAACAACATCCTCTCCCTGTGCATTGACGAGGTATTCTCCGTTGAAAAGGTTTTCTCCATTGCCGGCATCACGGCTGAAACATACACCTGTAGCAGATGTTTCACCCATATTTCCGAACACCATTGCCATGACCGACACTGCAGTACCCCACTCGTCAGGAATACCCTCCATCTTTCGGTACAGTATGGCGCGTTCGTTCATCCAACTGCGGAATACGGCACACACGGCCCCCCACAGCTGCTCTATCGGGTCATCGGGGAAATTCTTGCCTGTGCGCTCCCTTATTGCTTCCTTGAACAGTCTCACGAGATCCTTAAGTTCCTCGACGCTCATGTCTTTGTCAAGTTTCACGCCACGGCGTTCTTTCACCTTATCAATAATTTCCTCGAACGGATCCAAATCTTCCTTGTTGACAGGCTTCATTTCAAGAACAACGTCGCCATACATCTGTACGAAACGGCGATATGAGTCATATACAAAGTGAGGATTACCGGTTTTTTTGACCATTCCCTCAGCAACTTTATCATTAAGGCCGAGGTTGAGTATCGTATCCATCATACCTGGCATTGAGGCACGTGCCCCCGATCGGACACTTACAAGCAGTGGATTCTGTGCATCTCCAAACTTGGAGTTCATCAGTGTCTCAATATGCTTGACAGCTGTCATCACCTCATCATTGAGAAGGTTGACAATTTTTTCCTGACCTACTTCGTAGTACTCATTGCAGCAATCAGTTGTAATGGTAAATCCTGGAGGAACGGGTACTCCAATAAGATTCATTTCCGCAAGGTTAGCTCCCTTGCCACCGAGCTTCTCTCTCATCAATGCATTACCTTCGGCCTTGCCATTGCCGAAAAGGTAAACTCTTTTTTCACTCATAAATAAATATTGTTCTGATTTATTGGTGTATTATCGATTGCAAAATTAGTAACTTAAAACAAATCACACAAGAAAATTAAAATAAAATTGCAAATTATGCTTTACTTTTCATTGTTTTTATGTAAAAATGCCAACTTTATGTTCCAATGTTGTCGTGAAAAGACAGCATCTGTCTTTCTAATTAAAAAGAAATAACACAGGAAGAAAATAACTGCATATATGACGCAGACACCAAGCCGGTCTATCCGAATATTTTCTATGCTTGACCCTGGCAAGGATGAGATCCATGTCAAGCATTTGTCCATGAAATTAGTTGTCAATGAGATAGCTTTTGCAAGAATGTCCTGCACGGCAGGAAAAGGAATTGCCAGTAACAACATTCCACATACTATAATAATATATGTACACGGTATGGCTACGAAATTTGACAAAAGAAAATAAGAAGAAAATCGGCTGAAATAATATGCCACAAGTGGTGCTACTGCAACCTGTGCGACACATGATACGTTGATAAAATTCAACAAGTTCCGTACAATCCTGTAACGGAAAACAATAGAATTACATACCATGGCATTTATTTTGGGACATATTGCCAATATGAACAGCACGGCCATGAAAGACATCTGGAAACCAACGTCAAATATACTTTCCGGATTGGCGGCTATTATCAATAGTGCAGACAATGCCAGTGTGTTTATCGGTTGAGTGTTCCTATGTATTACGTCCAACATGCAGAATACGCTGAGCATCAATGCTGAACGTACCAAAGATAACGGCATTCCAGCAATAAACACAAAGGCCCATACCGCAAGGATGTTGAAAAGAGACACTGCGACCCACCTCTTCCGCCTTCCCCACGCAAAAGTGAGGAACAGGTATAATATTCCTAAATGAAGTCCCGACATGGCTAACACATGCGAGACACCTGTCACCGAAAACCTGTCACGCATGGCCTTGTCAAGCATGGATTTGTCTCCCAGTGTCATGGCTGATGTTATTGCCAGTCCTTCGTTTTCCAAACCGGAAATGCGATATTTATCACCTAATTTACACTGGTACTTTGCCGCCTTTAAACGCAGCCGGTTCAATGTGGATAGGCCGGAAAGTGAAGTCTTTGTGAAAATCCAGTTGTTAAAAGGTATGAATGCCGTACCCGAAACACCATGACTATGCAGGTAGTTCTTATAATTAAAGTTGCCTTTCCTATAATCCTTTACTGGTGATATTGACGCATTCACAGAAATCCCAACTCCTGGCTTCAAATAAAGGTATCTTTTTTCTATCGTATCACGCATGATGCTGGCCTGTAGTCTTTTGCCTGACATATTACCTGTTGTCACGATAATGTCGCATCGCACTACCTTTCCATGCCGCTTAGGAGAAGTCATCAGGACTGCCTGAAAGATTGAACTGTCGGAAGAAGGCACAGACAAATCCTGACTTGACTTGTTGTATATAACTATTCCCAAAAAGAAAATGGCAACGTAAAAGACTATGTCTCTGAATATAAGATTCCTGTATGAGAACAGTGCAACAAGCAATGATACTATGACAACTGGAACTGCAAGTGACTGTCTGATTGCAAAGCTATTCCCGACAACGATACCCACTATCAAAGGCACTGTCACTTTTGCCAAAGGATATAACTTTGCCTTCTCAATCAGACTTAACCTACGTCGCAAGACAAATCGCTATTTATCGTGACATCGTATTACGAATAATTACTCTTCAGAATTCTCGAAGAAATAACTCGAGCCATCGAAGCAATGTGTGCAAACTCTTTCCTTAGGCAGACCGATTGCATCAATAAGAGTCTCTATTTTGTTGAATTTCAGACTTGTAAGACCAAGGCGTTTCCTTATTTCGTTTACCATCCTTTTATATTCCTCAGAGTCGGTGGTAGCATACTTTTGTATATTTTTGTTTGGATCGCACTCAAAATCATTGATAATCTGACGCGTTATGAGTTCCATCTCGCTCTTAGAGGCCGTGAAACCTATGAACGGACAAGCATAAACCAGTGGTGGACAAGAAATGCGTGCATGCACTTCCTTTGCACCATATTCAAAGAACTCTCTGACGTTGTCACGAAGTTGTGTACCCCTAACAATAGAATCATCGCACATCACAATCCTCTGCCCATCAAGTAAAGAATGGTTGGGAATAAGTTTCATTTTTGCCACTAAGGCGCGACGGCTCTGATTTCCCGGTGTGAAACTTCTCGGCCACGTCGGCGTATATTTCAGCACAGCGCGCTTATATGGTATTCTATGGCCTTCGGCATACCCCAAGGCCGTACCTATCCCACTGTCAGGGATTCCGCAGACGCTGTCTGCTTCAGTGTCATCTTCTTCGCCCATAGCCTTGCCATTGCGTTCGCGTACATATTCGGTGTTTATCCCTTCGAAATCGCTTGAAGGGAAACCATAATATACCCAAAGGAATGAACATATCTGACACTTGGAAAATGGTTTCTTGAGAACAGTTATGCCGTCTGTCGTGATTTTCACTATTTCGCCAGGACCTACATCCTTTACAGGTTTGAAGCCAAGGTTGGGCAAGGATGTTGTCTCACTTGTGGCTGCATAAGCTCCTTCCTTTTCACCTATTATTATTGGTGTGCGTCCAAGTGCATCTCTTGCGGCTATTATACCATCCTCCGTAAGAATAAGCATTGAACACGAGCCCTTCACCTTATTATAAACGTTCATGATTCCCTCCTCAAAAGAATCACCCATGTTAATCATTAGGGCGACCAACTCTGTCTGATTGATGTTGTTCGCACTCATCTCGCTAAGATGCATTCGCTTTTCCATCAGTTCTGATGCAATCTCACGCATGTTGTTTATCTTTGCCACGGTGACAACAGCATATCTCCCAATATGAGAGTTGATGAGGATAGGCTGAGGGTCTGTGTCACTTATAACTCCGATACCTGAATTTCCAGAGAAGCTGTCAAGTTCCTTTTCAAAACGGGAACGGAAATAGTCACGTTCCAATGAGTGGATGGAACGCGTAAAACCGCATTCACTGTCGAATGTGACAAGACCTGCACGCTTTGTGCCAAGATGAGAATTGTAATCCGTTCCATAGAACAAATCGTTTACACAATCCCTAACAGAAATAGTTCCAAAAAAACCGCCCATTGTATTATCTTGTTTTTAGAGCCGCAAAGTTATTAATTTTTAATTAAATATCTGCACGAAACAGAATGTTTTTTAACCTGATTATGCAATGCACTACATATAAAGGTAATAATACCAATATGTTTTGCCATAAGTGTCACGCAATATTGCCTGACAATCACTTTGATTTCTGAACTTCCTGCGTATTGCCAACAAATCTTCGTAATCCGTTTCGCATACATCATCGTGGAAAACATAAGTAGCTGTAGGATGTTGATGTAAGTATAATACGAGTGCCTCACGGTAATGTTTTGGCAAAACAGAGGTGGAGTCCAACTTGTAATAATTCCCAAGTTCTTTGGAAAAGAGATCAAGTCTTTTGTCGAGGAGATAGGAACACAGCAGATAGTCAGCATACCCGGATTTTGTCTGCTTGGTCATCCTAACGGTATTTAGATAATCCGCAACAGATATTCTTGCTTTTGGAACAGCTCCTGCCACCATGTAAATATTACCAGGGTCATACCGCACGCATCTCACACTATTACCGTTTGGCAGCAATGATGCTGACCCACCTATCAACGGATACTCGAACAGCCGTTCGCCCAGTTGTCCGGAACGTGCCAACACACTCGCCCTAAGCATCACAAGCGAACTGTCTGTCTCACTCGATGATTTCCCTAACTCCAGAGCCTCTGCGTATCTACATTCTGTTATGTATCTTTCAATCCTCATGCGATAGTGCAAGACATCATTTCCGTTACTGAAAATGCCTACCAGCATGAACATAAATGCCATTGAAAGCATATTCTGCATTGTAGTTCCAGAAAATATCCCGTTGCCAGAACCATCAGGTATGTAAGATCTGTATTTCGCCAACATATATGAAACAACAACAAATATGACGACTAATAAAGGAGAGAACCACGTCCATGCAGTAAAAGCAAAATGCTGATCAAATGTGTCTTCGACGCTTGTCAAAAGACATAGCAGCATAAGCGATGGAAAATAAGTAAGTGAGTGTGCCTGTCTGTTAAACTTTGTTATCGTATAGATTCCTATCTGAATGATATACAATGCGAGTGTGACAATCACAGCTCCCACAAGTCTTGAATATGATGTTTGTCCATCTGAAAGTACATGTTGAACGGCTCCAATCAAATCGCATTGATAAAAATAAAGGAAACAGAATGTGAAAACAAAGAAAGAAACAGCACATAATATGCGTATTGTCAACGGATTGTTATTTCTGTTCTTGATAGTCATGGCGCAATGATCAGTTTTTTCTTAGAACAACCGCACTGCGGGATGGGATATACAACTTTAGCCATTCCTTGTGTTGTGCGGCATATAATTGGTCGTAATTGGTAATGTGTGGCATACTATCATCTGCGAAGCCATTCCCCCCAAACTCTTTGGCATCTGTATTCAGCAATACATCATAAGAACCTGTGGGTACAAGGAAACCGTAATCTGTGAATGACCGCGATGGTGAGAAGTTGAATACGAATAGCAAATCACCTCTCATAAAAGCAAGTACCTGATCTCCGTCGTTATGCCATATTTCCACAACGGGTGTCTTTATGAAATCCTTTTCTTTTTTAATAACATCAAGCATATTCCTGTCAAAGTCACCAAGCAAATGATAGCACAGTTCCTTATTGTCAACGAGATTCCATTGCCGGCGTGCGTATTTGTGACTCCAGCCATTTCCTTCCCGTGGGAAATCAATCCATTCGGGATGTCCAAACTCATTTCCCATGAAATTGAGGTATCCGCCGTTCATGGCGGCAGCCGTCACAAGACGGATCATCTTGTGCAATGCGATACCTCGCCGCGCGGTCTCATTCTCGTCCCCTTTACGGAAATGCCAGTACATGTCGGCATCTATAAGGCGGAAAATTATCGTCTTGTCACCTACAAGAGCCTGGTCATGGCTCTCGCAATACGAAATAGTTTTCTCGTCTGGCCGACGGTTTTTTATTTCCCAAAATATAGAACTTGGTTTCCAGTTCTCGTCAGGAACTTCCTTTATAGTCTTTATCCAATAGTCAGGTATGTTCATTGCCATTCGGTAGTCAAAACCCAAACCGCCGTCATCGAACTTGGCAGCCACTCCGGGCATTCCGCTCACTTCCTCGGCAATAGTCACTGCGTAAGGATTTATCTCGTGTATAAGTTTGTTTGCCAGAGTAAGATAGCATATTGCATTGTCGTCCTGATGACCGTTGTAATAGTCTTCGTAATTAATAAATGCCTCTCCGAGTCCGTGACTGTAATAAAGCATCGATGTGACTCCATCGAAACGAAAGCCATCAAAATGGAATTCCGTGAGCCAGTATTTACAGTTGGAAAGCAGGAAATGTACTACCTCGTCTTTACCGTAGTCAAAGCAAAGGGAGTCCCATGCTGGGTGTTCGTGACGTTCGCCAGGATAAAAATACTGATTCGGATCTCCGGCAAGATTGCCCAACCCCTCAATTTCATTTTTCACTGCATGAGAGTGAACAATGTCCATTATGACCGCCAGCCCATTGCTGTGCGCCTCATCAATTAGCATTTTCAATTCTTCCGGCGTCCCGAACCGGCTTGATGGTGCGAAGAATGAACTGACATGATAGCCGAATGATCCATAGTAAGGATGCTCCTGTATCGCCATAATCTGTAAACAGTTGTAACCAGCTTTGACAATCCTTGGAATGATATTCTCGCGAAATTCATTATATGTTCCAACCTTTTCCAGGTCTTGTCCCATACCTATATGACATTCATATATAAGCAGAGGGGTGTCATTTCTACGGTGGAAAGTGTTCTTCCACTCATATTTCTTTTCAGGATTCCACACTTGAGCCGAGAAAATCTTTGTGTCTTCGTCTTGTACTACCCTGACAGCCCATGCAGGGATGCGTTCTCCTTGTCCTCCGTCCCATTTCACAAGCATTTTGTACAGGTCTCCATGCTTAATTGCATCATTGGGCAATCTGAGTTCCCAGTTCCCAGTTCCATCAATCCTCCTGGCACGAAATCTCTCGTCTTCTTTCCAGTCGTTAAAATCACCTATTATATATATGTCAGTAGCATTAGGAGCCCATTCGCGGAACACCCACCCTACTCGCGAGTCTCGATGCAGCCCATAGTAGTTGTACCCGTTTGCAAAATCGGAAAGCGACCTCTTGCCGTCCATAGTAAAACGTTTTATTTCACATGCGGCATGCTCGTGTCTTCCTGTTATAGCATCCTCGAACGGTTCGAGATAAGCATCATTTCTCACAAGACCAATATGCTCTTTATGTCTTGTTTGTTTTTCAGCCATGATATGTTATGATTTCTCGAATATATGTTTTTATTTCCAAGGCTATCGTTTCCTCCCCATACTGTATATACCCTGCGATGTGACATTTCCGTTGCGGTCTTTTTCGACATATTCTCCATCGCGCAGGTCATCCTTGTATGTCCCTTCAAAGCGATTCCCGACCTTGTCAACTTCTATAGCCTTGCCGTTACGTTTGCCGTTCCTGTATATTCCACGAAATTTGCTTCCATCGGCATAATGTATTATTATTTCTCCTTCCACGTTGCCGTTCTTGAAGTTACCATCAAAAACGTCACCTTCTTTTTTCGTCAGTCTGCCTTTCCCGTTCTGCTTGTCATCCTTCCATTGCCCGGCATACACGTCCCCATTATTCCATTTCAGCGTGCCTGTGCCGTTTTTCTCCCCATTTACGAAATGCCCTGTATATACATCGCCATTAGCATAACGGAAAACACCTTCACCAGTACGCCCCCCCTTGAAATACGCACCTTCATAAACGTCTCCGTTCTTAAATTTGTATATGCCCTTGCCATTCATAACACCGTCTTTGAAGTCGCCTGTATACACATCGCCCGAAGCATACTTGAACGTTCCATTGCCGTTCATCTGGTTATCCACCCAGTCGCCGTCGTATGATGAACCGTCGCCCCAGTCGAACAATCCCTTTCCGTTGCGTTTGTCCCCAATCCACTGTCCTTCATAGTATGCACCACTGGCAAAGGTGTATTTACCATACCCCTGCCTGTTGTCGTGATACCATTCTCCATCATATACATCACCGTTGTAATAGTATTTCACACCATGTCCCTCCTGATAGTCACGATACCAAAGTCCCACATACTTGTTGTTGTCCTGGTCATAGAGTGTTCCCTGACCGTGTTGCTGATCCTGATACCACATCCCCTCATATTTTCCTCCATCAGAAAAGGTATATGTCCCCTCTCCCTGACGTTTACCTTTTACAAATTCTCCTTCGTAAATATCGCCGTTCTTGTATGTGGCACATCCTTTTCCATGTGGTTTTCCACCAGACATCTCGCCTTTGTAGTGCGCTCCGTCTTTTGTTACACACGAACCAAGTGTTATTTTCTGGGCGTTTGTAACGAGTGGCATTGCAAGCATCAAGGCCACAACTATCTTATTCTTCATGTCGCAACTTTAATATTTCAAGACGCAAATTTATAAAAAAACAGCAATATAGCAAAAGAAAAATGCTTAAATTCAGATTACTTTTTTCTTATTTTGTTTTTTTAAGGTGGTTAGTATTCACTTATGCAACTATCATTTAGGATGTGAAATCATAAGAATTTGTTTTCAATTCCACATATTTGAAAAACATACTTAAAAACGTTTTTTAGTATTTGCGAGAACATTATGTCGAAAAAATTATCTAATTTTGCAGCACTGAACGTTGGAAAATATATTAAAAGAAACTATGAAGTTTATTGCAATCATACCCGCACGCTTTGCTTCCACAAGATTTCCAGGCAAGCCACTGGCATTGCTCGCAGGAAAAACTATAATACAACGTGTGTATGAACAGGCCCGCAAGGCTATAGATGATGTCTTTGTTGCGACTGACGACGAAAGGATTGCTAACGCCGTGGAAAAATTCGGAGGCAAGGCTGTAATGACTTCCACAGATCATAGGAGTGGGACAGACAGGATAAAAGAGGCAGCAATAAAATTAGGCATGCGCGCAGATGTTATAATCAACATACAGGGAGACGAGCCTTTCATACATCCTGAGCAGATAACTACAGTATGCAAGTGCTTCGATTACGACAATGTGCAAATTGCGACACTTGGCAAACCTTTTGGCAATAAAGCTGTATTCGATTTGTTGAGCAATCCTAATTCCCCAAAAATAGTTGTTGATAACAATAGTTTCGCGATGTACTTCAGTCGCAGCATAATTCCGTTTGTCCGCAGCAAGGAAAAAGACGCATGGCCTTCATCCTTTCCTTTTCTGAAACATATCGGACTGTATGCCTACAGGACAGAGGTTCTGAAAGAAATAACCGCGTTGCCGCAATCATCGCTTGAGATTGCAGAAAATCTTGAACAATTGAGATGGCTCCAGAACGGATACAAGATAAAGGTAGGTATTACGGATGCTGAAACAATCGGAATAGACACCCCAGATGACCTGAAGAGAGCAGAAATTTTCCTTGGCAGTAATCATTTGTAGGTATTCTTTAATGGAAATTGGTGTAATATCGATATTAATCTGTAACTTTACACCTATTAAACCATAGTTTGATATGCGACTATCAGAATTGAGGACTGGCGATAACGGTATTGTCGTAAAGGTGTATGGCCATGGCGGCTTCCGGAAACGCATTATTGAAATGGGATTTTTGAAAGGCAAGGCTGTTGAGGTTTTGCTCAATGCCCCATTGCAAGACCCGGTGAAATATAAAATCATGGGATACGAGATTTCACTGCGGCGCAGCGAAGCGGCACAGATAGAAATCGTAAAGACATCAAGCAGGAGAGATAAACTTTACCAAGAAACCGGGAAATCAGGAAAACTAACCATAGGCAGCGATGCAGCAAGCCCGCATTCGCAGGCAATGGAGAAACACCGTGAGATTAACGTGGCACTAATCGGCAATCCAAACTGCGGCAAGACATCTTTATTTAATTATGCAAGTGGAGCACACGAGCGCGTGGGGAATTACTCAGGAGTTACAGTTGATGCCAAGGAAGGCGTGGCAGAATACAAAGGATACAAACTTAAAATTGTTGACCTTCCAGGTACTTATTCGCTCTCGGCCTATTCACCGGAAGAACTTTATGTCAGGAAACAGATTGTGGATAAAACACCTGATGTGGTGCTAAACGTGATTGACACAAGTAATCTTGAGCGAAACTTGTACCTCACCACGCAACTCATTGACATGAACCTATGTATGGTTGGAGCACTGAATATGTACGATGAGATAGAGAAACGTGGTGACACGCTCGACTACACTAAACTTAGCGAGCTGCTTGGTTTCCCGCTCGTACCAACGGCTTTCAAAAGCGGATATGGAGTCGATGAACTTTTCAAAACTGTAATACAAGTATATGAAGGCACCTACAGGAAGACGCGTGTAAGGCATATACACATAAACCATGGAGAATATATTGAGAGCGCAATAAGTGAGATGCAGGAACATCTTAAGGCATATTACGATGTAAGGCGCAGGTTTTCCACTCGCTACCTTGCAATAAAACTACTTGAGAACGACAAGCATGTGGAAAAATCCATATCCTCGCTGCCTGATTTCAAAGAAATTATCGAACATCGGAACAATGCTGCAGAAAGGCTGAAAGAAGAGACACACGAAGACTCTGAAACGGCAGTCATGGATGCTAAATATGGCTTCATATACGGAGCACTCAAGGAAATAGGATATGAGGAGGGAAAGAAATCTTACAACTATGGGATAACTCACAAGTTGGATGCACTTATAACACACAAATGGCTTGGTTTCCCATTGTTCTTCCTTTTTATATTCCTTATGTTCTTTGCAACATTCAACATCGGACAGTATCCTATGGACTTGATTGAATATGGAGTCTCAGAACTTTCCGGATGGCTAAACGACATAATGCCTGATGGACCGCTGCGTGCGATGGTCGTGGACGGGGCAATCGCAGGTGTTGGTGCAGTGATAGTTTTTCTTCCACAGATTTTGATACTCTACATGTTCATATCGTTCATGGAGGACTCTGGCTATATGTCGCGGGCAGCTTTCATAATGGACAAGTTGATGCACGGCATGGGGGTACATGGAAAATCTTTCATACCGCTTATAATGGGTTTCGGATGCAACGTGCCTGCTGTGATGGCAACACGGACTATAGAGAGCCATCGCTCTAGAATTGTTACAATGCTTGTATTGCCGTTTATGAGTTGCTCAGCAAGGTTGCCAATATATATAATGATAGTTGGAACTTTTTTCGCCGTGAAATACCAGACTTACATAATGATTCTGCTGTACGCAATCGGCATATTGCTCGCTGTGTTAATGAGCAGACTGTTTAGCAAGTTCATTTTCAAGGGAGAAGACACGCCATTTGTAATGGAACTGCCGCCATACCGTTTCCCGACGGCAAAGGCAATATTACGCCACACATGGGACAAAGGTAAACAGTATCTGAGAAAGATGGGAGGAATAATTCTCGTTGCAAGCATAATCGTATGGGCTCTTGGCTATTTCCCTCACTATGACAACCTCAACATGCAAGAGCAACAGGAACAGAGTTATATAGGAATGATGGGCAGAACAATAGAACCTGTTTTCTATCCACAAGGGTTTGTGTGGAAACTCGACGTGTCACTGATTGCTGGTGTTGGCGCAAAGGAAATTGTCGCTTCAACTATTGGCGTGCTTTATGCCAACGATGATGAAGTTGCCAGCGACACATCAAAAGACCGCGATGCGAAATATGCCAACCTGCGGCAAAAGATGGAAACAGATGGTATTACACCGCTGGCAGCATTCTCATACTTGCTGTTCATACTTATATACTTCCCGTGCATAGCCACAATCGCGGCAATAAAGGGAGAGACCAGATCGTGGCGATTGGCATTGTTCTCGGCTTTCTATACCACGGCACTCGCGTGGATTGTTTCTGCCGCAGTGTATCAGATAGGAAGCGCCTTCGGACTTTGAGCATATTTAGCAGCAGGATTTTAATTGAAATCATATTATTTTTTCGAACTTAATAATTAAGGAAGATGGTAACCTTGAAAATAGAAAACCAAATGAAAAGCAGAAGTCAATCTGCGATTGCCAAAACATCATATATGCTGATGGCAAATAATATGACACTATTGATAAAACGTCTCTGGCCGTGGATTACCGGAACTTCTCTGACTATGGCCATAGCGTATTCCGCAGCTATTATGATACCATCTGTAACGACGGATGCGGCAACAATCACACTGTGGTCTGTCTGTGCCATATCTTCAATGGCAGCTCTATTTCTTTTGGCATGTACTTCAGGAAGTATAATGGCATTGTTAAAAGGACAAGACGCTGGTCCCAACATAGTTAGGGCGTTAAAATTTCACACAATACCGGCATCGGCATTCATTGCTGGTGTCATGTTGTTCTATGCAGTAAGTATTTCTCTTGTTGTGATATGGCATCAGGGAATGTTGTTGCTGCATTTGCTGATAGCATTAGCCATTACAATAATAACATCTCTGCTGTTGCTGCCAACATGTTACAGCGGAATGAAATATATGGCAGAAGACGGTATTAAGTATAGAAGCATTATTTCGAAAAACTATTTCATTGGCATACGTTTCTATGGCAGGCTGTTCATCACCATCTTTGTCTCACTGCTCATAGGTATCATGCTTGCCATGCTTCTCGCAACACCTTTATGGGTGGTTACAATTGCAAGCCTCCAGGATTCTCTCGGTATGTATTTCGGAGACCTGTCTGGTATGCCACAGACTGCCCCACTGCTCATATTCACTGGCGCATTCATCGCTTTCGCAGCATGTTCCCCGGTGTGGCTGTGGCAAATGTTCTGTATATACTACCAATATGGTTCAATAAGTGCGAGACAAACGGAAAGGTAAGCGGGAGTGTAATATCATTCATATACGGTGTTGTCATGTATGCCAGCATCGCGCAATGCTTCAATGCGTTCCACGCACGTTCCGCATTTTCCGCAATGGTGTACCCCACCCTTATAACAGCTCCATGTTTTTGAATAATCTATGCCGAGTTTTTTACCACGCCGTGCTATGTCTGCCTTGGTTATGCCTGTATATGGTGCAAGAATTTCTATTCCCAGGAATGTCCCCGTTTTTGTGGTCTCGCTCATTGCATTCACAAATTCCGGACGACAGTCCGGATATATGGTGTGGTCGCCGCCATGATTAGCCATCATTACATACTTAAGATTGCGACTTTCAGCAATTCCTGCAGCAATAGATAGCATGATCCCGTTTCGGAAAGGAACAACTGTTGATTTCATGTTGTCCTCAGCATAATGCCCTTCTGGTATAGCTTCTGCCCCGTCAAGCAGCGAACTGTTGAAAAACTTTGGCATGAAAGCGAGGTCTATAGTTATGTGTTCAATGCCCAACTGCTCACAGTGCCAGCGTGCAAATGGTATCTCACGAGCATTGTGATTGCTTCCGTAGTTGAACGAAACACCAAGTGCGATACGGTCTTTGTATTCATAGAGCAGCGTTACGCTGTCCATTCCTCCACTGACTATTATAATACTGTCCTTTTCCATGATAATGTTGTTTGTGTTGCAAAGGTATTGATTTTCCTGCAAAAAACAAAACTATTTATGAGGGTGTGTCATAATTGACTATGGTCATTTATGGCGCACCCTCTTTCTGTATATCGTTTAGCGAAAGCAAAAACAAAGTTATTTATTGATTTTTG
>QWCK01002926.1_pt1 | contig 20150 bp, 17 predicted proteins | sample 1972571 | NCBI WGS metagenome assembly QWCK01 (sample SAMN09866710, study PRJNA288562) | Human gut metagenome isolate term2_stool, whole genome shotgun sequencing... | isolation source: gut | host: Homo sapiens | place: USA: California
AATAAGAGGCGAAATGATCATGTCCTTTTGACGCAGTTCATGCTTTGTCATGTTTATGCCAGCCCTGGACGAAGACAGACATTCCTTGTATTTGCGGTCTGCAAAGACAGCATCGTAACGGTACTTATGAGCAATGGAACAATGATGGATGGCTTTCGAACATCCATTACAGACATAAGGAGCCTTATCAAGACGGTTACACTGTTCTTTAACGAAATCGGGACAGGTTTGGTTACAGGTTGGACAGGAAGTACACTTAATGTTGCAGAGTATGATTTTCCTGCATACATTTGTTTTTCTGCAGTGATATCTGTGAATGCAGAAGTTGTGAGCGTTAAGGAAGGATCCTTTATGATACCAATCACTTACACGATGGAGTTTCACTTCCTTTGAAATAGTTGTAGGATCTTTGCATAAGAAGCGGGCAATATCTTTAAAAGAGCTACCGTTATTTAGGGAACGCTCAATGTATTTGCGGTCTTCAAGGGAAAGATGTTTCTGGTTACCAGGAATATATTTACTCATAGAGATCTCCTTCTACTGCTGTCAGAAGGTCTTCATGTACAGAGAACAGGAGTATATTGTAAACAACCGCTGATGGAAATGACGGTCAGCGATATGACAATTCAATAATAAGTCTTCAGGGCAGGGTGCAAGTCCCTACCGGCGGTAAAGCCCGCGGGCCGAGAGGCATGATCCGGTGAGATTCCGGGGCCGACAGTATAGTCTGGATGAAAGAAGAATTTCAGGTTTGTTTGTGATATGCGGAAGCGATCCGGTGTTCGAAAAAGAGGACGGGATCGAGAGATTCCGGATCACGGAAGATCGGATCAGTAGCTCTGGAATAGGAAACTGTTTCAGGGCTTTTTTGTGTAACAGGAGATTGATCCGGGAAAGCTGTGAATTGCAGAAAAGTTATATTTCCGAATGAAACAACGGACCGAATATGGAAAACCCTGTAGGCATCTGCTTTACAGGGCTTTTTTTAACAGAAAATTCCTATGGAATTTCCTGATTGTGCCCGTAAGGCAGGTTTGCGGAAAGGAGTGAAAAAGATGACGGACCGGGATTATATGCTGCGGGCCATTGAGCTTGCAAAAGGGGGACTTGGCTGGACAAGCCCGAATCCCCTCGTGGGAGCTGTGATCGTGAAAGACGGAAGAATCATAGGGGAAGGTTATCATGAGCGGTGCGGAAAACTTCACGCGGAGCGAAACGCCATTGCGTCGCTCACGGAGAGCGCGGAGGGCGCGACACTCTATGTGACGTTGGAGCCGTGCTGCCATTACGGAAAGACACCGCCCTGCACGGAGGCGATCCTCGAGCAGAAGATCGCAAGAGTTGTGATCGGTTCAAGAGATCCGAATCCCCTGGTAGCAGGAAAAGGAGCGGCGATCCTAAGAGCAGCGGGAGTCCGGGTGGAAGAGGACTTTATGCGAGAGGAATGCGACGCGTTAAATCCGGTATTTTTTCATTACATTACAAAGAAAACGCCCTATGTGGTCATGAAATACGCTATGACGGCGGACGGAAAGATCGCTGCGCGGACCGGCGACTCCAAGTGGATCACAGGAGAAAGCGCAAGGAAAAAGGTGCAGGAGCTGCGCCACCAGTATATGGGGATCATGGCTGGGATCGGCACGGTCCTGGCAGACGATCCGATGTTAAACGTCCGGATCCCCGGGCTGAAGAGTCCAGTGCGGATTATCTGCGACAGTGGACTCAGGATCCCGATGGATTCAAAGATCGTGAAGACGGCAAAGGAGTACCGGACCATCGTAGCGTATGCGGGGGAGCATTCCGGGGAAGGCTGTAAAGAAGCGGAAGAGAAAGCGGAACAGCTTCACACGGCCGGCGTGGAGACCGTATCGGTCCCGGACGCGGACGGACGTGTGGATCTTAGAAAGCTTATGGAATATCTTGGAAAACAGGGCATCGACAGCGTGCTTTTAGAGGGCGGCGGTACCTTAAACGACGCGGCGCTGTCAGCCGGGATCGTAAACGAGATCTGCGCGTTTATCGCCCCGAAGATCTTCGGCGGTGCCGGTGCGAAGACTCCGGTTTCCGGGATCGGTGTGGCACATCCGGCGGAAGCTGTGATGCTGACGTTAAAACAGATGGAGACGATCGGGGATGATCTGATGCTCAGATATTCGGTAGATTGAAAATGGGAAAGGAAGTAAGGGCATGTTTACAGGGATCGTAGAAGAACTCGGACAGGTGAAGGCACTTTCCCTGCGCGGAAATTCCGGTACGCTGACGGTAAAAGCGAAAAAAGTCCTGGAAGGAACAAAGATCGGTGACAGCATCGCGGTCAATGGTGTTTGCCTTACGGTCACGAATATGAAAAATAATGAATTTTCCGCTGATGTGATGGCGGAGACGGTGAGGAGAAGCAGCCTTGGAGCACTGCGTGATGGAAGTTATGTAAATCTTGAGCGGGCCATGGCGGCAGACGGCCGGTTCGGCGGTCATATCGTTTCCGGTCATATTGACGGAACCGGTCAGATCGAATCGATGAGACGGGAAGAGAATGCAGTCTGGGTCACGATCGCATGTACAGATAAGATCCTGGATCTGATTGTGGAAAAAGGTTCAATCTGCATCGACGGGATCAGCCTCACGGTGGCGGCGGTGACAAAGCGGAACTTTTCAGTGTCGGTGATCCCACATACCGGCGAGGAGACAACGCTTTTGAAGAAAAAAGCAGGAGATCCGGTCAATCTGGAAAACGATATTGTGGGGAAATATATTCAGAAATTTGTGGATATCGGAAGAAATTCCGGTGCGGACCGGGGAAAAATGCCTGACGATGAAAATGCCGCGGGAAACGCAAAGGGAAACTCGGGGATCAGCATGGAGTTTCTTCAGAAATATGGATTTTAAAGTTGAAAGAAAAACTTTTAATAAAGGACTCTGGAAAGGCAGGAAAATATGAACGAGCAATACAACACAATCGAAGAAGCGATCGAAGATCTGCGGGCGGGAAAGATCATTCTCGTGACAGATGACCCGGACCGGGAGAATGAGGGAGATATGATCTGCGCGGCAGAGTTCGCGACACAGGCAAATATCAATTTCATGGCAAGCCACGCAAAGGGACTGATCTGTACGCCGATGAGCGCGGCAGTGGCAGAGCGGCTGGGACTTCCGCAGATGGTATCCGAGAACACGGATAACCACTGCACGGCGTTCACGGTCTCCATTGACCATGTGGACACGACAACAGGAATTTCCGCGGCGGAGCGCTCTTACACGATGATGAAATGCGTGGACCCGGCGACAAAGCCCCAGGATCTCAGAAGACCGGGACACGTATTCCCGCTTGTAGCAAGACGGGGCGGAGTGCTCGTGAGAAACGGCCATACTGAGGCAACTGTGGACCTCATGCGTCTGGCGGGACTTTCCGAGTGCGGCGTGTGCTGTGAGATCATGGAGGAAGACGGAACCATGATGCGGACCACGAATCTGTGGAAGCTGGCGAAGGAGTACGGACTGAAATTTATCACGATCAAGGAACTGCAGGATTACTGCCGTGTCCATGAAAAACATGTGGTGCAGGAAGCCTGCGCGGACATGCCGACCCAGTATGGACACTTTAAGATCTACGGCTATGTGAACGATATTACCGGCGAGCACCATGTGGCTCTTGTGAAAGGTGATATCGGGGACGGCGAGGATGTGCTCTGCCGCGTGCATTCCGAGTGCCTGACCGGAGATGTGTTCGGTTCCATGCGCTGTGACTGCGGAAAACAGCTCCAGACCGCGATGCGCCAGGTGGAGGCGGAAGGCCGTGGCATCATCCTCTACATGCGCCAGGAGGGCCGCGGCATCGGTCTGATCAACAAACTGAAGACGTATGTACTTCAGGAGCAGGGATTTGACACGGTGGAGGCCAATATCAAGCTTGGTTTTGCTCCGGATCTCAGGGAATACTGGATCGGGGCACAGATCTTAAGGGATCTCGGCGTGAATTCCTTGAGACTTCTCACGAACAATCCGGAGAAGATCTACGGACTTTCCGGCTTCGGACTTGAGATCCATGAGCGCGTGCCGATCGAGATCGATCCGCAGCAGTACGACAGCTTCTATCTGAAGACGAAGCAGGACAAGATGGGACATATCTTTACAAAAATTAAAGTGTGATAGGATGGAACGTCCATTGCTGAAAGTCCTGTACACCGGCGGCACGCATTCCGCACGGACGGAAGTGATGAGATAATTACAGCCGCGCAGGCGGCACAGATCTACGGGCATGCATCCCGCACGGACGGAAGTGATGGGCAATTGGAAATAGAATTTTGTATGTAATTATGAAGACTTCTGAATAGCAGTAAGCATAAGAAAAGGAGAAACATCATGAAAGAGATCAAAGTATTAGAAGGAAAAGTTGTAGCACCGGAAGGCATGAAAGTGGGGATCGTAGCTTCCCGTTTCAACGAGATCATCGTAAATAAGCTTTTAGGCGGAGCGGTTGACGGACTTGTCCGCCACGGTGTGGAGGAAGAAAATATCACGGCGGCCTGGGTTCCGGGGGCGTTCGAGATCCCGGTTGCGGCATCTGCCATGGCAAAGTCCGGCAAGTACGATGCGATCATCTGCGTCGGCGCTGTGATCCGCGGTGATACCACACACTACGATTATGTGTGCAGTGAGGTCTCCAAGGGAATCGCGCAGGTGGGACTGGCAGAGAAGATGCCGGTACTCTTCGGCGTCCTGACAACCGAGAACATTGAGCAGGCAATCGCCCGTGCCGGAAGCAAAGGCGGAAATAAGGGATATGACTGTGCACTTTCCGCGATCGAGATGGTAAATCTTATGAGACAGTTCTAACTGTTCAGTAGGTCTGCGCATTTACTGCGCTGACCGTAAGAAAACTTAGACTAGAAGGCAAAAATCCTATCGGCACAGCCGATTTGGAATGGATTTTTGCGCGTAACTGTGAGGTACTGAACAGTTACAGACAGTTCTAATTTCAGATCATATAGACGTAAAAGATCAGCGCCTGAAAACATTTTTCAGAGGCGCTGATTTTTGCGTAATAGGGATTCCTCGGAATTTCCTATTACACAAAAGGCACATTCTGCTTTAGCAGAGCTTATAAGGTTTTCGTCTCCTCCGTGAATTTAGCCGCGAAATCCCGGTTCAGTTTCATGAAGAGCTGCTGCTCCTCGGGAGACCAGCTCTCAAAAATCGCGTTTTCGATGGCGATCAGGCGATGGGCGGTATTTTTCATGAGTTCCTCTCCTTTTTCCGTGAGAAAAACGCGGGTGTTCCTCCCGGTTCCGGGTTTCAGGTACAGATAACCGGCCTGTTCCATCCTGCGTACCGCGGAGTTGATCGTGGATTTTGTGGTGCCGGTCTCTTTGTAAAAAATACTTTGATTGCAGCCGGAGCCGTGTCCGTTGAGGGAGTAGAGAATATCAAGCTCGCTGTCCGTGAGACCGAGCTTTAATGCAGCGTCATGGTAGGCACTGTCGACCTGGCTGAGCAGGTTGTAGAATTCTTTAAATGCAGAGTACATGGCAGATCTCCTGAAAATATAAGCGTATGGGGGCAGTGCAGGGCTTTGCATCCGCCTGCACGGGCTATCAGTCTATGTGTATCCGTACTTCTTTGCCTTCCGGATCAGGAAGAAGAGCGACAGGCATACCGCCATAAATTCCGCCGCGATGATAGAATACCAGATCCCGGAGACACCGAGGAAAAACGGCAGGATGATCACAGCCCCTGTTTCAAAGATCATGGTACGGCAGAAGGAGATCACAGCGGAGACGAATCCATCGTTGAGTGCCGTAAAGAAGGACGATGCGTAGATGCTGAAGCCCATGAACAGGAAAGAGATCGAGTATGATCGGAATGCATGGACCGTCATGTCTAAGAGGTTCGTGTTATAGCGGACGAAAATTCCAGCAAGAAACGGGGCACCCGCTTCTGCCACGGTCGTCAGGATGATCTGGAAGGTCAGGATCAGCCGGAAGCTTTTTCTGAGCAGATTCTTTAACTCGCTCTTATTTCCCGCACCGCAGTGATAGCCCACGATCGGGGCACTTCCCATAGAGTAGCCGATAAAGAGCGCCGCAAAGATAAAGCTCACGTACATGATGACGCCGTATACGGAGACGCCGTCGGAACCGGCAAGGCGCATGAGCTGCCAGTTGTAGAGCATGTTTACGATGGACATGGAGATGTTCGTCATAAACTCGGAAGCGCCGTTTGTACAGGCCTTCAACAGGGCACTAAAGTCCATACGGGTCCTTCCGAGACGGAGTCGGCTCCTGTTTGGAAAGATAAAGTAGAGCAGGGGGATCAATCCGCCGATGGACTGGCTGATCGCCGTTGCGGCGGCCGCCCCCACGACACCGAGACGCAGAACAGCGATAAAATAAGCATCGAGGATCATGTTTGTGAGTCCTGCCGCGATGGTGATCAGGAGTCCGAGCTGCGGGCGTTCCGCAACAACGAGAAAGCTCTGGAATACATTCTGCAGCATAAAGGGGATCAGAGCCAGCAGGATGATCCGGCCGTAACGGACGCAGTAGGGGAGAAGGATCTCATCAGCGCCTAAGAGTCTTGCCATCGGGGCTAAAAGAATCTCACCGCCTACCGTAAAGAGGAAGCCCACCGCGATCAGAACGTAGACGAGGAGGGAAAAGATCTCCTTTGCCTTTTTTTCATTCCCGGTTCCGAAGGTCAGAGCCACCAGAGCACTGCCGCCGCTGCCGGTCATAAAGCCGATGGCACCGAGGATCATCAGAAACGGCATAATGATATTGATGGAGGCGAAGGCCTCGGAACCCACAAAGTTCGAGACGAAAACACCGTCCACAACTCCGTAGATGGACGTGAGAATCATCATGACGATAGACGGAAACGTGAACCGCAGGAGTTTTTTGCAGGTAAAGTGGTCGGAAAGTGAAATATTCATTGTGTGCCCTTTCAGTTTTTTTGATTACGTCTGCCTGCGGGGAAAATTCGTGTCTTTCCCATCTGACAGTTTTACAGCTGTTGATGTACGAAATCGTACATAGAATCATAGTACGATTTCGTACATATGTCAAGAAGAACTTTACAGTTATTGTTCGCGCCTTGCGCAAACAGTAACTGATTTTGCCTATGCTTCGCATTCCAAATCGGCAAAATCCACTACCACCACTGTATTATACGGGATTTTCAGTTCAGAAAAATCCTACTCGCGTACAGCAACACTTTACACAGATTTTATATTCCTTTACCGGAGCGTGATTGTTCGTTTCTTTTTTCTGCTATATGATATAGAAGTGAAAATGAGAGAAAAAAGAAAGAGCAGTCACGAGCTGGGTCGACTGCGGCAGAGGAAAAAGAATATGACATATAAGGAAATCAAGAAAAACGAGGAAGTTTTAGCTTACCTGAAAAAAGGAAACGACAATCTGGGGACTATGGGATTTACAGATCATTCGGACGCGCACTGCGCGATGGTTGCGGAGCGGGCAGCAATGATCTTAAAGAAATTCGGTTACTCAGATCACGATATCGAGCTGGTGAAGATCGCCGGTTTCATGCATGATATGGGAAATGCGATCAACCGGCATGCCCATGCGGAGTATGGTGCCCTTCTGGCATCCCAGATCCTGGAAAAGACGGATCTTCCTATCACAGACCGCGCGATCATCGTCTCCGCGATCGGAAACCATGATGAGTCAACGGGCGGAGCCGTAGATCCGATCTCCGCGGCGCTCATCATCGCCGACAAGACGGATGTACGCAGAAACCGCGTCCGCCAGAAGGAGATGGCATCCTTTGATATCCACGACCGCGTAAACTATGCGGTTACAGAGGCAAAATTAAAGGTAAACGAGGAAAAGAAAGTGATCACCCTGAACTTAAAGATCGACGAAAACATCTGCTCCATGCTGGAGTACTTTGAGATCTTCTTACAGCGCATGCTCATGTGCCGTCGTGCGTGTGAAATGCTCGGAGCGAAATTCAAGATGACGGCGAACGGAAGTAAGATCGTATAAAATAAAATATGGAATATGCATCAGAGACACTCTTGGAACAGACCGTAAATTGGTCTGTGCTGAGAGTGCTTTTTTGTAACAGGAAATTCCGGCAGAATACGAGTGGACTGAAATGATTCAACTTGCATGTGTAAATGCCAGATGGTAAAATGAAGAAAACAGCACAGGGAAAGGAGGAGACACATATGACAGAGCTTTTGAAACTTCCGGTTGGAATCGAAAATTTTGAAGAAATAAGAAGAGATGATTTCTATTATGTAGATAAAACAAAATTGATCGAACAGCTTTTGAGCCAGTGGGGAAAGGCTAACCTATTTACACGCCCGCGGCGTTTCGGAAAGTCACTGAATATGAGTATGCTCCGCAGCTTCTTTGAAATTGGGGCGGACCCTGAACTTTTCCGGGGATTGTATATTTCGCAGAAGTCAGCACTATGTGAAAAATATATGGGTCAGTTTCCTGTGATCTCCATCAGCCTGAAAGGTGTAAATGCCAGTGATTTTTCAGGTGCCTGCAGCAGCCTTGTAAAAATCATGAATGCAGAGACGAGGCGGGCATTTATTTCCCTGGATAGTCAGAAACTCAGTGATGTCGACAAAAAGCTGTTTGAGGAATTAATGGACCGCGGTATGACGCAGGATACACTTGTATACAGTTTAAAGGAACTTTCGGAATTGCTCGAACGAAGCTATGGCAGAAAAGTCATTGTCCTTATTGATGAGTATGATGTTCCGTTGGCAAAGGCAAATGAGAATGGATATTATGACGAGATGGCATTGCTGATTCGGAACTTATTTGAGAATGTTCTGAAAACAAATGATAGTTTGAAATTTGCGGTCCTGACTGGGTGTCTGCGTGTCGCCAAGGAGAGTATATTTACAGGACTTAATAATTTTAAGATATTTCCAATCACAAAAGTTGCATTTGATGAATATTTCGGTTTTACAGATGATGAAGTGAGAGATATGCTTCACTATTACGAATTGGATTCGGAATATGAAACAGTAAAGAACTGGTATGATGGATACCGATTCGGAAAAGCGTATGTTTATTGTCCGTGGGATGTGATCAATTATTGCAGTGACCATATTGAAGATCCATATCTTCCGCCTCAGAATTATTGGCTGAATACAAGCGGAAATGAAATGATCTACCATTTTATTGATGGACTGGAAGATCAGACGGGAGTAACGAAAGAAGAACTGGAACTTCTTGTCAATGGTGGTTCGGTTCAAAAAAATATTAATCAGGAACTTACCTATAAGGAATTGTATTCATCTATGGACAATCGCTGGAGTACTTTGTTTATGACAGGGTATTTAACGCAGAGAGGGGAACCGGTTGGAAACCGATATGATCTGGCAATTCCAAATCAGGAGATTCGCAACATCATCACAGAACATATTTTGCAAATGTTCCAGAAAAATGTAAAGAACGATGGAACGATGGCCGATTCATTCTGCAGCGCATTGGAAGCGGGAAATGCTGAACAGGTCGAAACTTTATTCACGGAATATATGAGGCAGACGATCAGTATCAGGGACACGTTTGCACAGTGTTCACGAAAAGAAAACTTTTATCAGGGAATCCTGCTTGGAATTCTGAGTTATAAGAGTGATTGGATCGTCAGATCCGACCGGGAGTCAGGGGACGGATTCAGTGATATTACGATCCGGATCTCAAATTCTGGCACAGGAATTGTTATTGAAGTGAAATATGCGGAAGCAGGCCATGAGAAAGAAATGGTTCAAAAAGCGTTAAAGCAGATACAGGATAAAGACTATGGATATGAGTTTCGACAGGAAGGGATGAAAAGAATCCTGTATTATGGAGTCGTATGCAATAAAAAAACATGCATGGCAGAAGTACTGGAAAGGTAAGAATTGTATAAAATGTAAAAGGATCTTGCAGGCAGCAGAATGTTTGGTATTAGGAGTTAAATATTCGTTGTAAACGCAAGATTCTGTTTTTATATAAGTTAATTACCAGTTTTATAGAAAAGAAAATCCGGGTACTTTTAAAGGAGATTCATATGAAATTTACACCGATCGACCGAACCACCTGGGAGAGAAACTCCCATTATGATTATTATACAAACCTGTTAAAATGCGGCTACAGTGTGACTGTGTCCTTAGATATCACGAAGCTGCACCAGCAGGTAAAAGAAAAAGGACTGAAGTTTTATCCTGCCTTTGTCTACTGTGTCTCAAAACAGATCGCAGTGACAAAAGAATTCCGCATGGGACGGGACAAGGAAGGAAATCCGGGATACTACGATATCCTTCATCCGAATTATACGATCTTCCATGAGGATGACCATACCTTCTCCGATGTCTGGACCGGATACACGGAAGACTTTAAAACCTTCTATAAAAATATGAGAGATGACATGGAGACCTACAAAGACGTAAAAGCCGTAAAGGCAAAACCGGGACAGCCACAGAACTTTTACTGTATCTCCATGGTGCCGTGGTTAAACTTTACTGGTTATTCCGCCTACACAGAGAGCGGAACCCCGATGCTGTTTCCAATTATTACCTGCGGTAAGTTCACAGAGCATGACGGGATACTTACAATGCCATTCTGCGTCAACATCGCCCACGCAGCCGCTGACGGATATCACACATCCATGTTTATCAACGAACTTCAGAAACTGATCGACATGATCGAACTTTAAAGCGCAGCTTTCAAGCTTCCTGCCACACAGAAAAAGCTGTTTTACAGAATCCGGTATTACAAAGAAGAAGTTCGCAGATTATGAATAAAAATTCGAGAATATATAAGTAAAATAACAGTTACGATTTTCTTAAAAAACGCGGGGAAGCACTTGTCTGATTGAAAACCCACGGGGTTTGTGTTATGATGTCTTCAAGTGAGTGTGAGAAGAATCATCAGATAAAGGAGGACTGTTACATGAAAAAGACATCTCTTGTCATCATGGCAGCAGGAATTGGAAGCCGTTTTGGCGGCGGGATCAAGCAGCTTGCCCCGGTTGGACCGAGCGGTGAGATCATTATGGACTATTCGATCCATGATGCCCTGGAAGCAGGATTTGATAAAATTATCTTTATTATAAGAAAAGATCTGGAAAAGGATTTCAAGGAGATCATCGGAAATCGTATCGAGAAGATCGCTCCGGTAGAGTACGCGTATCAGGAGATGGACGATCTCCCGGAGGGATTTTCTGTTCCGGAAGGAAGAAAAAAACCGTGGGGAACCGGTCAGGCGATCCTTGCGGCGAGAAATTTAATTAAGGAGCCGTTCCTTGTCATCAATGCAGATGACTATTATGGAAAAGAAGGTTTCAGGATCGTCCATGATTACATGGTAAATGAGATGGATGATACGAAGGACACCTTCGATATGTGTATGGCAGGATTTATCCTCTCCAACACCTTAAGCGAAAACGGTCCTGTAACCCGCGGCGTGTGCACTGTGGACAATAATGGATACCTCTCCAAGGTCACAGAGACATATGATGTATATAAGGCCGAGGACGGCATGCACGCGGCAGACCACGACGGGAATCCGGTTATCGTGTCAGAAGATCAGCATGTCTCCATGAACATGTTCGGTCTCCCGGCATCCTTCGTAAAGGAACTGGAAAAGGGATTCCCGGAGTTCCTTTCTAATGTGAAAGAGGGAGATCTGAAGGCGGAGTATCTTCTTCCGGCAGTGATCGACGAGTGCATCCACAGTGGAAAAGGAACTGTCCGTGTGCTTGAGACAAAGGATAAATGGTTTGGAGTTACTTATAAGGAAGACAAACCGGCAGTTGTCGCATCAATCCAGAAGCTGGTAGATGCAGGCGTTTACCCGAAGAAACTGTTCTAAGAGCATTGCGCTGAGAGGATGTACGTTTACAATACTGTCTGCAAACAGATAAGAACAGCCTGATCAGCCGATCATGGTACGATCATAGTAAAGTGAAATGGTAGCTTTCCCGCTCTTTTTGCATATGATAATCCTGTATAGGGATCAGCAAAGGAGCGGGAACGTTTTTATGGAGAAGATTTACCGGGGATATCCCCTGGAAGTAAAAAAGGGTTACGGAATTTTTAACCCAGAAAGGACCTGTTCGTCCGAAGGGCCAAAGAAAGTCCCCTGGATGCTTTACCGTAGAGAGGAGCAGAGCGGAAAAACGGAGCTGACCGGAAATGAATCCCGGTCAGAGATAGATTATCTTCGAGGTCTCTATCCGGCATCGGCAAAGCAGAACCAGATCCTGGCGGAGGAGGCATGCGATCTTCTGGAATACCCTGGAAGTCCCATGTATGACGAATACCCGGACCGGGAATTCTTATACCGGGAGCTTTCAAAAGTGAGACAGCGCCATCCGGAGGAGACCGCAGGTGGTAAAGAAGGACAGGATCTTTTACAGGTACTGTTTATAAATGAGATCTACAGGAGACGGATCTTAAACAGAATGGAAAATCAGAGCAGTGACAGATAGACAGAGCGAGGAACAGTAAGATGAAGACCGGCAAGAAAGTCATGATCCTGCTGCTTATTTTTGTGGCGGCAGTGATCGTTTATTTTATACACCCAGTTGGGAAGAAAGAAGAGCATGGAATCACGGAGTACACGGCGATGGAGAAAGCGAAATTTCCGGTACTCTATGCGACGATGGGAGACCGGGAGATGGCGCCGGTGTTCGGCCAGACGGAGGAGCGCGGTGTGACCGCAGACCGCGGCAGCCTGATCGTACTTCCGGAAGACCGGAAACTCAAGGTACGGTTTGCCGGTACGACAAAGATCCAGGGACTGCGCTATGAGATCCGCAGCCTCGACACAGAAGACCTGATCGAGCGCACCCAGGTCACATCTCTTGATGCAGCCATAAATGGAGACAGCGAAAATGCCGTAAGTGCAGAGTTTCTGATCCAGAATCTTCTTGAGACAGGAAAAGAGTATCTTCTCGGCGTCTGCGCGAGTCTTCCCGACGGATCCGAGGCCTGGTATTACATGCGGATCGTGGAGCAGGACCAGGGCCATGTGAACGAGATGCTGGCACTGGCGGAGGAGTTTTCCTCAAAGACATACAAGTACAGCGATGCCCAGAGCTTGGCCATGTATATGGAGACATCCCCCAGCGCAAACAGTTCGGAACTGGGAACTGTGACGTTAAAAGACACTTTCACCCAGCTCACATGGGGCTCTTTGGGCGTGGAGCGGACCGGTGAGGCGTACACGAAATTAAAGGAACTGTCCGGAAATCTCGCCAATGTGGAGATCACGACCCATGTGACGGCGAAGGATGGCGAGAAGACGGAAACCTACGAGGTGACAGAAAACTTTACAATGAAGTGGGCATCCCAGCGGATCTACATGATGGATTACGAGAGGACCATGACGGAGCTCTTCACAGGAGATTCCGATCTGTTCTCTGGAAAACGGATCATTCTGGGAATCGGAAACGGTGACGGAGTCCATGCCGTAAAGAGTGCTGGGGGCCAGTACACAGCGTTTGTGACAGGCCGGGAGCTGTGGGCATACGACAGTGGCGAGAATGTTGGAGCCAGAGTGTTCGCCTTCGGCGGCGCGGCATCCGACGATATCCGTGACAACGTGCCGGAACATGGCGTCGAGATTCTTTCTGTGGATGAGGACGGCGGAATCGATTTTATCGTCTACGGAAGAATGAACCGCGGAACCCATGAAGGCAGCACGGGAATCGCCTACTATCACTATGCGATGGACCAGAATGCCCTGGAGGAGAAATTTTTTATTCCATCCACGGAACCTTTTGAGGAGCTGAAGGACGATCTCTCCGTCCTCGCACACCGCGGAACGAACGGAATCTTCTATTTCTATATGGACCATGGAATCTACGGGATCGATCTGAAGAGCCTGGAGTATGTGGCGCTTGCTTCCGGTCTCACAAAGGACCAGTTTGCGGTCAGCGCGGATCACTCCCGGGCGGCATGGCAGGAAAATACAGGAATCTGGGATTCCCAGACGATCCAGATCATGGACCTCGACACCGGGGACAAGACCCAGCTCGGCGGACAGGCGGGGTCCGTATCAAGAATTTTCGGCTTTGTCGGAAATGACTGCATCTACGGAACCGGAGATAGCGGGGATTACCTGATGTCCAACGGCCGTGTAATGGGAGTCTATTTAAAGAGCATCGATATCGTGGACAGGGAGATGAAGTCCGTGATGCACTATGAGAAGCCGGGTTCCTGGATCCGCGAGGTGTCTGTGGATGACAGCCGGATCCATATGAAGACTGTGACAAGCAAGGACGGATTCTTCGGGACATATTCCGCGGACACGCTGGTCTGCAACGCGGAGATCCTTCCGGGAAAGACCGACGATATCGGCTGGTACGCGTCGGATCAGAAAGGACAGGTCCTGTTTGTCCAGCTCGACAGGGATATCGAGACGGCAAAGAAGATCCGTCAGGCATCCCCGAAGCTTGCGGAGAGCAGCGAGACTGTAAAGCCGATCGAGACAGCTGCCTGCAGGGAAACAGAGTTTTACGCCTACGGACGGGGCAGATTCCTCGGACGGTTTGTGGAGTTCTCGGACGCGGCGGAGACGGCGTACAACAGTATGGGATTCGTGACAGTGGGACGTGACCGGATCATCTGGGTGCGCGGAAACAGGGCGAGCGCTTCCTATATCAGGGATATCACATCGGCGTCAAGGCTGATGGAGCGCTACCTCGATTCCTTTGAGATAAACCAGACGATGGAGGATGGAACCTTCCTTCTGGACGCCTCCGGCAGCACGATCATCCAGGTGTTATACTTTGTGGGACAGAACATTCCGGTGTTAGCCTACACTGGAGAGGGAACGTCCATGTACCTGACCGGCTATGATCAGACGCATGTCCGTGTGTATCATCCGGAGAGCGGGGCAACAGAAGTGCTGTCCATGGAGACGGCGAACCAGGTGCTTGGGGCAGCGGGGTATGATTTCATATGCTGCGTGCCAACCCTATAGATTTCGTTCCTTAAGAAAAACTTTACATTTTTCCCAGATATGTTATAATCATAACGAAAACAAGCTGGGACGAATGCGGGATAGCTTTGTCCCTTTTTAGATATATAGATAGAGGTGCGTAATGGAACAGTACATCATGAAGGGCGGAAATCCGCTTGTAGGAGAAGTAACTATAAGCGGCGCAAAAAATGCGGCTCTGGGAATTTTAGCGGCGGCGATCATGACCGATGACGACGTTGTGATCGATAACCTCCCGGATGTCAGCGATATCAATGCTCTTTTAGAGGCAATCAGCCATCTTGGAGCGAAGGTTGAGCGTATTGACCGCCATACTGTAAAGATCAATGCGGAAAACATCCACGCGGTGACCGTGGAAGATGAGCATATGAGAAAAATCCGCGCGTCATATTATTTTATCGGCGCGCTTCTTGGAAAATATAAGAGTGCGGAGGTTCCGCTTCCCGGCGGATGTACGATCGGAAGCCGTCCGATCGACCAGCACTTAAAGGGATTCCGTGCACTGGGATCTGATGTGAAGATCGTCCGCGGTGCTGTTGTGGCCCACGCGATCGATCTTGTGGCAAGTCATATCTATCTGGATGTGGTTTCTGTCGGCGCTACCATCAATATCATGATGGCCGCAACGATGGCGGAAGGCGAGACGATCCTTGAGAACGTGGCAAAAGAGCCGCATGTTGTTGATGTCGCAAACTTCTTAAACAGTATGGGCGCAAACATTAAAGGCGCAGGTACGGATGTGATCCGTATCAAAGGCGTAAGACGCCTTCACGGAACAAACTATTCGATCATCCCGGACCAGATCGAGGCCGGAACATTCATGTGTGCCGCAGCAATCACCCGCGGTGATATCACCGTAAAAAATGTGATCCCGAAGCATCTGGAGGCGATCTCCGCAAAGCTCACCGAGATGGGCTGTGAGGTCGTTGAGTTCGACGAGGAGATCCGCGTAGTCGGAAAACCGAGACAGCGTCACATGAACTTTAAGACACTCCCGTATCCGGGCTTCCCGACCGATATGCAGCCTCAGATGACGGTGGCACTTGCCCTGGCAGATGGGACAAGTGTTGTGACGGAGAGTATCTTTGAGAATCGCTTCAAATACGTGGATGAGCTTTCCCGCATGGGCGCGAATATCAAGGTGGAAGGCAGTGTCGCCATCGTTGACGGTGTCGGAAGCTTCACAGGGGCTCAGGTCGTTGCGCCGGATCTTCGCGCAGGCGCGGCTCTTGTGCTTGCAGGTCTTGCCGCAGATGGATACACGACTGTGGACGAGATCGGCTATGTTGAGCGCGGCTACGAGAATTTTGAAGAGAAACTCCGCTCTCTCGGTGCTGTGATCGAGCGCGTGGATTCCGAGAAGGAAGCGCAGAAATTCAGACTGAGAGTCGGCTGATGAGAATTTGAAAGCCCGAAGGTTCTGGTATACCGGGAAATTTTCCCGATTTCTCAGGATTTTCGGGCTTTTTTGCGATTGCCGCTTGACATTCCCGTATGAATCGTATAAGATACAGTCCGTGGGTCATTTTTGGGGTGGCTCACAGTATAATAAACGTAACTATTCAGTAGGTCTGCGCACATGCTGCGCTGACCGTAAGAACACATAGGCTAGAAAGCAAAAATCCCATCAGCGAAGCTGATCTGGAATGGATTTTTGCTCGTGACTATGAAGGTACTGAATAGTTACCAATAAACTTAAAAAAGTTCGCAATATCCCTTATTCAGAGTGATGGAGGTACATAGGACCGGTGAAGTCACGGCAACCCCTGTTAATCGCAGACGCGAGAGGGCAGGAAGGTGCCAACCTGAGCGAGTAAATCGAGCAATAAGAGGATTTGACCACGTAAACCAGTCAAGTCCGCTTAGCATGAGCGGACTTTTGTTTTGCCGTAACTGCGGGGAGCAGGTGCGGCCTTCTTACAACTTGAAAGGAGCTACAATGGAAAAGAGATTATTTACTTCCGAGTCCGTAACTGAAGGACATCCGGACAAAATGTGCGACGCGATTTCCGACGCGATCCTCGACGCGTTAATGGAACAGGATCCGATGAGCCGTGTTGCATGTGAGACATGCACAACAACAGGTCTTGTTATGGTAATGGGTGAGATCACAACAAAGGCATATGTGGATATCCAGAAGATCGTCCGCGAGACTGTCCGTGAGATCGGCTATGACCGTGCAAAATATGGTTTCGACTGTGATACCTGCGGTGTTCTCACTGCAATCGACGAGCAGTCCAGCGATATCGCCATGGGTGTTGACAAGGCACTTGAGGCAAAAGAGAACAACATGACAGACGATGAGCTGGATGCGATCGGCGCCGGTGATCAGGGTATGATGTTCGGCTTCGCTACAAACGAGACCCCGGAGTACATGCCGTATCCGATCGCTCTTGCGCATAAGCTTGCAAGACGTCTCACCGAGGTCAGAAAGAACGGAACTCTTCCGTACCTGAGACCGGACGGAAAGACCCAGGTTACAGTTGAGTACGATGAGAACGGAAAGCCGTTCCGCCTTGACGCAGTCGTTCTCTCCACACAGCATGATGAGAATGTGACTCAGGAGCAGATCCATGAGGACATCAAGAAATATGTATTTGATGAGATCCTTCCGCGGGAGATGGTAGACGCAGATACAAAGTTCTTCATCAACCCGACCGGACGCTTCGTGATCGGTGGACCGCACGGAGACAGCGGACTGACCGGAAGAAAGATCATCGTTGACACCTACGGCGGATATGCCCGTCACGGCGGCGGAGCTTTCTCAGGAAAGGACTGCACAAAGGTAGACCGTTCCGCAGCATACGCAGCGCGTTACGTTGCAAAGAACATCGTAGCGGCAGGCCTTGCTGACCAGTGCGAGATCCAGCTCTCCTACGCGATTGGTGTGGCTCATCCGACCTCCATCATGGTTGAGACAGAGGGAACCGGAAAGGTATCCGATGAGAAGTTAGTCAAGATCATCCGTGAGAACTTCGACCTCCGCCCGGCAGGAATCATCAAGATGCTTGATCTCCGCCGTCCGATCTACAAGCAGACCGCGGCATACGGTCACTTCGGAAGAACAGATATCGATCTTCCGTGGGAGAAGCTTGACAAGGTTGAGGATTTAAAGAAGTATCTGTAATAGAGAAAAAGAATAGAACGATCATGAATGTTCAGGGACAGAAATGATCGAAAAGCTGCGGCGCAGTTTCCGGAAAGGTCAGGAAACCGCGCCGCTTTTTTATGTAACAGGAAATTCCGAGGAATTCCCTGTTACATAAAAAGGCTGTCAACGATAGCAAGCCGGGAATGGATAGAGGACAACACAAAGGTTACGATACCAGCAAATAAGCGGAATTATAGAAAGCAGGAAGTGCATCTTGCAAGAGCAAGAGCTGTACAGGATGTAGATTATCCAAATCATGAGTGGGCTGGCAGACCTAATGCGGAGCAGACGGTCAGAGAATGGCAGGAGAGCCACCCGGCAGGAAAAAAAGCGGACTGTATCCGGGAGACAGGGTTGAGCAAGCCAACCGTTTATAAGTGGTGGAAATCAATGGAAAATTGTGCTATAATAAAAAAAATATTTTTAAGGAGGAAATTATTATGAAAACTGTAAAATTATTATTTTTTTCTGTAGTATTCACATTGGCATTTTGCTTTGCAGCCTTTGCGAGTGAAAAGAAAATACCAGCAACAGAAAATTTTACTAATGATGTTGTGTATGACAATCCAAGAAATTTAGAAAATGCAGATGCAAATAATTTAGCTGCTTTTTTTCCTCAAATAGAAAAATTTCAAGTGAAAAGTGTAAGAGTGTATCCGGTATATCAGAAGCCAGGAGATACTGAAGATTATTATGATTCGAATATATATGTAAAACATAATATTTCTGGAAATGATTGGGGGCAAAGTAACTTTTTAGAGGTGTCGCCGGAAACCACAGAAAGACTTCTTCATAGCTTTGATGAACAAGGATATCAGGTTGTAAAATGGAGAATGGAAATGGATTGTTATAATACATATAAACATCCATTGAGATATCAATTCAAGTCATTAGATGGTGGAGTAACTGCTTCAGGAGGAGCTTATAGTGGAATGACCCGTACATTTGATTTAGTATTTCCAGTTCAAAATACAACTCAAAAATATGGAAATGGGTATAAGGGGACATTTACTTATACATCCGTAACAGGAAATGTTGTATCTTTAGAAGCTGGAGGTTATGTTTATTTAAATTCTTCAAGTTCAGATGCTCAATAGGTAGGGAGATATTATGAAAGTTAGTTTAAATAATTCTTTATGCTTTCAGATGAATAATCGTCGAATTGGAAAAGTAAATGAACCTGGAGTCAATGGGCTTTTTTCAAATTCTATTGCATTGGAGGCAGAAAAAGTAAAAGGTGATCAATATATAGGACACAGTGTATCTCAACCACCAAATTTGGAAGATGATGATTATGATTACCTCGCTTCCGAATGGGATCCGACTCATATGTCAAGGGATGAATATAAGGAATTTGTAAGTTATCTTCGTGATAAAGGAATTATATCGGATGAAGAAAAGAGATATCTTGATGGTGAAAGAATAGCAACATCTGGACAAAGTTGGGTGTCATTCGATTATCCTACCCCAGTTGAGTATGGTGATGAAAATGTGCTGGAGTATATGCGATATGAAGCTTCACTTGTTTATGAACATAGAACGACATACACAGAATGGGGAAAGAATTTGAGCAAGAAAATAGTTTCTATTCTGGAAGAAATGGAAAGAAGAAGATAGAATCTGGGAACAAATAGCCAGATTGGGTGCGACAACGCTGAATATTATACCATAGGGGCAGAAATGCCACAATAAGCCGTTTTCCCTTGTTTACTGGGAGAGTCATAAGAAAAAGAGTGTCAAGGGGGGCTGTGAAAAAGCATAGCCTATAAAAAAGAAGGACCAAGGGTTCATAATGAATCCAAGGTCCTTTTTTTGTGTTAAAATTAATCTGCAATGAAAAAAATAACACATATTTATTCTAACCCCAAACAGGCAGTTTTGCCAATACTAATGAAAAGCCCAGGGATTCGTGGTCCCTGGGCTTTTCGTTGGTGCGCCCAGCGGGCGCATGTTTCAAAGGGTGAAAGTCCCCAATCCGCCCGACAGCGGGAAGGATATAGCCAAGAGCAAGGGTGTCCTGGGTAACT
>QWCK01003256.1_pt1 | contig 20103 bp, 19 predicted proteins | sample 1972571 | NCBI WGS metagenome assembly QWCK01 (sample SAMN09866710, study PRJNA288562) | Human gut metagenome isolate term2_stool, whole genome shotgun sequencing... | isolation source: gut | host: Homo sapiens | place: USA: California
GATGCAAGAGTGAAGTTGAGTTCATTGTATCCTATGTTTACAACAGCTTCCGAATAGGAAGTTGTTGTAATGCTAAAAATCAATGTGCCAATACACTAGGCATGTAATAAATGAACTGGATGCAGTGCACTGGAAAATAGAATTTCAGGAAGTTGTAGAGGCAAATTACTTGAAACTCCCTGATACAGAGAAAAAATGGATTGTTCCAGTAGCGGTGGAAAAAAATACTACCCATTGGTTTGAAACAGATAATGGGAAAATGCCAGTTATTCAGCGAGACATTAAAAGCTTTTATTATTATAGAGTCGGAGGCGGCAGGGAAATAATATCTTCGGATATATGTTATTGGGGAAATCCAATACCGATTAAAAGTGATAAAAATAAGAAAAGATTGGTGTTAAGTATATTTGTTGATGGTCTGGCACAGGTATTGCTGACAGCAGATAAATTTGCATACCTAATGCCTAATACTGCAAAATTTTTCAAAAATGGAATGGTTTGTAAACAGGCTTACAGTTCTGGGGAATGGACATATCCGAGTATAGCTGGAGTTATGTCAGGACTTGCAACAACCCAACATATGATGTTTCATAATGAAATTGATTGGAAACTTCCAAATTCAGTTAAAACACTGATGGAATATTTTCATGAGTCGGGATACTATACATCTGCTTTTTCAGGCGATTGGAGAATAATCCCATCATATGGGTACGCAAGGGGATGTGACCGATTTATTTATCAATTGCAACACACAGGGTTTTCAGTCGAAAAAATGATTGGCGGTGTTATCAATGAAATAGATGCATTAAAAGAGATTAATCAGTTTGTGTGGGTATCGTTAGGGGATTTACATGATGTTGCTGATGAAATGGAATTACCAACCAGCGTGCAGACGCATTTGAAAATAGAAGATCGCGTATGCGAAAAAGGAAGCGAGACATCTGTAAAACAAAAATATGATATGGCTAAAAAAATTCAATATGAACAGATGTTACAATATATGGATCGTTATTTGGGAATGTTATTTTCATATTTGGAGAATACATATGAAGAAAATGAACTTATAGTGGCATTGTTTTCAGACCATGGACAAGGATTTTTGATACCGGAGGATGGGCAGTTTTTAGGACCGGAAAGAACAAATATAGCATTTATGTTTCGAAATGGACAACTTAAAGGCGAAACAGAGGAAGTTATGTCATCTTTGGATTATACGGCAATTTTATGTAAGATGGCGGGAATAGCATATTGTGAACAGGGGGTTGAGGGACGAACTCCAAGAATATTTGGTGGAAGTGGAAGAAGATGGGCGTTAACAGAGAGTTTGCATCCAAAAGATTATTATAGAGCGGCACTGGTAAGCGAAAACTATCGATTTTATTTTTGCAACCCGATTCCGGTTGGATATGATGGAAGATTTGAGATTGGAGATTATTCAATTTGTCTTACAGATAAAGAAGGAAGAAATGTTTATGCTGAAGATGTTGAAAAGGAATGCTTAGATATTATTATGAGGCAGATAGCAAATCTGTGTATTTATTAAATGGCGCGTTGAGATTTGATGTATAATGGGAGAGAGAACTATGAAACGAAATATATTGTTAAATCCGGGACCGGCTACGACAACCGATACAGTAAAACAGGCACAGGTAGTGCCGGATATCTGCCCGAGGGAACAGGAATTTGTTGAAATTATGAAGCAGATACGAAAAGATCTAGTTAAAATTGTGCATGGAGATGAGCAGGATGATACATCTGTATTGTTTTGTGGTTCGGGTACGATTTCTATGGATGTCTGTTTAAATTCATTATTGCCGGAAGAGAAGAAAATTCTGATCATTAATAATGGAGCATATAGTTCCAGAGCGGTAGAGATATGTGAATATTATGGAATGCCGTTCATTAATCTGGAGTTCCCAATAGATGAAAGACCATCATTAGAGCTGATAGAACAGGTACTAAAAGAAAATAACGATATAGCACTTGTATATACAACACATAATGAAACAGGAACAGGTATCTTAAATCCGGTGCGGGAAATCGGAGCACTTGTACATCGGTATGGAGCGGTTTTTGTGGTAGATACTACATCGACATATGCGATGAGGCCGATTGATATTAAGAAGGATAATATTGACTTCTGTATGGCATCTGCGCAAAAAGGATTAATGGCGATGACAGGTGTATCATTTGTGATTGGTAATAAAAGCATAATAGAGAGGTCAAAAGATTATCCCAAACGTTCCTATTATTGCAATTTGTATTTACAATATGACTATTTCGAAAAACATGGAGAAATGCACTTTACGCCGCCAGTACAGACAGTTTATGCAATGCGTCAGGCAATAGCAGAGTATTTTGCGGAAGGAGAGCAGGAAAAGTGGAAGCGCCATACCAGAGTATATGATGCATTGTACAGTGGCCTTGAACGACTGGGCTTTCAGAATGTGATAAAGAAGGAATGGCAGGCGGGACTGGTGGCTGCAGTGAAATATCCTGATGATCCAAACTGGAGTTTTTCTGCCATCCATGATTTCTGCTATGAGAGAGGTTTTACCATTTATCCGGGTAAAATTAATAATACGGAGACATTTCGCTTATGTGCGTTAGGTGCTATTGACGAAACTGATATTGAAGACTTCTTTGAAATATTTGAAGAAGGATTAAAGCAGATGGGAGTTTCTTTGCCAGTGTATTACCAGAAATGAGGAACGGATATTTAAAATATGTTGAAAGAAAAAGATGAGATAGCTATTTTAATGGCTGCAGGATTAGGTACAAGAATGCGCCCGCTGACAGAGCAGATTCCTAAGCCACTTGTTCCTGTTATGGGAACACCTCTGATAGAAACGGTTATTTGCGCTTTAGAACGGCGGGGAATAAAAAGAATATATGTTGTTGTTGGTTATTTAAAAGAACAATTTTCTTATTTGTTAGAAAAATATGATAACTTAGAGATTGTTGAAAATAAAGAATATTTGAAAAAAACAATATTTCGTCATTGTATGCAGTGAGAGACATTCTTGGAAGTTCAGATTGTTTTATTTGTGAAGCTGATTTGTATGTGCCCGATGATACTATTTTTTTGAGACAATATTCAACTTCGTGTTATTTTGGAAAAATGATAGAGGGCTATTCTTCGGACTGGGTATTCGATGTGCAAAATGGTAATATTACAAGAGTAGGAAAAGGCGGTACAGACACATATAACATGGCAGGTATTTCTTATTGGAAAAGGTCAGATGCGTTAATCATAAAAAAAGCAATTGAAGCATCATATAAGAAACCAGGACATGAGAAATTATTTTGGGATGAGATTGTTGATCAGGAATTAAAACGTTTAAAGGTTCAGGTAGAGGAAATATCACCGGAAAGTGTAATAGAAGTTGATACACTGGAGGAATTGAGCCAGCTGGATTCGAGGTATAAGACATGTTAGTAACAGATTTTGTTGAGCAAATAAAAAAAATAGGAATAAAAACATTAGCCGGGGTGCCTGATTCTGCATTAAAGTCTTTTTGTGATTATATCAATGGGACAGGGAAAAATGAATTTGAACATTATGTGCCGGTAAATGAAGGGGCAGCTGTTGGCATTGCGATTGGGAGTTATTTGGCAACTGGAGTACCAGCCTGCGTTTATATGCAGAATAGTGGGCTGGGAAATATAGTAAATCCAATTACATCGCTTGCTAATAAAGATGTATATGGCATACCAATGTTATTATTAGTGGGATGGCGCGGTGAGCCAGGAACGAAAGATGAACCTCAGCATAAATATATGGGGAAAATAACGGAAGACTTACTGCGTGTGTTGGAAATCGAATATATAGTGTTGGAAAAGGAACTTTCTATGCAGGAAATAATGCGTAGTTTTGAAAGAGCAGCACAAGTGTTAAAAGAAGGAAAACAATTCGCATTTGTTTTGAAAAGAGACTTTCTACAGAATAATAACAGTAGTGATTATAAAAACAATAATAGTTTAGTAAGAGAAGATGCAATAGCGGCAATAATAAAAATGTTGGATGAAAGTGATGTCGTCATTTCTACAACAGGAAAGATTTCAAGAGAAGTATATGAGCAGAGTGATAGAATAAAAGGGAGTCATGCACAGGATTTCCTGACGGTAGGGGGAATGGGACATGCATCTATGATCGCACTTGGAATGGCTCACAAATTAGAGAAAAAAAGGGTGTATTGTCTGGATGGAGATGGAGCAGTGCTTATGCATATGGGAAGTATGGCATATATAGCAAAACAGAAACCGCAAAATTTGATCCATATTTGTCTGAATAATGACGCACATGAATCGGTAGGGGGAATGCCGACTGGTTGTGTGGGATTAAGCTATGCAGATATTGCCGGGACCGTTGGGTATGAAAGGGTGTATTGCGTGGATAAGCAGCAGGATTTAACAAAGGTGTTGAGTGACATAAAAAAGAAAAGGAATCTTACATTCATTGAGATAAAGGTGGCAATGCAATCGAGGGCAGATCTGGGGAGACCAAAGGAAACTGCAGAAGAAAATAAAAATAATTTTATGAAATATCATGGGGTTGGCTTATGAAAAAAGTATATGCTTGTTTTTGCACGGACGTAATACATGAAGGACACCTGAATATTATTCGGGAAGCAAAAAATATGGAAAATTGATTGCAGGTGTATTGAGTGATACTGCAATGATTCGATATAACCGCTTTCCGACGGTATCATTTGAAGAACGAAAAAAAATGTTAGAACAGATACCGGAAGTGGATGAGGTGGTTGTTCAGGACGAGGTAATGTATGGTTCGATTTTAGAAAGAATAAAACCGGATTATGTTATACATGGAGATAATTGGCTAAATGATCCAATGGAAGTGATCCGTGATAATGTCATTGAAAATCTGAAAAAATGGGGAGGTCAGTTAATAGAAATCCCATATACATATAATGAGCAGGTAAGGAATATTGAAGCTGTTATGCGAGAAAGGACTGCTATGCCGGAATATCGTAGAAAACGGTTACGGCAATTATTACAGTTATGTCCAATAGTAAAGACACTGGAAGTGCATAGTGGTCTGACCGGATTGATAGCGGAAAAGACAGTTGTGGCCAATAACGGTGAGATTGATCAATTTGATGCAATGTGGTTATCAAGTCTGTGTGATTCGACAGCGAAAGGAAAACCTGATATTGAACTGGTAGACATGTCTTCCAGACTTCGTACGGTGGATGACGTGTTGGAGGTTACAACGAAGCCAATCATATTAGATGGGGATACTGGTGGTATGATTGAGCATTTTGTATACAACGTAAGAACATTAGAACGTGTAGGGGTCTCAGCAGTTATTATCGAGGATAAGACGGGACTCAAGAAAAACTCTTTGTTTGGAACAGAGGTAGAGCAGACACAGGATAGTATAGAAAACTTTACTGCAAAAATCAGAGCGGGGAAACGTGCGCAGCGTACAAAAGATTTTATGATTATTGCACGGATTGAGAGCCTTATTTTAGAAAAGGGATTAGAGGATGCACTTGTGAGAGCATTTGCATATGTGGACGCAGGGGCAGACGGCATTATGATTCACAGTAGAAAAAAAACTCCTGATGAAATATTTGCGTTTTGTGACAGATTTCGTGAAAAAGATAAAATTACTCCTCTGGTCGTTGTGCCGACCTCTTATAATGAGACATATGAAAGTGAACTACAACAGCATGGAATTAATATTGTAATATATGCGAATCAGCTTACAAGAAGTGCCTTTCCAGCGATGCAGCAGACTGCAACAGATATTTTAAGATATCATAGAGCAAAGGAAGTGGATGACAGACTGATGTCAATTAAAGATATTATTACATTGGTTGATGAAGTTTAAGGTAAATTTCTTGAGAGGGTTCATATTCAAATCAGATTGAAGATGCATTTCAAGCTGGAAGAGGATATCAATATTCAGTTGATCATCAGTAGAAAATTGAGGACTTACAATTGAGATAACAAATCATCATGAGTAACCGGGAGCGGCTCACAGCCGCTCACAATACCCCCCGAACTTCTCCTCCGTCATCCCCTCCTCAATCATCCGATACAGCTCCAGCTGCTTCGGAATCAGAGCACTGTACACAGACTGAGAATAATCCGGCACCTCTGTGAACACCGTTTTTTCTAATTCTTTGTAGAAAGAATAGGAGGGTTTAAAATCCCGGAGTTTTGCAAAATACAGTGTCTCATACAGATAGGTATGGAGAAAATATAGTTTGATTTCATCATAGTATTCCTGGAAAAACGGCGTATTCTTCATAAAATTCCAGACGGCAAGTTGGACATCGGCATGCATTTTTAGGGTTTCTTCCTGTCTCATATCATTTCGCATGGTTCCAGAATCATTTTGTCTGTAATAATAGTAGGCATCGTTTAAGATTACGATTTTATTTGCAAAATATAAAAGCGGATATACAAAGAGCGGTTCTTCGTAAATAACATGCTCTGCATAAGCGGTATGAGCAGTTTTTAAAAGATCGTGACGGTAAAGTTTATTCCAGCAGCCATAGGTAATTTTCTCTGAGATCAAAAATTCTTTTCGGTCATTGACAGAAGAAATTTCAATCACTTCCGGCATAATGTTCCGACCGGAGTCCACGGCACCCAGACGGTCTGTATAATAAAAATATTCAAACTGGATGATATCAGCATCCGATTCTTTGGCTTTTTCATAAGTTTCCAACAGAAAATTCTCAGCGACAAAGTCATCAGCGTCAACAAATGCAATATATTCACCCGTTGCATACTGCAGGGCAACATTTCTTGCACCGCCCTGGCGCATATTTTCCTCAAGTTTTAAGATCATAATGCTTTCCGGATAGGCGCGTTCAAATTCCTGCAACATGTTCCAGGTAGCATCCTCATCTGTGGATGCATCGTCTACAAAGATCAGTTCGATCTGGTCAATTCCGATTGTCTGCTGTACAAGTGACATAAAGCATTTCGGAAGATATTTTGTTGCATTAAAACATGGGATGATGACACTTACTTTTTTCATAGATCGAAATTCTCCTGGTAAAAAGGTTACATATGGTATAATAAACAAAAATGGTATATTATTAATTTATCACAACAAAAAGGAACGCACAATATCAGTCTGAAAAGCAGGGAGGTCATAATGTCTGGAAATATAGCGATCGGTATACAGGATTTTTCCACAATCATCCAGGGAAACTATTTTTATATAGATAAAACGCCTTTTATTAAAGAATGGTGGGATTGCGGGGACAGTGCGACTTTGATCACCCGTCCGCGTCGTTTTGGAAAGACACTTACAATGAGTATGGTGGAGCAGTTCTTTTCCATAGACTATGCCGGCAGGTCAGATTTGTTTGAACATCTGGCAATCTGGAAAGAAGAAAAATACCGTGAGCTGCAGGGAACTTATCCTGTCATCAGTCTGTCATTTGCGCGGATTAAAGAGAGAGATTATGAGAAAACAAAACAAAAGATGTGTGAGGTGTTAAGAAACATATATATAAAGTTTTGTTATATTAAAGACAGTGAAAAGCTTACAGATGCCGACAGAGCATATTATGAGCGTATGTTGGAGGAAAATATAAAAGAGACGGATGCGACATCTTCTTTATATCAGTTATCAGATTTTCTGTATAGATATTATGGAAAAAAAGTTATCATTTTGTTAGACGAATATGATACACCCATGCAGGAAGCATTTGTGGATGGTTACTGGGATGAACTTGTCGCATTCACCCGAAGCCTGTTTAATTCGACATTTAAAACGAATCCGGCACTGGAACGTGGAATTATGACGGGAATCACAAGAGTAAGTAAGGAGTCCGTTTTTTCAGATTTGAATAACTTAAAGATAGTTACGACTACATCAAATGAATATGCTTCTGTATTTGGTTTTACAGAGAAGGAAGTCTTTGATGCATTGGAACAGTATGGTCTTGAGAAAGAAAAAAAGGAAGTAAAAAGATGGTACGATGGTTTCATTTTTGGGGAGCACAAAGATATTTATAATCCATGGTCAATTTTAAATTATCTCGATACACAGTTATACAAAACATTTTGGGCAAATACAAGTGCGAATAGTCTGGTAGGAAAATTGATTCAGGAAGGAAACCGTACAATTAAGGAAAAATTTGAAAAATTATTATGCGGAGAATGCATCTGGTCAGAAATTGAAGAGCAGATTGTATACAATCAATTAAATGGAAATGAAAAAGCAGTTTGGAGTCTTTTGCTGGCGAGTGGATATTTGAAAGTATTATCTTATGAAACGTATCAGGATATTGAGGAGGGGAAGATGCCGAAATACCAGCTTGCGTTGACGAATCTGGAAGTAAAGTTAATGTTTCAGGGTATGGTACATGACTGGTTTGCTCCTGTACAACCAGATTACAATGATTTTGTAAGGGCAATGTTACTTGGTGATGTGGATGCGATGAATGAATACATGAATCGAATTGTTATACAGACATTTAGTTATTTCGACACCGGAGAGAGGGCATCTGGGGCAGAGCCTGAGCGTTTTTACCATGGTTTTATATTAGGTCTGCTTGTTGACCTGCGGGATAGATATTACCTTAAATCCAACCGTGAAAGTGGGTTTGGCAGATATGATGTAATGTTAGAACCGAAAAATTCAAAGGAATGCAAAGCAGTTATTTTAGAATTCAAAGTTCGAAATCCACGAAAGGAAAAAAGTATTCAAGAGACAGTTCTGTCTGCCTTAAAGCAGATCTGTGAGAAAAAATACGATGCAGACCTGCTTGATAAAGGAATCAGAAAGGAACAGATATATCATTATGGATTTGCATTTGAAGGCAAAAAAGTTTTGATTGGGACAGACAGGGAGGAGTGAATATGCCCACCAATATAGCGATCGGCACACAGGAGAACAACCACATGTTATCAGTCTGCATCATCACCAAAAACGAAGAACACAATATAGCGCGCTGCCTCAAATCATTCCAGAAAACCGGATTTGAGCTGATCGTAGCGGACACCGGATCGACAGATCAGACAAAAAAAATCGCCGCAGAATATACGGAAAATATCTATGATTTCCCATGGTGCGATGATTTTTCGGCAGCAAAGAATTTTGCGGTTTCAAAAGCAGCACATCCGTATGTGATGGTCATTGACAGCGATGAATATTTACAGCAGATTGATCGGGTACAGTTAGAGAAAATGATTGCCGAACATCCAGGTGAGGTTGGCAGGATCCGGAGAATCAATATTATTTCCGGAAAAGATGGAAAGCAGGAAAATAAAGAGTGGATCAACCGCATTTTTGCAAAAGAAAGTTTTCATTACACGGGAAGAATCCATGAGCAGGTAACTGCCTGTGACGAAAAGGAATATCGTACATACGAAGCACCGGTCGTCATCGGCCATACGGGTTATGATCTTCCGAAGAAAGAAAAAAAGGCAAAAGCGCTGCGCAACATAAGACTGTTAGAGCAGGAATTAAAGAATTCAGGATGGGATGAAAAAGTGCATGCCACGCAGTTAGATCAGAATATCGCAAAGCAGGATACGGATGCAGAGCAGAAATCTAAAATTACGGATGCAAAAAAAGAGCAGCAGATCCCGTATCTATTGTATCAGCTTGGAAAAAGCTATTACATGGCAGAAGATTATAACGAGGCATGCTTCTGGTTCGCCCATGGGCTCAGTTATGACCTTGAACCAAAGTTAGAATATGTCATCGATATGGTGGAAACCTACGGCTATGCCTTGATCAACAGCGGACGCGCCGGGGAAGCACTTTTCTTTGAAAATATTTATGAAGAATTTGGAAATAGTGCGGATTTTCAGTTCCTGATGGGACTCATTTATATGAACAACGCTATGTTTGATGCAGCAGTTGGAGAATTTTTGAAAGCGGTCAAACACCGGGACTGCAGGATGGCGGGAGTAAATTCCTATGCAGCTTATTATAATGTTGGAGTTATTTATGAATGTCTGGAGAAAATCAGTGAGGCAAAGTATTATTATCAGAAGTGCGGTAATTATGAGCCGGCAAAAAAACGTTTAAAATTGATAAACAGTTAAATTTGTTATAGTCAGCTTATTGGAGAAACAGAGTGAAAAATATAATTTTTCAAATGCAGAATGGAGATTAGAATGGGAATATATTTAAATCCGGGAAATGAAGAATTTCAGAAAGCACTTAATTCCAAGATATATGTGGATAAAACCATGTTGATTTCTGAAATGAATCAGAATCTGAATACCGAACATCAGAATATATGCGTAAGCAGACCTCGCCGTTTTGGAAAATCTATGACTGCAAATATGCTTGTAGCTTATTATAGCAAGGGATGTGATTCGAAAAGCATGTTTGCGGATTATAAGATTGCACAGGATGAAAGTTTTGAGGCAAATCTGAATAAATATAATGTCCTTCATGTCAATATGCTTGACTTTCTTAGCCGTGCGCAGACAGTGGACGGAATGATCGATTACCTGCAAAAGAGACTTTTATGGGATATCAGGCGGGAATACGGAGATGTAGACTGTTTTGACCGGGAAGATCTTATTGATGTATTAGAGAACATCTATAGTCAGAAAAAACAGAAATTTATCATCATTATCGACGAGTGGGATTGCATATTTCGAAAGTATCCGGGGGATGATGAAGCACAGAAAAAATATCTGGATTTCTTGTGCCTGTGGATGAAAGATAAGCCATATATTGCGTTGGCTTATATGACGGGAATACTGCCGATTAAAAAGTATGGCGAGCATTCAGCTCTCAATATGTTTGATGAATATTCCATGACCAATCAAAGGGAACTCGCTGAATTTACCGGGTTTACGGAAGAGGAAGTTCAAAGTCTGTGTGTGTCATATGGTATGCCTTATGACAGGATGAAACAGTGGTACGATGGATATGATTTAAAGGGCATTCAGATCTATAATCCAAGATCAGTAGTCATGTCATTGCTGGGACATGATTTTGACAGTTATTGGACGAAGACGGAGACCTATGAGGCACTAAAAAAATATATCCAGATGGACATGTATCACTTGAAGGCGTTAATCACACAGCTTATATCAGGCAGCCATATAAGGATTAATCCGGATAAGTTTCAGAATGATATGTCCACATTTGCGAGCGTAGATGATGTATTTACGCTTTTAGTGCATTTGGGATACCTGACCTACGATTTTGAGAACAAGACTGTTTCTATTCCAAACCAGGAGGTGCAGAAAGAGTTTATTAACTGCATAGAGGATGGCGGATGGGAACCGGTCATGGATGCGATTCGTAATTCTGAAACACTGCTTCAGGCAACTATAGATGGAAAAGAAGAATATGTTGCGGAAATGATCGAGCAGGTGCATCAGGAAAATATATCCATTTTAAAGTATAATGATGAAAACTCTATGTCATGTGTGCTTTCGCTGGCATATTATGCTGCAAGAAAAGATTATGTGATGTATCGGGAACTCGCCGGGGGAAAGGGATTTGCTGACATTGTGTTTGTCCCGAGAAAATTTAGAGATGTGCCAGCGATCGTGGTGGAATTAAAATGGGATAAATCGTCAGATGCAGCGATTGCACAGATAAAAAAGAAGCAGTACATGCAGAGCCTGAAAGATTATCATGGACAAGTGATCCTGGCTGGAATCAATTATGACAGCGCAGATCCCGCAAAGGATGATTATAAAAGGCATAGCTGCAGTATAGAAAAAATAAATCTATAAAAAGTACAGGAGACCACCATGCAGACAACCATCATCTACTTCACCGGTGTCTACGACACCCTCGACTTATTCACCCAGGAACTGAAAAATGCCTTTGAATCCATGGGATATGCTTCCTTTACCTATGATGCCCGTCTCGAAGAGGTGAGCAAGCAGGCGCTGATCGAATGTATCGGAGATGGTGCAAAAAAAGATCAGAGGTTTTTCTGTGTGACGTTTAATAACCTGGGATATAATCTGTCACTTCCGGCAGGCATGACCGGAACAGGGATGCTTTTGAAGCAGGACATTTTCCAAAGTACAGCAGGATCAAAAAGAGCAGGTTCTGCGGAAGAAGAGCCAAATCTCTGGGAAACTTACAATATTCCATATATCAATATCCTGATGGATCATCCGTTTCACTATGAAAAACCACTGCAGAATGCACCGGCAACATCTGTTGTGTTGTGCACGGACCGCAACCATGTCCGGTATATCCGCAGATATTTTAAAAATATCCGGTATACGGATTTTCTGCCACATGCCGGGGTGGAACTTGGCAGCAGGCATAAGCCGCTTGCGGAGCGTGGAATTGATGTTTTATATGCCGGGGCATTGCCGATCTACACAGTTGCGAAGATGATACCGGATCTGTCATCCATCCCGGAAGTGGACGGAGAGGAGATGGCACAGGCGGTATTGTCAGAACTGGTGCATCATCCGGACCGCACGACGGAGGATGTGATCGAAGAATATTTAAAATATAAGCGTAACGATATATCGGAGGAGCGCATTCATGAGATCATCGTGCAGATGCGTTTCATAGATTCCTATGCGACATCATTTTTCCGCGAACAGGCAGTCCGCATACTGGTGGAAAACGGAATACGGGTAACGGCATATGGAACAGGCTGGGATCAGTGTGAGTGGAGTGACAATCCGTATCTGGTGTATGGTGGAAAAGTACTTGCGCCGGAAATATTGCCACTGATGAACGATAGCAAGATTGTCCTGAATACGATGACCTGGTTTAAAGCCGGAGCACATGACCGTATTTTTAACGGAATGCTTGCCGGAGCAGCAGTGGTGACGGACGATTCCACCTATCTGCGCAGAGAATTTACGGATGGAAAAGAACTTGTCATGTTTTCAAGAAATGAGATCCGGACTTTGCCAGACCGTGTATTTGACCTGTTTGGCCACATGCAGTCCACACAAAAAATGGCAGACTGTGGATATCAGGCAGTAAAAGAACATCATACGTGGAAAAGCAGAGCGGAGTGGATCCGGGAAGCCTGGATGTAGAGCGGAGGTTCTCATTCCCTCCCTGCAACAGGTTTTACATACAGATGAAAACGTTATTTTGGCTGACACGGCACAGGAATGGAGATTATTATGCACATATTAATGTATCGCTGGAAAGCTTATAATTACAGAGACATAGAGCAGACTTTTTTATTACTGGGGCATACGGTGGATAATATCGAACAGCATCTTGGCAATTATGATATTGATCCGGAATTTGAAAAAATCATTGAAAACAAACTGCAGGAAACGCATTATGATATGGTATTTACGGTCAATTATTTTGCACTGATTTCGAATGTCTGTCAGAAGATGGGAATAAAATATGTATCGTGGAGCTGTGACAATCCGCTGATCAGTATGTATCACGAATCCATTTTTCATCCCTGCAATTATATATTTACCTTTGATAAGACAAATTATCTGGAATTTCGGGAGATGGGAGTAGAGCATATCTGGTATCTTCCGCTTGCGGTAGATACAAACCGGATGGATATGGTGATTGCAAATTCGCCGGAAATACAGAAATACAAAGGGGATATCGCATTTGTTGGAAGCCTTTATGAAAGAAATTCTTATGATAAGATAAAAAGCAGGCTGCCAGAATATCTACGGGGGTATTTTGACGCAGTGATCGAGGCACAGTTAAATATCAGTGGCGCAAATATTGTGGAACCCATGCTGACCACGGATATACTGGAAAAACTTCAGGAATATTTTGAACTGGAAAAATCAGAAGGGTCGTTTTCGGATCTGGGACTGATCTTTCAGACAACCGTGCTTGGGTTTAAAATTGCGGAGGTGGAGCGCAGGCGCGCTCTGATCGAACTGTCAAAACGTTATCATGTCAATGTGTACAGTAACAGTGATGTAAGTGACCTGCTGCGGATTCAGTACTGTGGTTCGGTTGATTACTGGAGTGAGCTGCCGCAGGTTTTTCGTATGTCAAAGATTAATCTGAATTTTACGATTCCGAATATCAAGAGCGGCATACCACTCAGGGTATGGGATGTGCTTGGGGCAGGAGGCTTTCTGATGACAAATTATCAGGCGGAAATACCATATTATTTTAAAGAGGGGGAAGACCTGGTATGCTTTGACGGAATCAATGATCTTTGTGAAAAAGCAGAATATTATCTGGCACATGAGGAAGAACGTCTGGCAATCGCAGAAAATGGTTATCGAAAAGTAAGGGAGCATCACAATTATATAGAGAGAATAAATACGATGCTGGATATTATAGAAGAAAATGAAAATCAGGAAAATGATATATAGTACATGATCAGTGCGAAAGATGCATAATCTGAAGTTGCATCTGGGATATTGGAATATTAAACGGACACTACAGAAAATCTGTAAGTGTCCGTTTAGCAATATCTGTCTAACATCATTCCGGAATAAACGGAGGTCAGGTAAGGGCAGGAAAAATTCTTATGACCTGGTTTTTTGTAAGTGATCATCGTTTTGCTTGCATAATTTAACGGGTCAACAGAGACGGTTCCGGCGGTCGTCCCGAGATCGTTTTTAAACTTATTTAATGTTGCAAAGCATTCTTTTGCATCCGTGGAAGTGACTGCATCCGTCAGAAGATGTGTATCGACCTTGATGGCACCGTCATCTGAAAGTTTTAATCCATACGACTCAAATTCATTGTAATAAGGTTTTACCACCTGTGTAAAATCGCGCCGCAGTTTATCTGCTTCCTGTGTGCTGTCATAGCGATAGCTTAACTGGATCAGATTGTTGTATACATTTACCAGAGACTGGACATTGTCTACAATGGAGTCAGCTGTTGTTTTAAAGCCGATCTGTACAGGGTTTGCCTGGGAGCTTGGTTTATTCAGTGTCAGTTCAAAAGCATTGTTGACAGTAAAAGTATTTGACAGAGATGCATGCTCCGTACCGTTTAATAAGAAAGAAGAATTACTCGCTGTCTGGGTAACACAATCAATACCGAGTGTCTGCATTGCTTTTGCGGATGCATGATCGGAACTTGGGGTAACTTCAAACAGATAGGACTGACCGTCTGCAAGACCGGTCTGACTTGAAGTTAAACGCAGGGCAATCTTGTTACTGGCATTTTTGGCAAGATCGGCATGAATCCCGGCACCTGAAGAATTGACCAGGCGTGCAAGCTTTTCAAGAATATGCTGGTTGTCATCATTTCTGCTTACGGTATACTGAAACTCATATGAACTTAAATCAGTTGATATATCGAATGTGTAAGTACCTGTTTTGAAATCGCATTCATCAGGGTAAAGAAACTTTCCGACATTGATCTGTGGGGCTGCAAGCTGTTTTACCTCCACATCAAAATGCAAAGAATTATCGAGACTCTGATCCTCACCAATGTAGGTAACATTGACAGAAGATTCGTCGGAAGACTTTGCAACTTTTTTGTTGAATACATTTTCAATCCCCTCGTCGTTGTCAGAAAGGGCAGCGATTACATTCTGGATCGAACGGGTATGTTCTTTCAGGTCAATCGCAAATTTTTTCACATCCGTGGAATCTGGAATTTTATACAGAGGAGTATCTTTATTTGTTTTTACAATCTGATTATAGACAGCACGAAGCTGACTCTTCTTATGGGTATCATAACGCGATACCTTCGAAGTGCCATAAGTGCTTAAATAATAATGATAGGCACTGTCAATAGCAGCCAAGAAAACCCCTCCTTTCTTCCATGAAATATATACATTTATCAGGTTATAGGACAGCATCCTTGCCGCCTGGCATGATAAGTGTGGGGATTTTAATTATATTTTTAAAGATTCTTTAAAAGTATTTCGGTCTAACTATATAAAAATATTATACCATTTGAGAAAAAAATGTGAAATAGGAAAAAATAATCAAAAAGGTTTAAAAGGGTATAATATACAAAAAAAGATTGACGGAAACAAGTGGATATGATATAGTAGACAGGCGATGGAAGTAGGTCTTTTTTTTATGCCTTTTTTTAAGGACTGTCGCTGATCCTTAAAAAACGTCTCACTACGGAGACCGGGGCAGAAAAAAGCACAAAGAATTTTAATGGAGGTGGAAGTTGTGCGCACAAAAATAACATTGGCATGTACGGAATGCAAAAACCGTAACTACAACATGACAAAAGACAAAAAAGCTCATCCTGACAGGATGGAAACCAAAAAGTATTGCAGATTCTGCAAGACCCATACGTTACACAAAGAAACCAAATAAGACGCGCGTGGCAAAGGAGTGAAAAAATGGGAGAAACCGAGAAGTTAGACAAGGCTCCAAAAGAGAGCTGGTTTACCGGTCTTTCGGCTGAATTCAAAAAGATTATTTGGCCGGAGAAACAATCACTTGTAAGACAGACCACAGCGGTTATTGCTGTATCCGTTGTATTAGGTCTTATCATCGCGCTTTTGGATTTCGCAATTCAGTATGGCGTTGATTTCCTTGTTGGTTTTAATTTTTAATGGAGGCAGAGTGATTTATGGCAGAGGCACACTGGTATGTTGTTCATACCTACTCAGGATATGAGAATAAGGTAAAAGCGAACATTGACAAGACAATTGAAAACAGACATCTGGAAGATCAGATCTTAGAGGTCCGCGTTCCGATGCAGGATGTTGTCGAAATGAAAAATGGCGCAAAAAAATCCGTATCAAAGAAAATGTTTCCGGGATACGTTCTTATCAATATGGTTATGAATGACGACACATGGTATGTTGTCAGAAATACCCGTGGTGTTACCGGATTTGTTGGTCCGGGAAGCAAGCCGGTTCCGCTTACCGATATGGAAATGAAACCTTTGGGAATCAAGAAAGAGAACATTGAAGTTGACTTTACAGAGGGAGACACCGTTGTGGTTACCGGAGGTGTCTGGAAAGACACTATCGGAGTGATCCAGGCGATGAATCACGGAAAGCAGAGTGTGACGATCAATGTTGAATTGTTCGGCCGCGAGACGCCGGTAGAAATAAGTTTCGCAGATGTAAAACTTAACAATTAAAGCACAGACCAGGATCTGTGCGCAGGCATGAGATTATGCCTGAAACATTGGATTAAGGAGGCAATTCCAAATGGCAAAGAAAGTAGAAGGATATATCAAATTGCAGATTCCTGCTGGCAAGGCTACACCTGCTCCTCCAGTTGGACCTGCTCTTGGACAGCATGGCGTTAACATCGTTGAATTTACAAAACAGTTCAACGCAAGAACCGCTGATCAGGGAGATCTTATCATCCCTGTAGTTATTACAGTATACGCAGACAGAAGCTTCAGCTTCGTTACAAAGACACCACCTGCTCCTGTATTAATCAAGAAAGCCTGCAACATTAAATCTGGTTCTGCAACACCGAACAAGACAAAGGTTGCTACACTTTCCAAAGCAAAATTACAGGAAATCGCAGAATTAAAAATGCCTGACTTAAATGCAGCATCTTTAGAGGCAGCTATGAGCATGATCGCTGGTACTGCAAGAAGTATGGGTGTTACAGTGGAAGAATAGAATTTGCAAAAACAGCAAATTCATTGGAAGAATGCAAGAACGGCATTCTTCTGAGAAATTCTGCAAAAATTAACGATATTTATTAACGATTATGTGGGAGGGCCCTCTCCCGATAATACCACCAGGAGGTTTTTTTAGAATGAAAAGAGGAAAGAAATATCAGGAAGCTGTGAAAAGTTTTGATAAGGCTGCTCAGTACGATGTTGCTGAAGCAATCAGCCTGGTAAAGAAAAACGCAACAGCTAAATTTGATGAGACAATCGAACTTCACATCAGAACAGGTTGTGATGGACGTCATGCAGAGCAGCAGATCCGTGGTGCAGTTGTATTACCACACGGAACTGGTAAATCAGTTAAAGTTTTAGTATTCGCAAAAGGAACCAAGGTTGATGAAGCACAGGCAGCAGGCGCTGATTACGTAGGCGGCGAGGAGCTGATCCCGAAGATTCAGAACGAGGGATGGTTAGACTTCGATGTTGTTGTTGCTACACCGGACATGATGGGCGTTGTTGGACGTCTTGGTCGTGTACTTGGACCGAAAGGTTTAATGCCAAACCCGAAGGCTGGAACAGTAACTATGGATGTTACAAAAGCTGTTAACGACATCAAAGCTGGTAAGATTGAATACAGATTGGACAAAACAAACATTATCCACGTGCCAGTTGGAAAAGCTTCTTTTACAGTCAGTATGTTAAGAGTGCAACTCTTGCATCTACAATGGGACCTGGTGTAAGATTAAACGTAGTTAAAATTACACAGTAAAAGCAGAAAATTGTTGACAACCATAATATACAATGTTATAATGCATATCGTTGAGCCGGTTTTCCGGTACTCAGCGATTTGCATATATGCCGAAGACAGCAGGTGCCATATGGCGTAAACGTAAGACGACCTGCCGAGGGGATCTTTATCAAGATTTTTTTGACCGTATCTCTCTGTCTTTGCAGGGAGTTTTTTATTGCAGATTTTAATCTGAATAAAGCGGTTTTATATACCTCAAGTCTTTTATGCAGCAGCAGTGAGAAAATCACTGTGATCCGGCGGATTATCCGTCGGCAAAATAATAAAAGGAGGTGCACGATTCGTGGCAAAAGTAGAACTCAAACAGCCTATCGTACAGGAAATTTCTGAAAACATCAAAGATGCACAGTCAGTCGTAGTAGTTGACTACCGTGGACTTACCGTAGCAGAAGATACTCAGTTACGTAAAGCATTAAGAGAAGCTGGTGTTACTTACAAAGTATACAAAAATACTTTAGTAAGCCGTGCAGTAGAAGGTACTCAGTTCGAAAGCTTAAGAGACGTTCTTGAAGGACCGAATGCTTTCGCTATCTCTACTGAGGATGCAACAGCTCCGGCAAGAGTTTTAGCTAAGTTCGCTAAAACAGCTCCTGCTCTTGAAATCAAAGCAGGTGTTGTTGAGGGTACTTATTATGATGAGGCAGGCATGAAGGCTGTCGCAGCAGTACCATCAAGAGAAGAACTTCTTTCCAAATTACTTGGAAGCTTACAGTCTCCGATTACCAACCTTGCTCGCGTTCTCAATCAGATCGCAGAAAAAGGCGGTGCGGCAGATGCAGCAGTAGAGGCTGCTCCGGCAGAAGAAACAGCAGCTGCAGAAGAACCAGCAGAGACACCGGCAGAGTAATCTATCCGGCGGCTGGATGAAACAGTATATGGGCACGGCAGGAGAGACTGACCGGTGCGACAATAAATTATAATGGAGGAAAATTATAATGGCAAAATTAACAACAGCAGAATTTACAGCAGCAGGCGTTGTAGTTGCAGCAGCAGGTGCTGGCGAGGGCGCAGCAGCAGAAGAGAAGACTGAGTTCGATGTAGAGTTAACAGAAGTTGGCCCGAACAAAGTTAAAGTTATCAAAGTTGTTCGTGAAGCTACAGGCTTAGGCTTAAAAGAAGCGAAAGACGTAGTAGATGGAGCTCCGAAAGTATTAAAAGAAGCAGCTGACAAAGCAACAGCTGAGGATATCAAAGCTAAACTTGAGGCTGAGGGAGCAAAAGTTACATTAAAATAATTGCGGGTGTTTTATACGCAGTGATTGTAACAGGGCGGCTGCCGGATAATTCCGGCAGCCGCTTTTATACTTTATAGGATTCGGGCGTCAAAAGGTGGTTCATAACTTAGTGATTGTCAAATTGCACAAAGCCGAGACTGTTTTTGTGACTTTGGGAGAAAATTAGAAAATCTTAGTATGACTGGCTATTTACAGTAATGTTCTGCCACGGACGGCAGAACAAGGCTTCACGAGCCATGGAAGGCTCGTTGAATGCCGTTTACGTCACTCTGTGAAAAACTGATATGGAGCACTTGACCAATTTGACATCAAAAATGCCTGATTGAGGCGGAAAAAGCGTACAAGCGTAAAAGACAGAAGAAAAAACTGGTATGTTGTGGGTTAAAAAATGAATTTCACTTTGAAAACCATGATTTTTGTAAGACTAAATGTCACAGAAGGGTGAAATTTAACCGCTGCTGTTCAGATGCAAGTGAAAAAAGTATTAAAAAATGGTTGACAGAATAAAATACGAGTGGTATTATAGTCAAGCTGACCGCTGGATAAGACATGATTTGACAGAGGACAACATGATTTTGGAAAGATTTCCAAAATAAAACAAAAAA
>QWCK01002887.1_pt1 | contig 20096 bp, 21 predicted proteins | sample 1972571 | NCBI WGS metagenome assembly QWCK01 (sample SAMN09866710, study PRJNA288562) | Human gut metagenome isolate term2_stool, whole genome shotgun sequencing... | isolation source: gut | host: Homo sapiens | place: USA: California
TCTCGGTGAAAATTTCTACTATTTTGCAACGAGACTTTCGAACGGAAATATTTTGAGAGTTTCGGAAATGCAAAAAAATATTTTCTCATCGTTTAAAGATTCGATTATTCCGGTTGTATTTATTCTTTTTATAGGACTTCTTATAGCGTTTTTCTCAATTAACCACGTTTCAAACAAACTTGTTGAAAATATGAAAGAGCAGTTTACGGCAATCTCACATGGTCAAAGTCTCGACTCGGAATTTCCTGAGCTCTATCCGATCAAGAGAATTGTGCGTGATCAACAGGACGAGCTTAATGAAAGGCTAGACGATCTCAAAGAATACAGAGACACTATTGAAATTATTTTCAGAAACATGCAGGACGGATTTTTGTTTATCGACAATGTGAACCGCGTCGAAATGATAAACAGCAAGGCGATTTTCCTTTTGGGCAAGGAAAAGAACGAAGGATATATGGGTAAGTCCGTATTTTATCTTATAAGGGATGAAAAACTCATCGAAATTTTGGGAGACAGGGATTCAAAACGCGAAGAAAAAATCGAAGTCGAAATCGACGATAGAAAGCTTTTGATCACAGTCGACCCGGTTCTTGTAAGCGACAATCTTGTCGGAAGAATTATCGTTATAAGAGATGTGACTGAAGAAAGCATTCTCGAAAGAGAAAGACGCGAATTTACGTCGAATGTAACGCATGAACTGAAAACTCCGCTCACCTCAATAAACGGATACGCCGAAATGCTCACAAACAATATGGTGAAAAATGAAGACGTGCCGAAGATTGGAGAGATGATTCTTAAAAGCGGCAACAGAATGCTTGTACTTGTTGAAAAGATTTTGAGTCTCTCGAAAGTTGAGGAGCAAAAAAACAACAAGAAAGAAGACATAGACGTTAAGGAACTTATTAGCGACGTCGTGAATACGATAAATTCAAAGGCGCAAAACAAAAATATTTCAATCACAACCGAACTCGACGAGGTGAGATACACCGGCGTGAGGGAAGTGCTCGAAGAAACGGTTTACAATCTTGTCGACAACGCCGTGAAATACGGAAAAGATGACGGCAAGGTTTGGGTAAAACTTGTCACGAGAGACAAGGGCTTTAAGTTTATCGTTAAGGACGACGGCATCGGCATCGACGATTTGGACCGCGAAAAAATCTTCCAAAGATTTTACACTGCGGACAAGAGTAGAAACAGCGCTGACGCAAGCGGCATAGGGCTTTCGATTGTAAAACACGGAGTCGAGGTTATGGGCGGAACGGTTATTCTTGAAAGTAAACTCGGCGAGGGTTCGACTTTCGAAGTGTTCATTCCGTACAACAAGGCGTGATTCGAGTTATACAATTTAAAATTTTACAATACAATTATAAGCGGGTGAAAACTCGCTTTAATTTTTTTACATAAAACTATTGACAAGTATACTTGGTGGTGTTATAATAAAAATAACAAGTTTACTTGGCGAAATAAAACGAAAGGAGAAAGCTTTGGATAGGGATGAAATTTTAGCAAAGAGCAGAGAAGAGTACAAAAAGAACAATAAAGACGAGATGATGGTGGACATAATGTCGAAGGCGGGCAAGCTTTCGATGGAAGTCGGAATGGTCGTTGTTGCGCTTATAATAGTTGTTGAGGGGCTGTTTTTCAATTCGTTTAACTTTTCGGTGTGGACGGTCTACTATGCGATTTTAGCGACACAGAGTTTTGTCTATTACCACAGGTTAAAAGAAAAGAAACATCTCTACATCGGAATTTTGCTTGCGATTTTGGGAATCATAATGTGCGCGGCGCATTTTATAAAACTGAGCAGGTAGTTTCTATGAAAGATGAATTAGTTTTAAAAAACCGCTTGAAAGAAATAAGAAAAGAGCAGGATTTATCGCAGCAAAAATTGGCGGATATGGTCGGGGTTTCCAGAAACACAATCAGCTCAATCGAGACGGGGCAGTTCAATCCGACGGCAAAACTTGCTCTAATATTGTGCATTGCGCTCGACAAAAAGTTCGAAGAGATTTTTTATTTTTGATATAAAATTGTTTAAAATGAATTTTTCGTTATGGTATAATAAATTAAATGTTGATTTTACAAGTTTTTAAACGCATTTAATCGAGATGCGTTAAAATAAAAATAAGGAGGGCTTATGATACTTGAATTTAAAGATTTGTACAAGTCTTATGACAAAAAAGAAGTATTAAAGGGTTTGTCATTCAAGGCGGAGAGCGGAAGACCGCTTGCGTTTCTCGGAAGAAACGGCGCCGGTAAAACGACAACCATAAGAATACTTATGGACGTAATAAAAAAGGACGGCGGCGAGATTACAATCGACGGCGCACCTTTCAGGGCGAAGGATTTTAAAATCGGATATCTTCCTGAGGAAAGGGGAATGTATCAAAAGGTAAATATACTAGAGCAGCTGATTTATTTTGCGGAACTGAAAGGATATGACCCGGAAATAGCGAAGAAATCGGCAAGGGAGCTTTTGGAAAGGGTTGGACTTGCGGACTACGAAAAACGAAAACTCGAGGTGCTTTCAAAGGGGAACCAACAAAAAGTTCAAATTTCGCAGGCACTTTTGGGAAATCCGGACATTATCATCATGGACGAACCGTTTTCAGGGCTCGACCCGATAAACTCGAATCTCTTGAAGGAGCTCATTTTGGAAAAAGCGGGCGATAACAAACTCACACTTTTCTCGTCGCACCAAATGGGATATGTGGATGAAATCTGTAAGGATATTGCTGTTTTGTCGGGCGGAGTTTGCCAAGTGAACGACACGATTGAAAATGTTAAACGTGAACTTGCCGGAAACAAAGTTTATGTAATTCCTTTCGAAACGGATTTGAATGAATATTCGGAAATTCTTTCGAAAATGGGATATGACTCGACGATTGAAAAGGAAAGAGTCGTTGTCGATTTGACAGGAAAAGAAAGGGAAAATTTCCTGCAAGACATTTCAAAGGCGGGTCCTGTTGTCGACAGCTATGGTCTTTACAAGCCGACACTTTCGGACATTTTCCTAAAATATGCGAGGTAGAAAAATGGGTAAAGTATTTAAATTTGAATTTTTAACGAGTATAAAGAAGAAATCTTTTATAATTTCGGTCGCGATAATGTTTGTTATATCGCTTCTTATAAGTTTTATTCCGAGCATTGTTTCGAAAATTGCGGGAAGCGATGAAGACGATATCATCGGCATCTATTCAACCGAAAATTTTGTTAACAAAGAATCGGCCGAAGAAAAAACCGGAATGAAATTTGAAAATTTCGACTCTCCGGAAAAACTTGAGAAAGCAGTTAAAGCAGGCGATATATACGCCGGATATGTAATTTCGGGCGACAAGAGAGAAGTCGTAATAAAGACGAGTTCCGTTTCAAATATGGGAAAACTCGAAGCGGTGAATGAATCAATTTCGGCGCTTGAATCGAGCGACTATTTGAGAGAGGCGGGAGTTGATGAAGCAATTGTCGAAAAAACTCTCAAGGGAACGGACTTCGAGCCGAAAATCCTCGAAGCGGATGGAGCGAAGAATTTCTGGCTTGTATATTTGATGCTCATGATTTTATACACGCTTATGATGATGTTTGGAAACCAAGTTGCAATGAGCGTTGCAAGAGAAAAGAGTGACAGAACGATGGAGCTTTTGATAACCTCGACAAAGCCGAAAGACCTCATAAGAGGAAAAGTTTTTGCAACGGCAGTCATCGGCGTGCTCGTCGTTATGGTGCTTGTTGTGGGACTTTTAATCGGTACAAAAATCGGACCGCAAATGGAAGTTGACGGGGCGGTTGCGCAAATTCTAAAAATCAATATCTCGATGGACCAATTTGTAGTTTCGATGGCATTCTTCATTGTCGGATATATAATGTTTTTGTATCTCTTCGCATGCGCGGCAAGTCTTGTTTCGAAAATCGAAGACCTCGGAATGGCAATTCAACCGCTTTCGCTCATATATGTTGCAGGATTTATGATTTCAATTTTTGGGATGAGTAATCCCGGAACAATCCTGAAAATTGCAAGCATTGTGCCGTTTACGAGTCCGTTTGCGATGATCACGAGATACGGCGTGGACTATGTTCCGCAATGGGAATTGATACTCTCGTTCGGACTTTTGGTTCTATTTACAATAATTGTCGGAAGAATCGCTGTTAAGATTTACAGATTCGGCGCTCTAAACTACGGCACAAAACCGAAATTCTTTAAGAATATGGCAGCGGCTTTAAAAAAGAAAAATAATTAATTCAAGTAAGGCGATTTTATTTCGCCTTATTTTTATGTATAATTACAGATAAATTTTTCGCAAAGAATTATAACCTGCATATAGAGGGATATTTAAGATTAAAATTATTCATAAAAATGTTTCTTGGTATTACTAACATAAGTAAAATCAGAAAATTGCACACAAAAACTCCCGAGATTCTATTTTATCATAAACTCTCGGGAGTTACTCGTGGCGTTTAATATTTTTAGGTTCAATCACAGTATTCGCTATTCTCCTCTCTACACAAATTTTAAATTTTAACGCTCCAACCGTGTTCAAGTTAGTTACGTCTTCCCTTACACTCGATTTGATTTTCGGTTTTTTTAAATTCACTATTGTCCCTTACTCTCGTCTCGCTTTTCGGTGATTCTTTCAATTTTTCTTTTTCAAATTCTTCGCCCTGACTCATTTCTTCACTTCAAGCATATCGCTGTTCCAAAAGCCACTGAATTTTCAATGTTCGAAATAAAGTCTATTATGTTTTTCAGGTTCTACTAGACGCTTGTTATATTTTTCTTGCCCTTTCAATGATTTAATATAAATTGATCTCGTCCGGGCCTTTACCCCGGCTGCTCGACAGACCTTTAAAATTCGGGAAGTGATCTTTCACTCAATAACTTTTGCGTCTATCGTGTTAATCTTCGCCACGATATTTTTATAAAGGTAATGAAGATAATCTATTTTTGCACTTGGCATTTTTTAAAATCTGTGCTCTAGTTTTATCATCATCTTCCTTTGTATTATATATATACCCTGATAAAGTGATTCTAAACACTTTTTTGAAAAAAATTTAAAATTTTTTAAAATTGTGTTTAAGCTGTATTTCATCGCACTTACACAACTTTTATTTAATTATTTTAAAAAAAATTTTATTATTTTATTATATTTTTCATTTCTTGATTATAAATTTCATTTAAATTATAATAATATATATAATAATGCGGGGTGATTTTGTGGATTTAAATTTATCAAAAACAAGTTATTGTGCGGCTGTTCAATGTCCGAAGATGGTGTGGCTAAGAAACCGCAAGCCGGAGGTTTTTCCTGAAGGAGGGGCGGATGAATCTGTCCTTGAAACCGGAAGGGAAGTAGGCGAGTTTGCAAAGAAGTTGTTCGACGATGTGAAAACGGTTTCATTTGATTTTAAGTTAAAGATGATTGAGGAGACGACGGCGCTCATTCACGAAAGGTGCGAGTATATTGCCGAAGCGTCGTTTTTATATGACGGGCTTTTTGCAAGTGTGGACATTTTGCACAATTTAAAAAACGGCGAGGTGGAAATTTATGAGGTGAAGAGTTCGACGTCGATAAAAGACATCTATCTCGACGACGTTTCGTTTCAAAGGTATATCTTAAAAAAACTCGGCTACAAAGTCAAACGCGTTTGCATTGTCTACATAAATAATGCGTATGTTAGAGTCAGTGACATCGACATAGACGAACTTTTTGTTGTGGAAGATGTGACGGAAGAGGCGGAAGCGCGCGAAGGGATTGTAGCGGAAAATGTTTTGAGGTTTTCCGAGATTTTAAATTCTGAAACGGAGCCCGAAATAGAAATCGGAGAGCAATGTTTTGCGCCATACAAGTGCGACTGTTTTAAATATTGCACGAGAAATCTTCCTTCGCCGAATGTGTTTGACGTTGCGGGCGCAAGGACTTCCACAAAGTTTAAGTGTTTGAGAAACGGAATAGTTTCTTTTGAGGACATCTTGCGTGAGAATGCGCTTTCGAAGTCACAGATGAAGCAAGTGGAGCACGAGGTAAATGAGCTTTCGGATTATATCGAGGAAGATGCGATTTTGGAGTTTATGAAAACGCTTTCCTATCCGCTCTATTTTTTGGATTTTGAATCCTATCAACCTGCCATTCCGGCTTATCAAAATTCGAAGCCGTTCGAGCAAATTGTGTTTCAATATTCGCTCCACTATATTGAAGAGGAGGGCGGCGACTTGAAGCACACGGAGTTTTTGGCATATCCGGGCGAAGACCCGAGAAGGGCACTTGCCGAAAAACTTTGCGAGGACATTCCGCTTGACGTTTGCACAACCGCGTACAATATGGCTTTTGAAAAGACACGAATAAAATCTCTTGCGGCGCTCTATCCGGATTTGGCGGAACATTTAATGAACATACATGACAATATCAAGGACCTTATGGTTCCGTTTCAAAAGAAGCAATATTACAAGAGGGCGATGCAGGGCTCGTATTCTATAAAATATGTACTGCCGGCGCTCTTTCCGAATGAGCCGTCTCTTGATTATCACAATCTCGAGGGCGTGCACAACGGCGTGGAGGCATCCGCTACATTTAAAAAGATGGCGACTATGAACGAGGAGGAGCTCGAAAATTTCAGAGTGCACCTTTTAAATTATTGCGGGCTTGACACATTTGCAATGGTGAAAGTATGGGAGAAGCTGAACGAAGCGATAGGCGTTTCGGTAAGGACATACGAAAATAAATAGTAATAAAAAATCTATGAGGCAAAAACCCCATAGATTTTTTTAGTAAAAAACGGCTTTGATGAGCCGTTTTTAATTTATTAATTTATATTTCGAGTTTATTTTACAAGTTTTGTTCCGCATTTTGAGCAGAAGATTGAGCCTTCCGGATTTGCGGCGCCGCATTCATGGCAGAAAATCAAATTATTGTCAGGTGCTGCGTTATTTTGAACTTCAGGATTGTTGAAGTTCGGGTCGACTTTTGTTTGAGAGCTGATAGCGGATTTTAGAATTTCGATTTCTTCATTGTAGCGTTCGATAATTCCTTCTCTTTTCTTGTCGAGTTCCTTAAGTTCTTCTTCGTTCTTTTTAATTTCGTTTATTGCAGTTTCAATTTCAGCGCTGTTTAAGTTTGAATTTTTGAGTTCTTCGCTCTTTTCGTAAATAATTCTTCCGATTGCTTCAAAGAAATTTTTGTTTTCGTGTTCTATTTTTGAAACCGATTCATTCAAAGCATCAACCAGTGAATCTCTCTTTTGTTCTGAATCCTTTATTTGTTTTCTTGCAGCACTTTCCTTTTGTGTTTCAGGGTCTTTTGAAAAATTAAGTCCCAAGTCTTTTAAAAAATTGTTCATATTTCCTCCTTATAATTGTATATCTATAGTGTTTTCCGAGCCATTTCTCAAAATGGTCATGTTAAGCGTGTCGCCCGTCTTATATTTTATGAGCGAAGTTCTTAAATCGTCGGTGTTTTTTATATCTTTGTCGCCGACTTTTGTTATTACGTCATTTTGCATGAGACCGTTCTTTTGTGCAATTGAATTCGGCTCAATTTTTAAAATGATTACTCCTGTGTATTTGTCCTTTATTCTGAAATACGCCTTGTAGTAGTCATAGTCGGCAATTTGGATGCCGAGAACAATCGGTTTTGCATCGCCTTTTTCGATTAGCGATGTGACAATTTCTTTCGCTGTGTTTATCGGAATTGCAAAGCCGAGACCTTCTGTTCCTTCGCCGCCTATTTTTGCCGAGTTTATTCCGATGACTTGTCCTTTTGAATTTAAAAGCGGACCGCCAGAGTTTCCTTGGTTTATAGCGGCATCTGTTTGAATTAGGTTGGAAATCGCTTTGCCATCTCTTGTCGTCAAGGTTCTTCCGATTCCGGAAATATATCCGGCGGTGACGGATCTGTTGAAGTTCAGTCCAAGCGGATTTCCTATTGCGATTGCTTTTTCACCGATGTTTAATTTTTCGCTGTCGCCGAGTTCAGCAGCGACAAGTCCTGTTTTATCAACCTTTATGACTGCAAGGTCCATGCTTGCATCGTTCCACAAAAGTCTTGCAGGTACCGTTGAATTGTCGTCCAAAAGCACGTCGATTCGGCTTGCTTTTCCGTCGCCGACAACGTGGCTGTTTGTCAAAATGTATCCGTCATTTGCGACGATAATTCCCGAGCCGACGCCTTGAAGTTCTTGTGCTCCGAAAAATCCTTCGACCGTTTCAACTGTCGTTATACCGACAACTGACGGCAGAGCTTTCTTTGCAACCGCTTCAACTACGCCTTCTTCACCGGTCGGCTTTATTGATATTGCAGGCGCATTCGAAGGCACTTCTCTCACTTCGACGGGTTTATTTTCGTCGAACACTTTTGCACCGAGAAAACCGCCGCCGAAACCTAAAAGTGCACATAGTATAAGGGACAAAAGCTTTTTGCCGGTACCCTTTTTCTTTTTAGGCTCGGGTTGTTTTTGGTTTTCATAATTTCTGTCGCTGTAAAAATTTTCATTATTTTCTCTATTGTTATAGGCTTCACGTCTATCCAGGAGATTTTTGATTCTTTCTTCACGTTCACGTTGACGCCTTTCACGATAACTTTCGTAGTCGTCATTTTCATTGTAAAAATCATCACTCATAATATCACTCCTTCCAAAGTTGATATAGTACTATAATACCCATTTTGAAAAAAATTTATTTAATTTTCGGTAAAATCTATTTGAAGTTCGACAGGGCAGTGGTCCGAGCCCATGATTTCCATCAAACATTTGGAATCTTTTACATATGGTACAAGCGACTCGCTCACGATGAAATAGTCGATTCTCCAACCCACATTTCTGTCGCGCGCCCTTGTGATGTAGCTCCACCAAGTGTAGACGTCGGTTTTTTCAGGGTAGAGATGTCTGAATGTGTCGACAAATCCGCGCTCAAGAAGGAAAGTCATATTTTCTCTTTCCTCTTTTGTAAAACCTGCCGAATTATTATTGGAAGACGGATTTTTCAAATCGATTTCCTTGTGCGCAACATTTAAGTCGCCCGTATAAATTACAGGTTTTTTCTCTTCCAATTCCTTCAAGTAGTCGCGCATTTTTCCTTCCCACGTCACGCGGTAAGGGATTCTGCTCAAATCGCTTTTGGAATTCGGGGTGTAGCAATTAACAAAAAAAAATTTTTCAAATTCAAGTTCAAGCACACGTCCTTCGTTGTCGAAGTCTTCAAAAAAATCGATGCCCGAACGTCTCACGTTAAGCGGTTCAACTTTTGTAAAAACAGCCGTGCCGGAATAACCTTTTCTTTCGGCTTGGTGCCAATATTGAAAATAGCCCGGCAAATCAAGCTCGACTTGGTGAGCGTGACATTTTGTTTCCTGTATTGCAAAAATATCGGCATCGGCGTCGCTAAAAAAATCCATAAAACCTTTCTTTAAAGTAGCTCTAATGCCGTTTACGTTCCAACTTATTAACTTCATAAATTCTCCTTTTTTAAAAATATTATACTATTAGATTATTACCCGTAATAGCTGTTTTTAAACAAAAATTACTTTTGTGTAAGCAAGCGCACAATTAATAAATACATAAAAAGTGTTGACAAAATAAAAATGTAGTGTTAAGATTAATGAGGATAATGATTATCAAATTCAATTTAAGGAGGATATTATGGCACGTATTTATAATACAGAGCAAAGAAATAATATAGACAAATTACTTGAAAGCGGCGACGACTTCAGCTGCGACGAAATCGTTTCGACACTTGAAAAAGAAGGAAAGAAAGTTGGCGTTGCGACAGTTTATAGACATCTGAAAATGCTTGCGGAAAAAGGAATCATAAACACATATTATGTGGGCGGAAAAGTGAGATACAAACTTGCGCGCGAAGACAGAGACATTGCAACTTTGAAATGTACGAAATGCGGAAGGACGTTTGTGCTCGACTGCATCGACCTTTTGAATTTTAAACACCACATAAAGGCGCATCACAATTTTACCATCGACACGAACAGCCTTATTTTTTACGGTGTTTGCAGCGAATGCGAAGAAAAAGAGGAAGACGATGAATAGAAAAATAATTTTTTCGGTTTGTATTTTTGCGCTCTTTTTATTTGGGTGCAAAAAAACTGACAATGAAGTTAGGAAAACAAGTAAAGAAACGGGAAATTTAAAAATTGTAGCGACACTTTTTCCGGACTACAGTTTTGCAAAAGAGCTCGCAAAGGATGCGGATGTAACACTTCTTTTGCCGCCGGGAGTCGACAGCCACACTTTCGAGCCGGGACCGGACGATATGAAACTATTAAAAGAAGCGGACCTTGTGATTTACACGGGCGATTATATGGAAGAATGGTTTAAGAAAATCAGGGAAAGTCTTGCGCTTGATGAAAATAAAATTGTCGATGCGTCGAAGGGAATTGAGCTTATAAAGTCGGGTCACGATGAAGACGAGCACGACGAACACGATGAGGATGAGCACGACGAGGACGATGAAGAAGAACACGATGAACATGATCATCACCATCATCATTTGTACGATCCGCACATTTGGACAAGTCCGAAACTTGCGAAGGTTATGTGCGAGAATATTTACGAAGGGCTCGCTAAAGTTGACAATAAAAATGAATCGACATACAAGAAAAATTTGGATGCATATTTAAAAGAGCTCGACCAAATCGATGAAGAGTTTACGGCAGTTGTAAATGAATCGAAAGATGCGACTATGTATTTTTCAAGTCCTTTTGCGCTGAAATATTTTGCGCGCGACTACAAAATAAAGGCAAGGAGCATTTATCAAACCTGCGCATCGGACAGCGAGCCGTCTGCAAAGGATATGGCGCTTATAATCGACGAGATGAAAGAAAGAGATGCGAAGGTGATTTACTACGAAGAGTTGACCGACCCGAAGATGGCGCGAGAAATTGCAAATGAAACGGGCGCTGAACCGGTGCTCTTCCACTCGTGCCACAATTTGAGCAAAGATGATTTCGGTAAGGGGCTTACGTATCTTGAAATTATGAAAAACAATGTCGAAGCGTTAAGAAAGGGACTTCTCTAATGCTCGAGGTAAAAAATCTCTCCGCGAGCTACGGAGATGTGAAAGTGTTTTCGGACTTAAGCTTTGAGATAAAAAAGGGAGACTATCTCGTAATTGTTGGAGAAAACGGCTCGGGCAAGTCGACCCTAATGAAGACGATTTTGGGGCTAAAAAAACCGGACAAAGGCGAGGTTATAAGAAATGAATTTACGGAAATCGGTTATGTTCCGCAAATAAACAGTGCACAGAAAAATTTCCCGGCGCTTGTCAGCGAGGTAATTTTGAGCGGATTAATCGAAAAGAAGAAGCTGTTTTTCACCAAAGAGGACAGGCGAAAGCTGGATGAAATTTTAAAACTTTTAAACATTGATGATTTAAAAGATAAACCGATTTCCAATCTTTCGGGGGGACAGGAAAAGAGAGTTATGCTTGCGCGCGCGATGATAAGAGGGGCGGAGATTCTCTTTTTGGACGAGCCGACAACTGCTCTCGACCCGATTGCGACGGCGGAGTTTTACGACGAAGTGGACAGATTAAATCACGCCGGAGAAACGATTGTAATCATTTCGCACGACGTCAGAAATGTTATAAACTGCGCAAATAGGGTTCTTCACCTCGGCGCAAACAACAGCGGCATACTCTTTTTCGGGGAGAAGGACGAGTATGTCAAGAGTGATTTATTCAGAGTTTTAAACGGGGTGCATATCCATGAGTGAGTTATCTGAAATGTTATCATACGCTTTTATACAAAAAGCACTCATAGTCGGCGTTTTGACGGGAGTCATCGCTGCGGTTCTGGGCGTGAGTCTCGTGCTAAAAAACTATTCGATGATAGGCGACGGTCTCAGCCACGTCGGCTTCGGTGCATTTGCGATTGCTATAAGTCTCGGCATTGCGCCTTTATATTTTTCGATTCCGGTGGTTATTGTTGCGGCGTTTTTCACGCTTAAAATCAGCAACAACAAAAAAATAAACGCCGACGGAATGATTGCACTTCTTTCGTCGGGTGCGCTCTCAATCGGCGTTATGGCGACGTCTCTCACAAAGGGAATGAATGTAGACATATATCAATTTATGTTCGGCTCTATTCTTGCGACAACGACGACGGAAGTCTACATCACGGTTGCGGTCTCGATTTTCGTAATTCTTTTTTATATTTTATTTTATAACAAAATTTTTGCGGTCACATTCGACGAGACATTTTCGAGAGCAATCGGAATCAATGTGGACTTTTACAGAATGGTTCTCTCGGTAATCACTGCGATTGTAATTGTTCTCGGAATGAGGGTTATCGGGGCGCTTCTGATTTCGGGGCTCACGATTTTTCCGGCGCTCACGTCATTTAGAATTGCAAAAAGCTTTAAGGGTTCGATTGTTGTGAGTGCAATTGTTGCATTTCTATCGGTTGTAATGGGTGTCATTGTGAGCTTTTTCTTGAGCACGCCGACCGGTGCAACTATTGTCGTTTCTAATCTTTTTATCTTTATTTTGGCGGTCATCTACGGCAAAGTGAGAAGAATTTGAATTTTATAACAAAAAATGGTAAAATAACCACGTGATGAATATGAAGAATAAAGACAAAAAAATATTAATTTATGCAGGCTTGTTCCTGCTTTTATTTTCTTTATGCGCAGCAATTCTACAAAAGGAGTCAAGAAGAATTTTTATTTTTGACGAGAATGGGAAGTTGTATGCGAAGGTTAAAGATGAAAATGAAATAAAGGAAGCATTTGAAGAGGCGAAGGAGTCAATAAAGTTCGGAAAGATAATTCTTTACGAGGACATAAAACAGATGGAGACCTATGAATTTTTCGGAAAGACTACGGACAAGACGGAGCTCGAAGCGATGTTTGTAAACAAGCTTCCGAAATATGTGAACGCATGGGGCGTGTTTAAAAACGGCGAGTGCATTGCGGGACTTATGAACAGGGACGATGTGCTCGATATGCTGAGCCAGTTTAAGACTTATTATGTGAAGAAAATCACCGGTGGCGACGAGAGGGACACAAAGATTCTCGATGTGAAATTCTTGGACGACATCGAGGTTAAGCACACTCTCGTAAGGGACGAGGACATCTTGACGAAGACGGAGTTTTACTCGAAAATTTTTACGGCGACAAAGAACAACAAGATTGTTTTCAAAGACGAAGAGCTTGGCGAGAGTTCGGGACTAAAAAAAGCGACGGATTTTCCCGGTGTTTTTGTGACAAATAAAGAGCCTTTTTCGCTCGACATAATTATAAAAGACAAGAGAACCGAGAGAGTTGTACTTCCGCAAACCACGATTTTAAACTACGACGAAACGCTCGAGAAGGGCGAGGAGGTAGTTGAAAGAGAAGGGGTTGACGGTGAGCTTTTGAGAAATTCGGAGAACTTTTTTATAAACGGACAAGTTGTAAAAACCGAAGTTTTGGACGAAGTGGTGAGCGTTGAACCGTCGTCCGAAATCAGACGTGTGGGCGACAGAGACGAGGCTATGAAACCGAAGTTCGGCTGGCCGAGCATCGGGCGCATAACGAGCGGATTCGGACCGAGATTTGACGGCTTCCACAGAGGACTTGACATCGCGAACTATCTCGGCGCAACTGTTCGGGCTTCGCAAAGGGGCAAAGTCGTTTTTGCGGGCTTCAGCGGAAGCTACGGAAATGTGGTTATCATCGACCACAAGGGCGGATATCAAACGAGATATGCGCATCTTTTAAAACCGCTTGTGAGCGTGTCGCAAATTGTGGATAAAAACGAAGCGATCGGGCTTATGGGTTCGACCGGCAATTCGACTGGAAGCCACGTTCACTTTGAAATTTTGAAAAATGGAGAATTGATAGATCCGGAGGGAGAGTTGTAATGCTTGATGGAAATACTGCGAGAAGAGCATTAATAAAAAAATTCAGAAAACCGATTTACCGCGAGTTTATAAAGGCGATAAAATCATATAAATTGATTGAATCGGGCGACAAAATCATGTGCTGCGTGAGCGGTGGCAAAGACTCAATAACGCTCTCGCTTCTTATGGAGGAACTGTATGAGCACGGCGAGAGAAATTTCGAACTGTGCCACGTGATGATGAATCCGGGGTTTGACGACGATTATGTAAACCACATCAAAGGAATCTATGACAGACTCGAGATGGAGTTAAAAGTGTTCGACACCGACATTTTTAAAATTACAAAGGAGATGGCGGCGGACAATCCTTGCTTTTTGTGTGCAAGGATGAGGCGCGGCGCTCTTTATGGACAAGCGGAAAAACTCGGAGCAAACAAAATTGCACTCGGTCACCACATGGACGACGTTGTGCAGACGACGCTCATGAATATGTTTATGCAAGGTTCATTTAGAAATATGATGCCGATTTTGGACAGCGCCAATCACCCGGGCATAAAACTTATAAGGCCGCTCTATCTCGTCGGAGAGTCCGACATTATAAAGTTCAGGGACTATATCGGGCTCGAATCGCTCGGCTGCAGATGCGTTTTGAGCGAAGGCAAGATTGAAACCACGAGAGACAGAATGCGCGAGCTTTTGAACAATTTGGAAAATGAAATGCCGGGAGTCAAGAAAAACATTCAAAAATCAATTGAAAATGTTTATATTGACACGGTTATAAAAACGAGATAAAAATGAGTCCGCTTTTGGAAGCTTTGAAGTTTACGAAGGCGGATTTTTTTATACAAAAAACCGACATGTTTCCACGTCGGTCGATATTTTAATTCACTTTATTCGGTGCTTCTTCACCGTTTAAAACGGCGATAATATTTTTCGCAGCCATCATTCCCATTTCGTCTCTCGCTTCGATGGACGCGTTTCCAAGGTGCGGAGAGAGAACTATGTTGTCGAGTTTTAAAAGAGATTCCGTGACGGCAGGCTCGAATTCATAAACGTCGATTGCGGCGCCCTTTATAACCTTTTCTTCGAGAGCCTTTGACAGCGCTTTTTCGTCTATGATGGGACCGCGCGATGTGTTTACAAGATATGCACTCGGTCTCATCTTTTTAAATGTTTCTTCGTTAAAGAGATGGTGAAGCTCTTTTGAATAGGACGGATTTAAACTTATGACGTCGCTTTGTTTAAGGAGTTCATCAAATTCTACATATTTTACGCCGAGTTCTTTTTCGAGCGCATCCTCGAGTTTTGTTCTCGAATTATAAATCACGTTCATGCCGAATGCTTTTGCGCGAGCGGCAACGCCTTTTCCGATTCGTCCGAGTCCGAAAATGCCTAGAGTTTTTCCGTACAAAACGGGACCGAGTCCGAAAGTCGGTTTCCAACCCTTAAACTCGCCCTTACGAAGCGCTTCTTCGCCCCTCGTTATTCCACGCATAATGTCCACAATAAGTCCCATTGCGATTTCGGCGGTTGCATTTGTCGAACCCTTTGCAGGGGCATTTGTGACAATTATTCCTTTTTCACTTGCGGCTTCTATGTCGATGTTGTCGTAGCCCGCACCGAAGTTTGCGATAATTTTTAAATTTTTTGCGGAGTCGATGATTTCTTTGTCCCATTTTTCGCTCAAAGGAATCAAAGCGGCATCCGCGTTTTTAACTTTTTCTTTAAGTACATCTTTCGGCAAAAATTCAAGACTGTCGTTGTAGTCCAATTCAAAATTTTTGGAAAGCATTTCGAGAGTGTCTTTCGGAACTCTCATTGTAATTAATATTTTTTTCAAAATTCTCACCTCTAAAAACTTATACCCAATTTGAAAATATAAAATCTTTAAAATTCTCGCCTGAAATTATAAGTTTAAAAATTGATTTATGTGGTAAAATATATGTAGGTGATGGTATGAATAAAAATATTGATAATATAAATGTTGCTGACGAGCTTTTCGACAAGACTATGGATGTTTTAAAGGAGATGCCTCCTGTGAATGTTTTGGTCGTCGGAAAGACGGGTGTCGGAAAGAGCACTCTGATAAATGCGATTTTCAGGGAAAAACTTGCAACGACGGGGATTGGAAAGCCGGTCACAAAGAGCGTTACGAGAATTACTAAAGAAAATATTCCGATAGTTTTATACGACACGAAGGGACTTGAACTCGAGAAGAATGAGAGCGAGATAATCGCCGAAGTGCATGAGTTTTTAAAGAAAAAAGAGTCGGAAAATGACCCGATTCACGTCGCATATTTTGTAATAAGTGCGCAAAGCGCAAGGATTGAGGATGCGGAAATAAATCTTATAAATGAACTTGCAAAATTTGTGCCGGTCATTTTGGTTTTAAGTAAATATTTCGGAGACGAGTCGAGGGAACTCGACAAATATTTGCACTCGCTTGATTTGAATGTGGCGGATATAATTCCGGTGCTCTCAAAGGAGATGCGCCTTTCGTCAAGTCTTGTCATAAAACCGCAGGGTCTAAAGGAACTTGTGCAAAAGACTGTGAGTCTGATTCCGGAGGAGACAAGAAATTCTTTTATTAATGCCCAACATGCAGACATCGATTTGAAAGTGAAAAGGGCGCGCAGTTGGGCGAAAAAATACATCGCAACAACTTTCGGAGTCGGTTTTGTGCCAATTCCGTTCAGCGATGCGTCGGTGTTGGTGCCGATGCAGGTTGCAATGCTCGCTCATATAACGGCGATTTTCGGGCTCTCGCTCGACAAGACAAGGCTCACATCGATTGTCGCTGCGGTCGGTGGAACGGGTGGAGCGACATTTCTCGGAAGATATATCGTTTCAAATGTTTTAAAACTTATTCCGGGAGCGGGTACTGTTGTGGGCGGTCTGATTTCAGGAAGCACGGCGTCGATTTTAACGACGGCACTTGCGTTTTCATATATCGAGACGCTTGCAATCATGACGAAAAATGAGAAGGAAGGAAAGAGCATGAGTGTCTTTGAACTCGAAGAGCTTATGAAAAAACTGTACAAGGAGCATTTGAAAAATAAAAAAGATGAGACAGAAAAATAGAGAAATAAAAGATATAAATAAAATCGCAGAGGTTATCGATGCTTGCGAAGTTTGTAGAATTGCGATAAACGGCGAGGAATATCCGTACATCGTACCGTTAAATTTCGGATATGAGATGGGGGAAAATCTCGTTTTATATTTTCACTCTGCGCTTGAGGGGATGAAAATCGACCTTATAAAAAAGAACAACAAAGTTGCTTTTGAGATGGACACGGCGCACGAGCTTTATTCCGAGGAGTCACGCGGATACTGCACTTTTCGCTACAAGAGTGTCATTGGAACGGGCGAGATTTATTTTATAGAAGACGAAGAGGAGAAGGAGCATGCGCTCCAAAAAATTATGGATCACTACCATATGGAGGATTTTCCTTGGAGCAGGGCGGCAATGCCGAGGACTCTTGTATATAAGCTTGAAGTGAGAACGATTACAGGAAAAGAGAAAAATTAAGCACAAAAAATGTCGAGGTTTTCCCCGACATTTTTATTATGCTTTATTTTTTTGCTTTTCTTGCCATTCTTTGTAACCACGCTCGAGTTCCTTTTGTCTTTTTTTGCAGTCGCAGCTGTGCGAACATCCCGCGCAACCGCCCGATTTTATGGAACTTCTAACTCTCTTTATCGCAAAGAATAAAACTATTAATACTATACTGACTAAAATTATATCGAGTGTGCCCATATTACGCCACCTTTTTATATTTCGATTTTTGTTTGAGTCTTGCAATGAGCGCACCTACAACTGCAACGACGATAAGTCCGGCAATTACATATAAAACCAAATTTCCCTTAACGTCGACCGATTCACTCGCTTCTTCCAAAATGGAGTGGTCGAGATGAATTTTTTCGGTGTATTTTGTGCCTTTGAAAATTAGGTTACCGACTTGATTTACAATGAATGAGAGCACGTATGCGAGCGTTGTTTGGAAACCGACTGTAAAGAGTGTGTCTTTGTTGTTTCCGAGTTCACGCTTCATAGCTCCTATTGCTGCAAAGCAAGGTGCTGCGAACATTGTGAATATGATGAATGAAAATGCCGTGACATAGCTGAAATAAATAGGAACTTTTGCGCCGACACTTGCAAATGTTGCAACTACGACTTCCTTTGCGACGAGTCCGGTGATAGATGCGACCGCAGGAGCCCACGAGTCGCCGAATCCGAGCGGAACAAAGATATATCTTAAAACGCCGCCGATTTTTGCGAGCATCGAGCTTTCGATGTCATCTCCCAAATATTCGAATTTGAAATTGAAGCTTTGGAGAACCCAAAGTACCAAACATGCGATGAATATAACTGTTCCGGCTTTAATGATGAAGGATTTCGCCTTTTCCCACATGTGAATGACCACGTTTTTCATGGTCGGGAATCTGTAAGGCGGGAGCTCCATAACAAACGGTGCCGGGTCGCCCTTAAATCTTTTCGTGCGTTTTAAAACGATTCCCGCAATGATTACGACTACAATTGAGATGAGATAGATGAGAGGAGCAATCCACGATGCGCCATTGAATATTATTGAAATAAACATTGCAAAAATAGGAAGTTTTGCGCCGCATGGAATAAACGGTGTGAGAAGAATTGTCATCTTCCTGTCAGCATCTGATTCGATTGTTCTTGTAGCCATAACTCCCGGAATTGAGCAGCCTGTGCCGATTAGCATAGGAATGAAACTCTTGCCCGAAAGTCCGAATTTTCTGAAAAGTTTGTCCATGATAAATGCGACTCTTGCCATATATCCCGAGTCTTCGAGAAGAGACAGGAAGAAGAATAGCATCATGAGTTGCGGCACAAATGTGAAGATTGCGCCAATCGGTTGAACGATTCCGTCGTTTATAAGCGAGGTTACAACTTCGCTTGCGCCAAGTTCGGGAAGTTTTGTCGTCAAATATTCGCCTATGTTTTCAAAGAGTCCTTCGATTGCGCCGATTGCGTAGTCGCCGAGCGTTGAAATCGAAACATAGTAGATGCCCCACATAATCAAAAGAAATATTGGAATTGCAAGGAATCTGTTTGTTACGATGCGGTCGATTTTGTCAGACGTGCTCAGTTTTTTGTTTTTCGGTTTTTCAAGAATTCCTGCAACTTCGCTTTGAATATTGTCGTATCTTTCGGTGGTTATGATGGATTCCGAGTCGTCATCCATGCTTTCTTCGGTTTTAGAAATAACCGTTTCGATTTTTTCGAAGAGAGACGGCTCGATATTTAATTTTTCCAAAATCTTTTCGTCTCTTTCAAAGATTTTTACGATGAGATATCTGTCTTTTTCCGAATCCATATTCATGAGCGATGCAATATTTGAAAGCGCATTTTCAACTTCGTTTCCAAATTTTTGGAAGTTCGGAGTTGTGTGCTTTTGTCCGATTTCAATCGCCTTTGAAATGAGCTCGTTTAGTCCGTCACCTTTTACAGCGGACGTCGGAATTACGGGCACTCCAAGTTTTTTCTCAAGCTTTTTTATGTCAACTGTGAGCCCACTTTTTTTCGCCATATCCATCATATTTAAAGCGATGACTGTAGGCACGCCCATTTCGAGAACTTGTCCCGTTAAGTATAGATTTCTTTCAAGATTTGTCGCGTCGACTATATTGATTATGACGTCAGGACTTTCGTCTTTGACATAATCACGCGTAATAACTTCTTCCAAAGTGTATGGCGAGAGGGAATAAATTCCCGGAAGGTCCACCACTTGGACTTTTTTGTTTTTTAAAAGTTTCCCGGTTTTTTTCTCAACAGTAACTCCGGGCCAGTTGCCGACATATTGGTATGCACCGGTCATGTCGTTGAACATTGTTGTCTTTCCGCAATTCGGATTTCCGACTAATGCTATTTTCAACTAAAACACCTCCATAATTGAAAACAATTTATTTTTTCATTTTTTATCACAAATTAGCTAGCATTAACTTTTTAAGTAAAAAAATAGATTATTCTATTTCTATTTTTTTGGCTTCGGCTGCTCTTATAGAAAGTTCATAGCCTCTAACTCTAAGCTCCATCGGGTCACCGAGAGGAGCAACCTTGACAAGTGTAACATCTGCACCCTTTGTGATACCCATATCCATTATGTGCTTTTTTACAGCCGAGTCGCCATGAAGCTTTTTGACTTTCGCCGTTTCATTAATTTTTAAATCTTCAATAGTTCTCATAATTACGCCTCACAAACATCGATTTTAGATCCAAGAGTTCTATCAATCGCAACTCTCGACTCAT
>QWCK01002889.1_pt1 | contig 20077 bp, 16 predicted proteins | sample 1972571 | NCBI WGS metagenome assembly QWCK01 (sample SAMN09866710, study PRJNA288562) | Human gut metagenome isolate term2_stool, whole genome shotgun sequencing... | isolation source: gut | host: Homo sapiens | place: USA: California
TAATAATCCAAATTTTAACCGTGTGCAATTCGACACGTTTAGAAATGAAGCTGGTTTAAATAGATTTACGATGACACCGAGTAAATGGATAGAATCTACTGGAGCTATTGGAATAGTCTCAAAATCTGGTAGATATGGTGGAACTTATGCTCATTATGATATAGCGATGGAGTTTGCGTCTTGGCTTTCTCCAGAGTTTAAGCTATATATTATTCAAGATTATAAAAGACTAAAAGAAGATGAAAACTCAAAATTATCATTAACTTGGAATCTGCATAGAGAAATATCTAAAATCAATTATAAAATTCATACAGATGCCATCAAAGAGTATTTATTAAAAGACCTTACAGATGAGCAGTTATCATTTAAATATGCAAGTGAAGCAGATATGCTTAATGTGGCGCTCTTTGATAAAAGAGCAAAACAGTGGCGTGAAGAAAATCCTGATCTAAAAGGAAATATGAGAGACTATGCGAGTCTTAATGAACTATTAGTACTTGCTAATATGGAATCCTATAATGCAATATTAATAGAAAAAGGGATGGAGCAAAAAGAAAGAATGATTGAACTTAGAAATCTTGCAAAGACCCAACTCATATCTTTAGAAAAATTAAACCAATTAGACATTAAAAAACTTTCTAATTAAAATTAATATAGAGTTTTGCCCGGTACTGGGACAGGACTAAAAATTTTCAAATATCCTATTGTTAGCTGGATTTGGTGATAATTTAAAAATAGAATCTAGTATTTTGAATGGTTTGGGATATATCGTACATTTGGAAAAGAAGAATGGGAATAATTGCAAAAAACTAAAATACCTGGTAAATTCAACAGTTACAGAAGATGCAAAACTGTAATTGGGATTAAAATGGAAACATTTATAAAAAAGAATAAATTGAATAATTCTTCCAAGTGATTTACTTTTAGGCAAAAAATTAGACCGTAGTTTCAAGCTACGATCTTTTTTGAACAATCATTACGTTACATATACTATTTTACACGTAGTATGTTTGGTGGTATACTTTAGATAATCGGATAGGGAGGTAGTAGTGGTGGGAGAAAATTTAGAGAAATACATTCCTCTAACTGAAACTATGTTTTTAGTTTTATTGACAATGCTAGAAGAAAATTATGGCTATAGCGTTTCACAAGAAGTTGAAGAAATAACGAATGGGAGGATTGTTTTGGGGCCAGGAACTCTATATGGAGCAATCAACAATCTTAACAAAAAAGGATGGATTAAATTAGTCGCTAAAGATGAGAGTGGGAAGAAAGTTTATATTGCTACAGATATTGGCAGAGAATTAGTCTCATTAGAAATAAATAGGATGAGAAACTTGGTCCTAAAGGGAGAAAAGAAATTTAAAGAGGAGGGAGACCATGAATAAAATAAGAATTTTTCTAAACCCAATCGAAGGCAGGGAAAAATACTTAAATCGTATTGCAAGTGAGGGATATCGACTTGTAAAAAGTGGATCCTTTCTACATGAATTTGAAAAAACGAATGCAGACTATAGGTACGCTGTAGAGTATATAGGGTATATGAACAATATAGAAAGAAAAAAATATACAAAATTTTTAAATGACATGAATTTAAAAATTTTTACAGCTCCTCTTAATATTGGGAAGATTAGCTTTGGAAATGTAAAATTAAGACCTTACAATCCTCCTGGGAGTATGCTAGCCACTTCTCCGGGGGTTATTAACAAAGAAATTTTGATCATTGAAAGTGATGGAAATAAAGAAATTCCAGTTTTTTCTGATAAAGAAAGTAGGGATTTAGATTTTAAGAGGAGAAAGGCTCCTTATTACTATCTTTTAGTTGCTTCTGTGCTTTCAATAGTATTGGGTTTATTTAAGCTAACAGATCATAATTCAATAATTTTAGGAATAATATTTTCTATTTTTGCTGGTTTTGGCCTATATAAATTGCATTCAATTAAAGAAAAATAAATGGGAAGTCTATAAATTAAGCAGACCGATATTATCTATAGTTATAGTAGGTTGGCAATTTTGCCAATTTTAGAGTTAATAGCACCTTAATACAAAACCTATGAATTATAAGATATATAGAGCTAGTATAGAATAGGCCCGGATAGGGAAAAGATTTTGCGTGACAATTTAGTTTTCTCTATAGATTTTCATGAGGCTTGATAAAAACGAAAGGAGGAGGTTGATATGGATATTTTACGGGCAATATTGCCTGTAATCCTGGTTAGTATAGTGGTGGTTTATCTTATTCATACCACTAAGAAAAATGCAAACAAGAAAGAGACCGATAAGGCAGAAGAAACTTATCTAACCGAGGGCATGACCATAGGAATGTGTTTAGGAACAGCAGTTGGAATTGCTTTGAATATGGAGAACATAGCCATAGGCATGTCCGTGGGTATGCTCTTTGGCATGCTGGTGGGTATGGCTAGTAAAAAATAGCATAAAACTTAAAAAGCGATGGAAGCTACCCTTCCATCGTTTTTTATTTTATTGTGTGGTATATTTAAGCTAGAAGCAGAGGAGGTGGACGTTGTTTAAGATTTTTATGCTCATCGTGTTTTTAGTTCCAACGATTTTAAATTATAAACTGACAAGAAAAAACATTATTTTGGTCAAGAAAAGTGCTATAGAAGTGACTTGTATCATACTGTTATTCGTCCTAGGAAGTTCCTTTTGTTATAGGTTTGATAAGACCATCATTGGATATTTAATAGTCCTAGCAGCGACGATGATGCTCTATACATCTGTATTCTTTCAAGGGATAACAAAAAAAGGTATAAATATATTTTTAGGTGGATCGCCATTTTTAAAGTGGGTAGAGTTTAATAAGATTAGAAAAGTTGAAATGGGAAAAAATAGAAAGGGGAATGTTGAACTAAAGGTTCATGTCTTCGAGAATGTATTCAAACAAATTTATAGCTTAGAAGATGAGGAAAAGATAGTGGGTTTGATTAAAAATAGAATCTAGCATTTTAAACAATTTGCTATATCATACATTTAAAAAAGAAGGGTGGATATAAAGAGAACAAGCCATGGCTTTTCTAGCTACGACTTTTCATAATCAAAAAGCGGGACAAGGATTTCAAAATAGAGATTGAAAAGAAGAAGGAAGTAGGATAAACTAATATCAAACAAAGAGATTCGAAAAAAGTTAAAGCGAGGTGTTTTGATGAAGTGTCCAGCTTGTGGGAAGGAAAATGCTTCCGATGCAAAGTTTTGTAATTCTTGTGGGAGCCCTTTGAAGTTTCCAGGGGATGACACACTATCTTTTTCAAACCATGAGGATGAAAGGATTATGGAAGAGGTCCAGGAGACAGAAGTTTATCCTCAAGGCCACTATGAAGAAATAAGTCCTGGCGGTCCAAGTCCTCAGAAAAAGAAGTCTTATAAGATTATTAGTATCCTAGTGGTTTTGGCAATCTTGTGTGTCTTGGGACTTTTTGGCGCCAAGGCTTGGAAAAAGGTTAGCCTGGAAAAGGAAGCGACCAAGGCCATGGAGGAGGGTAACTACCTGGATGCCACAGGGAAATTCCAAGATCTCTACAAGACAACCAATGAAGAAAAATATCAAAAGAAGATGACGGAGGCCCATGCCTTGGCCCAAGATAGTGAAAATTTGGAAAATGCCAAAAACCTATTGGCCCAAGGTTCCTACAAACAGGCCCTACAAAAGTTGTTGGAAATCCGCAACCACGACAATGCCCTTAAGCAGGAGGCGGAAAATGTCCTAACCAACCTACAAACCACTGTTGAAGGCAAGGTAGATGCCTATAACATGATGCAGGACTATTCTACATCCATCCAATTGTTAAATGGTCTATTGGCTGTGGCACCGGAAAATGAATCCTTCCTGGCTATGAAGACTCATGCCCTAAGTGCTCAAACAGGGATGAATGAAGAAAAGGCCCGGGCGGAAACGGAAGCTAAGGCCGCGGAAGAAAAGGCTCGAAAGGAAGAAGAAGCTGCTGCAAGCCGGGCTAAGCAAGCCAAGGCATCTAGCAATATCATCAATACCTTCCAATTTGTTACCAGTGGGTCGGCCAATGTCCGGTCTGGCCCTGGGAAAAACTACCGGGTTAACTACTCCTTGGACCGAGGGTCTGAAGTCTACGTCTATGACACCTATTATGATGGAACTAGAACCTGGTGTAATATCGGGGATGGTTGGATTTCCTACCGGACCCTAAATGGAGAACTATAAAATTAAAGAAAAGACTCCCTTCAAAATGGTCTAGGCCATGGTGGAGGGAGTTTTTATATATAGAAAATAGGCTTTAGGGGTATAGATAAAAAGAAAGAATAAACAGCTTAAAAATAAAGGAGGATTTATGGGACAATTAATTAATGGACAATGGGTAACCAGCCAAGGCCAAGCCAGCAAGGATGGTTCCTTTAAAAGAAAGGAATCCAGTTTTAGAAACTGGATTGAAAAAGGTGGGGCTTTTCCGCCGGAAAAAGACCGCTATTTGCTTTATGTTTCCCTGGCCTGCCCCTAGGCCTCCAGGACTCTTATGATGCGTAAACTCAAGGATTTAGAAGGGATTATCGACCTGGCTATTGTGTCTCCCTTGATGGGGGAAGATGGCTGGACCTTTGAAGACTATCCCGGAGCCAGCAAGGACCCTATTTTTGGCGCCCGCTATCTCAGGGAAATCTACACCCAGGCAGACCCTAAGTATACAGGAAAGGTTACCGTGCCGGTCCTCTTTGATAAAAAAGAAAAAACCATCGTCAATAACGAGTCTGAAGAAATTTTAAGGATGCTAAATACGGCCTTTAATGACCTGACGGGGAATAAGTTAGATTTTTATCCCCAGGAACTGAGAGAGGACATTGACCGGATCAACCAAGAGGTCTACCACAATGTCAACAATGGGGTCTACAAGGCAGGCTTTGCCACCAAGCAAGAAATTTATGAAGAAGAAGTCCGAAATCTCTTTAAGACCCTGGATTGGTTGGAAGACCTCCTGGAAGGTAAGGACTACCTCTTGGGAGACCGGTTTACAGAAGCCGACATCCGGCTCTTTGTTAGCCTGGTCCGCTTTGACCCAGTCTACTATGGCCACTTTAAGTGCAACCTAAAACAAATCAGGGACTATCCCAACCTCTGGGCCTATACCAAGAGGATTTATGCCTTGCCGGGGATCAAGGAAACCGTCAATATGGACCATATTAAAAGTCACTACTATTGGTCCCACCCCAGCATCAATCCCACCCGGATTGTCCCCCTGGGCCCCCTGGAAGACTTGGAGTGAAAAGGAAGTTCCAGGGAAAAGTGAAAGATGTTAAGACAATGAGCCCTTGTTTTCCAGGAAGGCCAGGACTATACTGGTCTTAACTAAATTGGAAAACAGGAAGGAGTTTATGGATGAAGGAGAAAAAAAGAGCCTTGAGTCCGGCCATCCAGGTGATTCTCATCTTTGGGATCATCTCCATGCTGGGAGATGTGATTTATGAATCTGCTCGGGGGGTCAATAGCCAATACTTTAACCTTATTGGGGTTTCTGCCACAAAGGTTGGAATCGTCTTTGGGATTGGGGAATTATTTGGTTATTTTCTACGGCTCTTTGCAGGCTATTGGTCAGATGTGAGCCAAAAGCATTGGCTTTTTATCTTTATCGGTTATGGGATGTTAATTGTGGTTCCTCTGATGGGGATGACCCTAAACTGGAACCTCTTGGTGGTCTTTATCCTTATGGAAAGGTTGGGTAAGGCCCTGAGAAATCCAGCCAAGGACACCATCTTGTCCAGCGTGGCAGAAAAAGAAGTCAACCTGGGGATGGCCTTTGGTCTTCAAGAGGCCCTGGACCAATTGGGAGCCTTTATTGGTCCCTTAATTTTCACGGGAGTTTTTTATTTTACCGGAAGAAATGGCCTAGCCCAATACCAAATGGGCTACAAGGCTTTAATTATTCCCTTCATTCTTTTAATGGCCTTTGTCTACTATGCCTACCGGACAGTGGAGAAAAAACAAGTCATCCAAGAGATGAAGATTCGGGACTTCGACAACAGGTCACTCAAGGGAATTTTTTGGGTCTATACGGCCTTTATCTTTGCCACAACATTGGGTTTTGCCAACTTTGCCATTATTGGCTACCATTTAAAGGATACAGGCCTTTTGGGAGATGGACAAATCACCATGGTCTATTCCTTTGCCATGGTTGTAGATGCTCTGGCAGCCTTGGCTGTGGGTAAGGCCTACGATTCCCTAAAGGAAAAGACCAAGTTAAGGACTGGGGGGATTTTGATCCTAGGTCTGGTTCCTCTTTTTACCATGGGCCTTCCCTTTTTAACCCTGAGTCATTCAGTCCCCTTGATTGTCTTGGGTATGTTCTTATGGGGCCTGGTAATGGGAGCCCATGAGACAGTTATGAAGTCAGCCATTGGGGACCTAGTGCCCTTTTCCAAAAGGGGCCGAGGGTATGGGGTCTTTAACGCAGCTTACGGTCTAGCCTTGTTCTTTGGGGCTTCTTACATGGGCTTTTTCTATGACCAGCAAAAGATCTGGTTGATCTTCCTCCTATGTATTGTCTGTGAAATTTTTGCCCTCTTCCTGTATCGTAAGATGCAAAAAATGATCCATGAAAATAAGTAAAAAAGAGAAATAAAAAATAGGAAGGCCTCCCACCAGGGAGGTCTTCCTATTTTTATAAGGGGAAAAGAGTTCCTAAATGCGATCAGCAATAACTGCTAATTCGCCACGAGTAATTTGATTAGCAGGGTTGAAAGCACCAGCTTGGGGGCTTAACCAACCTAGGGCTAAAACGGCCTTAACAGGATCTTTTACCCATTGTGTTAGGGCTGCTTCATCGCTAATTTGAACAAGGTTGGCAGGAATTGCCTTGCCTGTTTCTTTAGCATAAGCGTTTAAGATAAGGGCTGCAGATTGACGGTTTAAAACAAAGCCTTTTTGGATAGCATATTGGTCTAGGAGTTTATCTAAACTGTCTGCCTTGAATCCTGGATCCTTGGTGTCTAAAAGAGCGAGAAGTTCTTCAACATAGACAACCTTGTCTGGAGCAAACTTGTCTTCAACTTTGGACATCCAACCCTTGCTAATGGCTTTTTCCAAGGGAGCCTTGGCCCAATGTTTTGCCAATTCATCTTCTGTAGTGGCTGTTCCCTTGTCAAGAGGTTGAGCAGAGACAGCTTCGTCAGAGAATCCTAATTCCTTTAAGATTTGTGCTTGTCTTTCTTCGCCTAAAAGACTAGGAATATAGGGTTTGGTTTTACGGTCAGGATATCCGTTTACACCGGGGTTACCAGAAACATCTAAGAAGTAGGTGTTGAGTTCTTTAGCCATTAAAGTAGCGTCATCGTAAGCTTTTTGTTGGTATTCCATAGAGAGTTGGGTAGCCAATTGACGACCAGTGTCTGTGGAAGTTTGGTAGGCTTTGATTAACTGAGCATCCAATTCTTTATCGATGCGTTTTAAGATTGTTTTTTCTTGAAGGTCATTGTATTCACGGACATATTTTCCATAGAGGTTCCGGTTGATTTCACTTAGGGCAGATACTTGACGCATAGTCCAGTAAGCTGATTCTGGAGTGTATTGGTCACCAGGAACTTGGTAGGGAGCAATGGTATCAGTGATAGGTCCAAAGATAGGAACATATTGGGAATGTTCAGCATTTCCCATGGCAACCCATAGGATTCCGCCTAGTTCTTTTGGATAGTTTTCTTTAATTTGAATTACGTGAGCATGTTCTTGTTCAACAGTACCAATGGGACGAACCTTAGCATTTTTAGGAAGGTTGGCATCCTTGTCAGTACCTTCGTAACGAGTTCTTTGGAATTCCATTAACTTTTTAATGGAGATTTTTTTATCGGTTTTTTGTAAAAGGTCAAAACTTTCTGCATTGTAGGGGATTTTTTTGTCTGGATCCAAGAAGTTGATTCCACCCCATAGACGGTCTCTATTACCGGAAGCTAGAGGTTCAGCATAAGTTTTTTGTACGTGGATTAAGCCATCTTCTTCAACCAAGAAGCCATTTTGTTTGGCCAGGTTGATTAAGTTCTTAGAAGCCACAACATTTTCAGTATCCTTTACATCTACCTTGCCCAGCATGAAGCAGTTGGGGAAGACGGAGTAAGTATCTTCAGGATATTTAATAGCGACATATTGGTGACCAGTTAAAAGTTCCATGTACCAGATTTCTTTTTGGTCAGCAATTACGACAATAGCCCCTTCTTGAAGACCCTTGGTATTCATGATATCGGCTAAAACATCAACCCCTTCACGGGCGGTTTTAATTCTTGGAAGAACCACACTGACAACAGAGGATTCGTAAAGTCCGTGGTCAGTTAGGGGGTCAGCAGCAAGAGCCTTATCATTAGCAGTAGCTGTAACAGTCGCTGTCATAGTTACGCCATTTTCATTCCAACCAGTTGCTTCGAAGATGTCTCCATCATCTTGGTAACCGTCAGGAACAGTAACAGTAGCGTAAGTTTTTTCGGGCATAGGATATGTAAATCCATAAACATCCTTGTACATATCGCCTTTTTTGTAAGTTTTTGCAGGAGTTGCAATGACTGTTTTATTGTAGGCAGAAGACCAGTCTTCTGTCCGGCCAATCATTGGATTGCCATCTGCAGATACTTTTTTACCGACGATAACACCGGTACAAGCGAGAACTTCGGACATAGGTGTTAAGAGGAAAACACCAATTAATGCCACTGATAATGCTTTTTTGACAAAGGTTTTCATATACATCATCCTTTCTTCTTGTCTGTTATTATTATAACATCTATTGATATTAAAACAAGCAATATAAACAAAATAGAGGAGACAAAATAATTAAAAATTTAAAAATAGGAGAGTTTAGGGGAAAGGTGGGAAAATGATTTTATAAGATAAAGCTTTAAAAATTCTCGAAGAAAAGAGAAGAATAAAGTAAAATACAGGAAAAATAGAAGTCAGATATAGATCAAAAAAAAGAAAGATAAAAAAATAAAACGGTTTCACACATAAGTAAAGTTAAAAATTTATCGTTTTAATTAAAGATAAAGTGGTATATAATATAAACAAGATAGTTTTTTAGAAATAAAAAAATCAAGATATTTACAGTGATACGGGGTGAAAATACATGAAACAGCAAATAAGAAACGTCAAGATACTTGATATGGAGGACAAGACAAAATGGATAAAAACCGATGTAACTGTGGAAAATGATATCATAGTAAGTATTGATAAGGGATATGAATGCGACAAATATTATGATGGAAATGGTTTGATCTTATCTCCGGGTTTTGTAGATATTCATATGCATGAAGAGGGATTTACAAGTGATGACGAATCCTTCGACATTGGAGAGTGCATGCTTAAAATGGGAGTTACAACGGCAATGGGAGGAAATTGTGGTTCAGAAAAAACTGAATTTCATCAGTTTTTAGACCATATTGACCATAAGGGTAGTCCCATTAACTACTGCTTGGCTGCGGGATACAATTCAATTCGTAAGAGACATGGAGTTTTGGACCAAGACAAACCATCCAAAGACCAGATGAGAAAAATTCAAGAAAATTTGCTAGAACTTGTTAGGGATGGAGCTTTTGCTATTACTTTTGGCATTGAATACAATCCAAATATGGATATTGATGAAATATTAGAAGCTTTAGAGCCCTTTAAGGGAAGACAAGATATCTTTGTAGCAGCCCACAGTCGATTTGATGGGGATAGAGCCATAGAGGGCTTGGTTGAAATGATAGAAATAGCAAGACGAAGTGACATTCCCTTCCAAATTTCTCACCTGTCTTCTTGCTGTGCCTACGGCAGGATGAAAGACTGCTTAAATACCATTGAAGAAGGGTTAAATCAAGGAATTGACTTATTGGTAGATACCTATCCCTATGGAGCCTTCTCTACTCAAATAGGAACATCGGTTTTCCAAGGAGATTTTTTAAAAAAATGGAATGCTAGCTATGAAGATATTATCCTTACAGAAGAACCCTACCGGTCTTGTAAATTAAATGAGGAAATCTTTAAAAAGGCCAGGGAAGAAAGGCCGGACATGCTGGTCGTCGCAAGGGTTATGAAGGAAGATGAAACGAAAAAGAGTTTAAAAAAACCCTATGTTATGGTGGCCAGTGATGGCTTGTACAATAATGGAAAGGGGCATCCTAGAGGGGCAGGAACTTTTCCCAGGGTCTTGGGGACCTATGTTCGGGAAGGGGTCTTAAGCTTGGAAGAAGCTTTGTATAAATCAACCCTTCAACCAGCAAAGAGACTAGGCTTGGACCATAAGCTTGGACGGATTAAACCAGGATACCAAGCAGATTTGGTTTTGTTTGATCCTGAAGAGATTAAAGATTGCGCAGACTTTGAAGATGGTCAAAGACCACCCTTGGGAATTAAACAAGTTTGGGTGAATGGCCAATTGGCCGTTGAAGATAACAAAGTCATAAATAATCGCCTAGGAAAAAGTATTAGGAGGGAGATGAAATGAAAGAAAAAATCATAGAGATTGAAAAAACAATTCATGCTTCTTTAAGAGAGCTCAGTGATTCAATCTTTGAACATCCAGAGACAGCTTTTAATGAAAAGTTCGCCTGTGATGCCCATTGCAAGTTACTAAAAGAACACGGCTTTCAAATAGAAGAAGGTCTTGTGGGTTTAGATACTGCTTTTAAAGCTGTATATGAGTCCAAGAAAGAGGGGCCCGTTGTCTGCTATATGGCAGAATATGATGCCCTACCTGAAATTGGCCATGGCTGTGGCCATAATATGCTAGGAACGGTCAGTACAGGAGCGGCTATTGTGCTGAGATACCTTTCAGATGAGATTGGAGGAAAAGTTGTTTTACTAGGGACTCCTGCTGAGGAAACTTGCGGAGCCAAGGTGGAAATGGCCAAAGAGGGTGTTTTTAAGGACATGGATGTAGCGATTATGGCCCATCCGGATACAAACTATATTTTGAGTTCCAGGAGCTTAGCTATTCAACCCATTGCCTTTGAGTTTTTTGGAAAAACAGCCCATGCAGCTTCTAATCCGGAAAAGGGAGTGAATGCTCTAGATGCCTTGATCTTAACTTTTAATAATATCAACGCCTTAAGGGAACACATCTTATCCAGTGCACGGATTCATGGAATTATCAGAAATGGTGGGGAAGCGGCAAATATTGTTCCTGATTTTTCAAGAGGTGAATTCTATGTCAGGGCAAGGACAAAGAAATATCTTAATGAATTGGTGGAAAAAGTAATCCAATGCGCTCAAGCAGGAGCCGTGGCTACAGGGTGCACCCTTAAGCAAGATGAATTTGAACCTCCCTATGATGATTTAGTAACAAATGAAAGGTTAAATCAAGTATTTAAAGAGGGAATTTCACTTTTTACAGAAGATGAAATTAAACCAGGCAATGAAGAAATGGGAAGCTTGGATGCCGGAAATGTATCTCATGAAATCCCCTGCATTCATGGATATTTTCCTATTGCAGACCATAAAATCCCAGGCCATACAAGAGAATTTGCCCAAGCGACAAAGACAGACTATGCCTATAATAAAATGGCAGAAATTGTTTCAATCCTAGCCTATTGTGGATACCAGGTAATTACAGATAGTCAACTACTTGGGGAAATTAAAGAAGAGTATCAAGAAAATGTGAAAAAAGGACTTATTGTGCCCCATGCATAATAAATAAGTGTCCTAATAAAATTTATATACTTAAATAAGGAGAGAAAGATGAATACAACAAAAAAGAAAAAACTATTTAAAGTTCCACACACCTATGTCATTTTAGTCGGTCTTACAATCTTGATTGCAATTTTGTCTTATATTATTCCAGCCAGTACCTATGATACGGTACAAATTGGCGACCGGACAGTTGTTGATCCCAGCACCTACCACTATGTTGAACAAACACCTGTTACTATAATGCAATTATTAACTTCCATCCCAAGAGGATTGCAAGAAGCAGCAGAAATATCCTTCTTCATCTTTATTTTGGGCGGCTCTTTTGCCATCATAACAAAAACAGGAGCCCTAGAAGTTGGAGTTGGAAATTTAGCAAAGAAATTGGAGAATTATCCAACTTTAATTGTCCCAGTTATCATCGTTCTTTTTTCAATCTTAGGAGGGACTGTAGGTTTAAGTGAAGAGTGTATTATATTTATACCCATAGGCATCTTGCTGTCCAGGAGTTTGGGCTATGATGCCATGGTAGGGACGGCAATTATCTTTTTAGGGGCTGCAGTAGGTTTCAACTCAGGATTTATGAACCCCTTTACTGTTGGGGTTGCCCAAAGTATTGCTGAACTTCCCTTGTTTTCCGCCATGTGGTATCGGTTAATTATATGGGCTGTTTTTAACGCTGCTACCATATATATGGTTCTAAAGTACGCGAAAAAAGTTCGGAAGGATCCTACAAAGAGTTACTGTTATGAATTAGAACAAAGTGAAGCAGAAGAAATTCAAAGTGTTGAAAATGTAGGAAACTTTACTAAAACTCACGTTATTGTAATTTGCTTGTTCTTAATAGCCATTGGAATTGTGGTTTACGGTGTTATTAAATTAGGCTTTTACATCAATGAAATTGTTGGTGTCTTTTTAGGGCTAGGAATTATTAGTGGTTTTATTGCCAAGATGACACCTTCTGAAATAGCCGTCACCTTTATTGATGGAGCTAAAGATATGGCTATGGGAGCCTTGGTAGTTGGTGTAGCACGGAGTATACTAGTTGTATTAAATGATGGTCAAATTCTTTACACAATTGTTCATGCTGTATCTCAATTAATTCAATTAGTACCAAGATCTATTTCAGCGGTATTTATGTTCCTCTTCCAATTGGTCTTAAACTTCTTTATTCCATCTGGAAGCGGTCAAGCTGCAACAACAATGCCTATTATGACGCCCCTATCAGACTTAGTGGGAATCTCAAGACAAACTGCTGTTTTGGCCTTCCACCTAGGAGATGGAATTTCAAACTCAATTATACCAACAGGGGGATCACTCCTTGCAAGTTTATCTGTTGCAAAAATTGACTTTGAAAAATGGGTTAAATTTGTCTGGCCTATTATCCTGGTATGGGTTCTCCTTGCCTGCGTTTTTGTAGCAATTGCTGCTAGTATCCATTTAGCATAAAATAGATAATTTATAAGAAGAGGAGGGAGTCAAAACTTCCCTCCTCTTTTTTTATCCTTCCTATTAAAAAAGGCAAGCTTGTGCTAAAATAAAGGTATCAAAATAAAAGGAGGGATCAGATTGGAAAACAATCAATCGTTTTTTGAACGGAAGTTTTTACTAAGTCACCATAAGACCGACGTAAAAACAGAGTTTATGGCCGGGTTAACGACATTTATGACCATGTCTTACATCCTAATTGTCAATCCGGATTTATTATCGCAAACAGGTATGGACAAGGGAGGCGTCTTTACGGCAACTATCCTTGCATCCATCATTGCCATGCTACTTATGGGACTGTATGCCAACATGCCCTTTGCCCTGTCAGCAGGGATGGGATTAAATGCATTTTTCACCTATACTGTTTGCCTAGGAATGGGCTATGAGTGGTCTTTTGCCCTAACAGCTGTATTTTTAGAAGGTATTATTTTTATTTTATTATCCTTTTTCAATGTGCGGGAAGCCATCTTTACAGCCATTCCACATTCATTGAAAAAAGCAGTATCCGTAGGGATTGGCCTCTTTATTGCCTTGATTGGCTTTACCAGTTCAGGCCTAATTGTAGCCAATGAAGCAACCTACCTGGCTATGGGTGATCTTTTGACCAAGGAAAGTTTTATTGCCATTGTAGCCTTATTTACCATGGCGATTTTAACAGCCAAGCAAGTTCGGGGAGCCTTACTCTATGGGATTATTATCTCAACTATTCTTGCCTTGATTACAGGAGTGACCCACTTCCCAGGCGTTGCAAGTCTTTTCTCCCTGCCACCATCCATTAAAGACGTGGCCTTCCACTTGGAATGGGATAACATCTTTACCTTTGACATGTTCTCGGTTATGTTTACCTTCCTTTTTGTGGATATTTTTGACACCGTAGGAACCCTGACAGGGGTTGCAACCAAGGCAGACCTAATCGATGAAGATGGGAACCTTCCCGGCGTAAGCAAGGCTCTATTATCAGATGCTATTGGGACTATTTGTGGAGCTCTTTTGGGAACCTCTACCATTACAACCTTTGTTGAATCGGCTAGTGGAGTAGCAGATGGAGGACGGACTGGTTTAACATCCTTGTCTACAGCCTTTTTCTTCTTTATCTCCCTCTTCCTATTCCCACTCTTTTCCATTGTGCCACCCCAAGCAACTGCTGCAGCTTTAATTATGGTAGGTCTCTTTATGATGAGCCCCATTACTGAAATTGACTTTAGTGACTATACTGAATCGGTACCAGCCTTCTTGACCATTGCCATGATGCCTTTTGCCTATTCCATTGCAGAAGGGATTTCTGTAGGAATGATTTCCTATGTTATCATGAAGGTTGTTACAGGTCGGGCCAAGGAAGTGTCTGTTGTAATGTATATCTTAGCCCTTGTTTTCTTGCTGAGATATTTAAGCCCACTTGTATTTTAAGTAAAGAGAAGTTTTGGATAAGAGGTGACTGAGGTCGCCTCTTATTTTTTATTACATATAATCAGAAATGAACTTTGTTTAAAATGAAAAAGCTAGACAAACTAGGCCTAGATAAAAGATGAAAAACGTGTTATTATAAAACCATAGAAGAAAACGCTTTACTAAAACGGAAATGGCGTTGATGGAAGGAGGGTAGTTTGGAGCTTCTAAAAAATAAACTATATAAAACAAGGGAGGAAAGACATGAAAAATAAAAACTTATTATTATCAGGAATTATTGTAGGGTTTGCTCTATTTTCTACTTATTTTGGAGCAGGGAACCTAATTTTCCCACCCTATATTGGAGTCATGACAGGAAGTAATTTTTCTGCAGGAATTCTAGGAATGACTATTTCTGCAATATTTTTACCTATTATTGCTGTTGTTGGTGTCCTAAATTCCGGCGGGAGCATGGATACAATTATGAAACCCCTGGGCAAACGTTATATGCAATTTTTCTTTTTTATCAACTACACTTTTTTAGCCCTGGGATCTACCCTACCTCGTTGTGCAGCCACAACCTATGAAATGGGAGTTGAACCCTTACTAGGAAATGTACCAATTATTGTATCTTCAGTTATTTTCTTTGCTATTTTTTATCTTCTTGCAAGAAAAAAAGAAAGTGTTGTTGATAAACTTGGTAAGTATTTAACTCCAGCCTTATTGATTCTTTTAGTTATTATCATCATTAAGGTTGTCACAGATCCAATTGGTCTACAAGCAGCACCAAAGGTTGAAAAACCACTGGTTGAAGCAACTTTAAATGGATATTTAACAGGGGACTTAACTCTTGGTATCTTGTGTGGTGGGATGTTTATTTCAGCCCTTAAAGACCAAGGATATGATGACAAGAGCGTCCGCAAAGGAACTTATATTGCTTGTATCGTAGCCTTCATCGGTCTATTCATCGTTTATGGTGGCCTGGTATTTGGTGGAGCATCCTTGTCAACGGAATATACTTTAGATGCAGAAAGAACAACCCTATTAATTGAAATTGTTCGTAGAGCTTTAGGTAATGTAGGTTTAATGTTATTAAGTGGAGCTGTTACTTTAGCTTGTCTAACAACTTCTGTTGGCTTGGGAGCCAATGCTGCAAGCTTCTTAGAGGAATTAACCAACCATAAAATTAAATATAAGACCTGGATTGCAGGAATTGCTGTTTTATGTTGTATTTTGTCCGTCCAAGGAGTAACTGGATTAATTGACTATGTAACTCCATTATTTGCCTTCTTATACCCAATCTTTATTGTAATTACCTTCTTAGGAATCTTTGATAAGAGAGTCCCCAATGATGGTGTATATAAGGGTGGAGTTGCCTTATCCTCACTATTTGGTCTTTTAGATGCTATTGTGATTGTAAGTAAGTCTGCTGCTTTAGATGGATTTTTGAAATCTATGCCTTTAGGAGAGTATGGTTTTGCTTGGCTAGTTCCTACAATTATAGGAATGGTTGTAGGCTACTTCCTTTACAAGGGAAAACCCAGAGTTCAAGAATTAGCTTAATAAGAATTTTGAAAATAAACCAATAAGGAAGGTAGATTTATGAAAAAGTATATAAATGGAAAAGTCTATATTGAAAAGGGGAATTTTGCCCAAGCTTTTGCTGTTGAAGATGGAAAAATAAAAAATATTGGAAGTAATGAAGAAATCAAAAAACTCCCAGGCCAAGAAGTAGACCTGGGAGGAAAAACAGTTCTTCCGGGACTTATTGACTCCCATTTACACTTGAGAACTATGGGAGAAACACTGATCCAACTTAGACTCTATAATTCTAAGAGTATTGATGAGGTGGTCCAAAGAGGAAAGGACTATCTAAAAGACCATGAAGGGATTCAATTTATCTATGGTCGTGGATGGAACCAAGACTACTTTGTCGAAGGTGAAAAAAGATTTGTAAACCGCCATGACCTGGATAAAATTTCCACTGAAATCCCTATCATCGCTGAAAGGGTTTGTGTTCACATTCTATCTTGTAACACCAAGGCCCTAGAAATGCTGGGTATTGATGAAAATACAGTCATTGAAGGCGGAGAAATCTACAAGGATGAAAATGGAGAACTCTTGGGAATTTTTGCAGAAAAAGCCACAGAAATTCTTCGGAATATAGTTCCTGAAGATACAAAAGAAGATATCCAAGAAAAATTCCTTGCAGGGGTTAACCATGCCCTGGCTAATGGATTAACTTCTGTCCAATCTTGTGACGTCTTTATGGCAGACCATTGGGATCCAATCCATGGAGCTATTGAAGAGCTCTACATGGAAAAGAAAGTTCCTCTACGCTACTATCCCCAATTCAACCTGACAGATTTGGATAAGATTAAGGACTATGTTGAAAAGATTTACAAACGGGATGGAATCTATGATGAAACCTATGAAAGAGGAGCCATTAAACTTTTCAAGGATGGAACTTTAGGAGCTAGAACAGCCCTCATGTCCAAACCCTACAATGATGACCCCTCGACCAAGGGAATCGAAGCCATGACCAATGAGTATGTAGATTCAATCTGTGCCTATGCAGACCAAGAAAACATCCGGGTGGTAACCCACTGTATAGGAGATGAAGCGGCTAAAAGAGTCGTAGATAGCTATGAAAAAATCAACCATGAAAACAACCCCAATCGGAATGGACTCATCCACTTACAAATTACAGACCGTCCACTCCTAGAAAGAATTGCTAGGTTAAATATCAATGCCACCTACCAACCAATCTTTTTAGAGTATGACATTATGACTGTAAGAGACCGGGTTGGCGATGAATTAGCATCTACATCCTATGCTCATAATACCCTGAAGAATGTTTTAGGCGCCCATACTGCCTATTCTACAGACGCACCTGTAGAGGACTTAAACCCCTTCCCCTGTATGTACTCAGCTGTTACTCGCCAAAGAGTTAATGGAGAGCCTGAAGGTGGATTATATCCAAACGAACGAGTCTCTGTAGAAGATGCCATTGACTGCTATACCATTGAAGGGGCCTATACAGAAGGCAATGAAAAAATAAAGGGACGGATTCAACCTGGCTATTTAGCTGACTTTATCATCCTAGACCGAGACATTTTTACAATAGATAAAATGGACATCAAGGATGTTAGGGTTGAAGAAACCTTTATTAACGGAGAATCTGTTTACAAGAAGAATTAAGGAGGACCAAATGTCAGTTCATGAAACAGGATTAAAGGGATATACCATTCGGGATGCAAACCGAGAAGACACCAAACAAATTGTGCAATTTATTCGCGATTTGGCAGACTATGAAGGATTTTTGCATGAAGTTAAGGCCACAGAAGAAATCATTGAGCAATCCGTCTTTGATGAAGGGGCAGCCAATGTTGTTATGGCAGAATTAGATGGAGAGCCCATCGGATTTGCCCTATTCTTCTACAACTTCTCCACCTTTGAAGGACGGCCAGGACTCTACCTAGAAGACCTGTATATCCAACCAGAATATCGAAACAGGGGTTATGGAAAGAAATTATTAGAATTTCTAGCCCATAAGGCCCATTCTAGGAATTGTAAGCGCTTTGAATGGTGGTGCCTGGATACAAACACACCATCCTATGAATTTTATAAGGGCTTAGATGCAGAAGATATGGTAGATTGGACTGTATTTCGAATTGATGGGGACACCTTAATTAATATGAGCCGTGATTTTGAAGAAGGCCAAAAGAGCAAGTAACTTATTTTAATGACAGATTATAACTTTCTAGCTAAAAAGGAGGCTATATGAACTTTTTTGACCAAGTAAAACAATTAACCAAGGATATGGTAGCCATTGAAAGTATCGTCCGTAAGGATTCAGGTGAAAGCAATGTTGCCAAGTATATCTATGATTTCTATCAATCTTTAGACTACTTCAAAGAGCATCCAGACCAAGTTGTCCTACAAAAAACCATCAATGACCCTATAGATCGTCACAACTGTATTAGTCTTGTTCGTGGAACCAAGGGAAATAGCAACAAAACCATTATCCTTTTGGGCCACATCGACACAGTAGGTGTGGATGACTACCATGACTTTAAAGACATTGCCTTTGATGCAGATGCCCTCTTGGAAAAGTTTAAACAAATCAAGGTATCTGACAAGGTAAGAGAAGATATTGAAAGTGGAAACTACCTATTTGGCCGGGGATCTCTAGATATGAAGAGTGGTGTGGCAGGTCACATGGCCATTATGGACTACTTTTCCAAACACCCTGAAGAGCTAGATGGAAACCTAGTTCATGTGGGAGAGTGCGATGAAGAAGATAACTCTCATGGAATTATCAGTGCCCTATCTGTTTTTGATGAATGGAAAGAAAAATTCAACCTAGAATATATTGCAGCTATCAATGCCGATTATTCCATTCCAAACGACCAAGACAACGAAAGTAGAAACGTCTACTTGGGAACCATTGGAAAACTACTTCCAGGTTTCTATGTATACGGGAAAGAAACCCACGTTGGAGAAGCCTTTGGAGGATTGGACCCCAACCAAATTATGGCGGAAATTACCAAGCAAATGAACTTGAATACAGACCTATGTGACGAAGCGCAAAATGAAGTCACAATTCCACCCATGGGCTTGAAACAATCGGACACCAAGGTAGGCTATACAGTTCAAACTGCCCTATCCGCCTATGGATATTTCAACTATTTCACCCATGCCATGAGTCCTAAACAAGTTATGGACAATGTCAAACAAGTAGCCATTCGGTCCTTCGACCAGGTTATTGATGACATCAATGCCAACTACAAAAAATTCTGCCAACTTAAAGGTTTAGACTATGAACCAAGACCCTGGAAGACAAGAGTATATACCTTCCAAGAACTCTATGATGAGGTAGAAAAAGCAAAGGGACCAGAATTTACAGAAGCCTATGAAAAATTCACCCAAGACCTTCACCAAGAAGAACACGATTTAGATCTGAGATTATTCAGTAACCGTGTGATTGAATGGATTTGGGACCACTGGGTAGATGATAAGTCTCCAGCAGTTATTATTTATTTTGGATCTATTTACTCAGCTCCAATAGAAATAACTGGCAAGGATGAAGGCGAAAAGAAACTAGTCCAAGCAGTCAAAGAAAGTATTGAATTAGTTCAAAAAGGCTACGATAAGAAAATTTATACAAAATACTTCTATCCATTTATTTCAGATTCATCCTTTATGAAAATTGATGATGACGAAGAAGGCTTGAAGGCTTTAGAAAAGAATATGCCTTCTTGGGGAAGTAAGTATATCCATCCAACAGAAGCTGTGAAAAAGATTAATGTTCCTGTAATTAACATGGGTACCATCGGTTATGATGGACACAAGGTTACAGAAAGGGTAGATATGGAATATACCTTTAGGGTCATTCCTGAAATGCTCTACCACACTCTGAAGAAATTACTGGATTAATCCAATTTAAGTAAAGCAAATAAAAACCCCACTTCCCAGGGAAAGACTAGAGTGACCCCATAAAGTTGGACCTAATCGAGTAAGCATTTCGCTTACTCGATTTTGTTTTTACATAACATTCGTTCTATGCGGATTGCATGCGTT
>QWCK01002896.1_pt1 | contig 20023 bp, 16 predicted proteins | sample 1972571 | NCBI WGS metagenome assembly QWCK01 (sample SAMN09866710, study PRJNA288562) | Human gut metagenome isolate term2_stool, whole genome shotgun sequencing... | isolation source: gut | host: Homo sapiens | place: USA: California
TACCGATTCGCCCAGAGCGGGCATCTCAATATCTTGTGCCATGTTATTAATCTACCTTTCTGGACCTTAGGAATGTAAGGGTTTGCCGGCAAGAGCCATACCGGCTTCACCAATTGCTTCGTCTTGGGTGGGGTGGGTGTGTACTAAGGCCGCCAAATCTTCTGGGAAGGCCTCCCAGTTGACCATTAATTGGCCTTCCCCAACCAGTTCGCCTACCCGTTTGCCAAGGGCGTGGAAGCCTACGATCGGGCCGTCTTTTTGCGCTACCAGTTTAATGATTCCGCCAGTGCCTAGAATCTGAGATTTACCGTTACCTGCCAGATTGTATTCGGTGACTTTCACCTGGTCTTTGCCGAACTTTTCTTCCGCTTGCGTCTGGGTTAAACCAACCGAAGCGATCTCGGGCTCGCAGAAAGTAACCCGCGGAATATTGGGCTCTATCAAGGGCTGCGGATCAAGACCCCCTAAGTATTCGGCCAGGAAAATGCCTTGCGCGAAACCACGATGCGCCAGTTGCAGACCGGGAACAATATCACCTACGGCATATACCCCGGGAACGTTAGTCATCAAGTGCTCATCTACCGGGATGAAACCGCGATCAATATTTACCCCAATTTGTTCAAATCCCATGTCTTGGGTGCGCGGTCCGCGCCCTACTGCTACCAGCAGTACGTCAGCATCAAAAGTATCGCCGGACTGGGTCTTAACCTGTACCGAGTTACCAGTTTGGGTAACTGAATCGAACATGGTGCCGGTCTTGAAAGCAATACCGCGGCTGCGGAAGGCCCGCTCTAGCCCCTTAGAAATGGAGGCGTCCTCGTTATTAGCGAGATGAGGTAGCCCTTCAATCACGGTCACCTCGGTGCCCAAGGAAGCCCACAGGCTCGCGAACTCGATTCCGATAACTCCGCCGCCGAGCACTACTGCCTTGTTGGGAACCCAATCAAGTTGCAGCGCCTGATCGGAAGTGATCACTCGTCCCTCGATTTCCAGACCCGGAAGGGACTTGGAATAAGAGCCAGTAGCGAGTACCAGGTTTTTCCCTTGGTAAGTCTGATCGCCAACCTGAACGGTATTGGCGCTGACCACCCGACCCCATCCTTCGATGTAGTCGATCTTGCGGGATTTAACTAGCCCCTGTAGTCCCTTGTGGAGGCGGGAAATAGTCTTGTCGCGGAAGCGGCCAACTTCGTGCATGTCAACGCCCTCAAAACTGGCCTTAACGCCCAGGCGAGAGGCTTCTTTGATGGCATCCACGGTTTCTGCCACATGCAACATTGCCTTGGTAGGGATGCAGCCCCGGTGGAGGCAGGTGCCACCCACTTTGTCCCCCTCGATGAGGGCAACTTTCATTCCCAGTTGGGAAGCGCGCAAGGCAGTAGCGTATCCACCGCTGCCTGCGCCCAAGACTACAATGTCATAGGTGCTCGTCATTGTGATGTTCTCCTTGATAAAATCACGGCTATGTCTGACCGCGACCGGGCAAGGCAAGAACTGTAAGTATTGGTTCCTGCTTGCCGGCACACTTCCAGACACCTGCAGTCATTGTTTCATTTTTGACCGGTAAACGCACGGTGAATAACGCTCTTTCTCAAGACGGCGAAAAAATGTGAAGGAGAATACAATCTTATTTTTGAGCTTGGGGTGAGAGTGGAGGGTACCTGCAACTAGTGCGGGTAGAATCTAAAGACACCTACCGCAAAAATTCGGAGAAGATCTTGTCAGCATCTGAGTCTGCGCAACAGTCCCATAAGGATCCGCGCACCGCTTCTAGGGGGGCGGGGCGTATCTTTATGGCACTCTTAGTGGTGTTCGCGGTGGTTGCGCTGTTCCACGAGCTTTCTACCCTGCCGGCATCTGGATCTGTCGGCTATGGACTGGCCATGTTGTCGCTGGCGAATGTGGCGCATTGGATTGTTTTGTCGATCGCGGTGATTCATAATGGCCGGCGGATGCGCATGCTTGCCTGGACGCTCACTGGGATCGAAGCTTTGCTGCTGGTGCTATTTGCTTTTGTCTTTTCGTCCGCGCATTTAGATAGCGCGCAGCTGCTGTATAACTGGGGGCAGGCCTACTATTATTTGCCCGCGATTTTAACGGCGCTGACTTTGATCTGGCTGATCGTATCATCCCCGCTGCGCCCCGGGAACGGTAATTAAACAAGGTTCGGGTAAGAGTTCTGCCTCAGCGCTTCATATAGGCCTATGGAAGCCGAAATTGTTAGGTTCAATGAACGCAAGTGCGGAACCATCGGGATTCGCACCAGGTCAGCAACCCGAGGATGCGCCATGACTTCCTCGGGGAGCCCGGTAGGTTCGGGGCCAAATAGTAATCCGTCCTCACTTCCGTAGGACGCGTCTTGAAAGTGCAGTTTGGCGTGACCGGTAAAAGCGTGGATTTTTCCGGGTATATCGGCGAGGGCGTCCTCTAGATTAGGGTGCACTTTTACATGCGCCAGGTCATGGTAGTCGAGTCCCGCGCGCTTGAGCTTCGTGTCATCCATATCGAAACAAAGTGGTTCTACCAGGTGTAATAGGGTGCCGGTGCAGGCGGATAAGCGGATAGCAGCTCCGGTATTTCCCGGAATCTGCGGCTCGAAATAGATCAAATGCAACACGCCCTTGATTCTAGATCTTTTTGGTAATCGCTAATTAATTCCGGTGTGGTATCGGTTAGTGATTTTGCTGCCTAAGCGGGGCTATTCACGTAGCCTAGAGGCAAAAGCACTGATTTTATTGGAGGAATCATGGATCTGAACTCTCGCCCGCTGGCTCTGGACCCTTACGAGGCGTTGCCGCAGCTTCCTACTTTTACTTTGACTTCTACCGATATGACGGCAGGCGGACAGATGCCGACCGCGCAGATAGCGGCGGGGGAGAACCTATCTCCGCAGCTTTCTTGGAGCGGTTTCCCTCAAGAAACCAAGTCTTTCCTGCTTACTTGCTTTGATCCTGATGCCCCTACGCCTTCGGGGTTTTGGCACTGGTTGATTACCGATATCCCGGCGGAAATGACGTCCCTGCCGACTGGTGCGGGCAGCAGTGATTTAGAGCTCGAGGGGGCGGCTTTCCATTTGCGTAACGATGGGGGCGGCTGGTCTTATATGGGGGCGGCTCCGCCGAAGGGTGATCGCCCACACCGCTACATTTTTGCCGTTCACGCCTTGGATACGGAAACTTTGGAACTGGATGAGGACGCCTCGGCTGCGGCTGCTAACTTCCAGGCGCTCTTCCATTCTTTGGCGAGAGCCACCCTCGAGGTCACCTACCAAAATAAGTAGAGTGCGGAGGCACATTTTGTACCACCGGGGGAGTACACAAACTCGTCAAACAGCAAGGGGATGTGGTAATCGGTCTAGTGAATTTGTAGCTGTTTTGCGATCTTGTAATCTTTCAAATAACGCAGGGTAAGGAACAACAGCATTAAGCCGATAAATGCAAAGATGCCAATAGCGAAAGCATAGCAGGCATTGAAATCTTCGAATCCAGATAGAGAACATGCCCATATCAACATGGCGCATCCGCCTAGGCAATACAAAGCAAGTGGCTCGGTGCAATACAACGCACCGAGCCACTTACTTTGGGTTATCTGGATGGGGAAGTAGCCCCCCGCTCAGACTAAGCCGTTAGTCACGACGACTCCGACGTCTGGCAACAGCCAGTACCAAACCGGCACCGATCATCCCCATACCCACGTATGCTGTCTTCACCACATCGGCGCCAGTTCGCGCTAGCGAGTCTGCAGAGCTTCTAGTATAGGTGGGGTTCTTAGACTTATAGGAGCCTTTTCTAACTTGCTTCGTCTTACCTGGTTTACTGGGGTTATTTGATGGATTATCCCCCGGCTCAACTGGCTTGTCAGAAGGTTTGTCGGACGGATCGGACGGATCGGTCGGATCGGTCGGATCGGTCGGATCGGTCGGATCGGTCGGAACCTCGCAGACACACTTTGTACCTACGCGGACTTTGCGATCTTGCGGATCCTTTATGACCTTTTCCGAGACTTCCGGATCGCCTACCGGCTCGCCATTTTCCAGCTGCCAGGTCTTGGTGATCTCCTTTTCTCCCAGTTCACCAGTTTGATCCTCAACCATCTTGCCAACTTCTAGATTCGGGTCGTACTCGATGATCGTTTCGTACGGAATCTTTTCCGTATGCTTATCCGTCAGCTCGGTTTGAGTCTTGTCCGGACCAACTTCCACGATGTGCTTGACCGGATCGCTGATCTTCTTGGAGGATTCCTCCTTGGAGACCTGCCCGTTTTCAGTCTTCACCGTGACAGTGTGCTTGATCTCGCCCTGTTTGCCTTCCTGGATGACTTTCTTTTCGCCAGGTTTCAGTTCAGGATTGACACGCACCTCTACCTCAAACGGGGTCTTTTCCGTCCACTCAACCGTGTCAGAAGCAGGCGGGCACTTGGTGCCTACGCGGATGATCTGATCTTTTGGATCCTTGGTACGCTCAGTGGTCACGGTCGGGTCGCCGTCCGGCTTGCCGTCCTTTATCTTCTGAGTCGAAGTCACAACCTCGGTGCCCAGCTCACCGGTCTGGTCAACCACCTGCTTACCCTTTTCCAAAGTGTCATCAAAGACAATCTCGGTCTCGAACGGAACCGGTTTTTCCACCGTAGTCACCACTTCGGTATCCTCGGGTGCCGGACCGTACTCAATGATCTCTTTGACCGGATCCTTGGTCTGCTTCTCCTCAGGCGTGACGGTTGCGTCGTTACCCTTGGAAGCGAAGTCCGCAGTGCAGGTCTTCTCGCCTGGCACGCCCTTTTGGACGATCTTGATCTCACCCGGCTTGAGCTTCGGGTTCGGGCGGGTCTCAACCTCGAACGGAACCTGAGCAGTCCAGGTAACCTTCTCAGAGGCCTCGGACGGCTTAGTACCGATCACGACAACCTCGTTGACGGGATCCTCAACGATATCCCAGTTGCCGTCCTTATTCATTTTTTCCTTACCCGGCACGCCCTTGGTCTCAACCTTGTACTTGCCGGCAGGGATTTTGGGGTCAAACTTGTATTCGACCTTGAAAGGAACTTCGCGGGTCGGGACGTCCACAACATTCACCACAGCATGAGTCGTGTCTTTTGAGCCGTCCTCATAGGTAACTGTCACCGGAACTTTGATCTGATCACCCGGCTTCGCAGTCTTGGGTGCCGTGGAGATCACGTTGCCCTTGTCGTCCAGGCTGACGATCCAGTCACCGTTATCGGTCTTCAACTTGTAGGTCGGGTTGCCAAACTTATTCGTGTCACCGGTCGCAGTGATGTGTTCCGGTAACGGGGCGATCTCGTACGGATTCTTCGCAGCAACTTTAATGTCCTCAGGCTTTTCCAGAGCCAGCGGCGAGGTTACCTGGTCACCGGGGTATACCGTCTTCGGCGGTATTACCGGGTTAGCCTCCCAGTTGTTCATTAACTTCACCACGGTGGTGACCGGGGTGTCAGTGGTCAGGTCGCCTGGAGCGTCCACGGTGACCGTAACGGTCTTCTTATCACCCGGTTTGGCGTCTGCCGGTGGGGTAGCGGTGACCTCACCGGTGTTCGGGTCGATCTGGTACTTCCAGCCGTCAACTTCTTGCTCGGTAATCGGCGAGCCATCCACGTTCTTCCCAAAGGAGTACGTGGAGCCTTTCGGGGCTCCCTCAACCTGGTGCTTTACCGCCTGGTTCGGGCCAGTCACCTGGACGTTATATTCTGCCTTCAGGTCCCCCTTAATAACAACGACCGTGCCAGTCACCTTTTGTGGCTTGAACTTGTTTCCATCCTTGTAGTGAGCGATAACCGGAACATCCAGCTGATCGCCTTCCTCCGCGTCACTTGGGATGGTAGTAGTGATTTCACCTGTGTTCTCGTCGATGGTAACGGTCCACTCATTACCTTCGTTATCTTTTAGAACAGCCTCGGTTTTACCATTTTCAAAGGTGTAGCGATCTGGAGCTTCGTCAGTGGTGTTACCGCTAAGACCGCGTTCGGGGATGGTGGGCAGCAAGCTGACCTTTGTCTTCGGCTTGCCGGTCACCGTGTCGTAATCAGGTATCTTGATTTCCGCGAAGGCCTGGAACTGAACCTCGATTTCATCGGTAGTCTGATCCGGGTAGGTGGCCTTCAGTTTCGGAGTGATGATGGTACCTGGGGCAACGCTATGGTCTGCCTTGGCAGTGACCTTGCCGGTATTGTCGACCGTGACGGTCCAGCCTTCCGGAACACTATCCGGGTCAATCTCGAACTTTGCCGGAGGGACAGGCAGATGCCCCTTCATAATTGACTTAGTGAGGATCTGGGCGGATATTTCCTCATTCACTTTGCCTTTAGACAAGCCCGGGCGCACCAGGTCGGTGACCTGGGTGTTGTTCGGGTCAACAACTACCAGCAGTTGCAGCTCGTCCGTAGAGCCGTTCGAGTACTCCACCTTGACCGTCGGACGGGCAAAGGTCCCCGGTTTCGGGTTTTCCGGGGCGGTGACGGTGACGTTGTAGTCCTCGTCAATCTCAACGGTCCAGCCTTCGTACACGTATTTCTTGTCCAGCTTTACCTTAGCCTCGAAGCCGCCGTCACCCTTCTTCTTTGCCAGATCCTTGATCAAGTCAGAAGTCTGAGTAAAGGTCACCTTCTGGGGCTCCGTTGCCAGCGGGCCGGTTGCGCTATCAACGCCGGAGATAATCGAGGCATCGGTCTTGTCATATTGCGGGTTGTGGTACTCGGTATCATCCAACGAGAATGCCTTCGAGTCGATCATGTTAGGCGTGTTGTAACGCGTCAGCGAGTTAGAGCTTTCGAATGCCTTACCTACGTCGTAGTTGTTGTGATTAACTGCGTCCTGGAGCTGAGCTACGGTACGCGGCTTTGCCAGCACCGCGAATTGCACGTTCTTGTCGTCTGATAGATCCGTGTCGCGGTACTGCGGCCAGGTGAAATAGATTTCGCCTGTGGTTTCGTCAATGCGTAGCATCTGCTCACCTCCGGAGGCTGCCGTATCCGTAGTGCCAATGAATTTGCCGTTGCCATCGTATGCCTCTACCACCATGCGGGAAAGAGAGTCATCCGTACCACCGTCCTGCACAGCAGGAATATTGATCTTTCCGACCTTGGTTTCTTCACCAGGGACGATCACGTGCTTTTGGAAGTTCTCCCACGATACCGTGATCGGGTTACATTCGATGTTCTCGTTTGGCCACGGGTTCACAACAGCCGTAAATAAGGCGTTAGGCCCCTGAGTAGCCTTCAATCCATTCACGTTGTCCTTTGTGTACTTGCCTTGCCAAGCGTAACGTACAGGACTGTCGGCAGTTGCTGCGGTGAACTGCTTTACCTTCTGCTCTGTCAGTTCCGATATGAGATTCAAATTCCTTTGGGTTCTGGAAGCAGTGATCTCGAGGTTTTCGTCTGCCTTGGCGGTGACTGGATCATTAAGAAGAGTCTGGCCGATGTCAGCTGAAGGAACCGATCCAGCGTCCAAGACAGCGGCAAGTAAGCCGGAGTTTGAAAAACTCCAATCAGCGAACGTACGATCCTGGGAGTTGTCAAAGGCGATGCTCAGTCCCCACGCAGTTTTATCAGGGCTGGTAGCACTCGGCTCCATGGTTTTCCAGCTGAAACCTGCCTGGTTGCCCTCCGGTTCGCTGCTTTCAACCACGCACGAACCTGCCGGCAGGTCTGAAGCTTTTTGATCGGCTTTCTCGACTGCGCCGGATTTATCACGGATACCGCCGGAGAGCTCTGCTGCGGCAGCGGATTGAGGTGACATGAAGCTTGGGGCGGTCACTAAGGTGCCCGCCGCTAATGCCAAAGCGGATAAAGCCGCAATAGAGGAACGCGAAAAACGCTTCCGCACTCCGGTCTTACTTAAGGAGTCCATTAAGCAGTCCTTCCTAAAAAATCTAGTGTGATACACACGGGGGATCTCCTAGCTCCCGTGGAGGTAAGACTTGTAGAGTTCGTCTTTACATTAGAAGCTTTAATTATTTAATTCAATGGTTTTTTCTCTCGGCATAAGCTGGATAGACGCCATTTATAGCAGCAGATATTCCCGGTTGAAGTACATAAATCCAGTGTTGTTTTTGTCGTTACCACAGCCTTTTGATTTTGCTATTAGTGATAATCGCAGAAAGTACCCGGTGGGCAGTCTTTGCGTGGCGGTAACTGGGATATGCGCCAGCCTCGCTAGACTATTAGCGAGTTTATTACCTAGGAGGTTCTAGTGGCGGCATCAGATCAGCGCGCTAATCTACATCGGACGATTTGGCGGGTTGCCAATGATTTGCGTGGCAGCGTAGATGGTTGGGATTTCAAAGCCTACGTGTTGGGAATGTTGTTTTACCGTTTCATTTCCGAACACATCACTAACTGGGTAAATAAGATACAGGCCGAGGGCGGGGACACAGATTTCAATTATGCCCAAATAGATGATGAGCAGGCTGAAACCGCCCGGGAATATATGGTTAATACCCTGGGGTTTTTATTCCGCCCTCCGAGTTGTTCCAAAACGTGCGCCGAGCCGCGCCTCGTGAACAAAACTTAAACGAGACTTTAGCTGCGGTGTTTGCCGATGTTGGTGTATGCGGTGGTGTTTACGAGTAGCTGATGGCTATGCTTGTCTATTCGGCGGGAAAACTGATGGAAATTCTGCAATGCGCGAGAGATCTTCGAGCTGATAGCGCGATTAATAACATTAGGAAAAATCCCGGAAGGTAGGCTTTACGAAACCTAGAACCAACATCGCCAGTCAGTATGAACTAGATAGCTGACTATTTGAAGCGTACTGGGTTTTGTTCCGCTTCTTATACTGAGGTCAGTTCGTTGACCCGTGTTTGATTATAGCTGGTGATTATCTCGCTAGGGGTTCTGTATCCGAGTGCTTCGTGTAGGCGCTCGTTGTTCCACCAGTGGACCCAGTTCATGGTGGCGAACTCGACCTCTGTCAAAGAAGCCCATGATTGTGAATAGATCAACTCAGCTTTGTATAGGCCGTTGACCGCTTCGGCTAGCGCGTTATCGTAGCTATCTCCCACGGTTCCGGTGGAGGGTTTGATTCCCCAGTGAGCGAGTTTGTCGTTATAGGTAATACTCGTGTACTGAGATCCGTGATCTGAGTGGTGAATCAAGCCAGACAGGTGCTCTTTAGCGTTCATGATTGCCTGCTCTAGCACTTCCAGCGGCAATACTTCTGTTTTCATGGTAGATCTGGTTGCCCAGCCTACAATCTTCCTGGAGAACACGTCAGTGACAAATGCTGTATAAACAAATCCTGAAATGGTACGCACATACGTGATATCAGCGACCCATAATTCATTGGGTTTGCCAGCTTTGAAACAACGCTTAACCAAATCCGGGCGAGAATCTGGTACTTGAGCGGGTCTGGTTGTTATTGCTGTGCGTCCCCGGCAAACACCAGCAATCCCAGCGATTTTCATGAGTCGAGCGACCTGGTCACGACCAATATCCCAGCCCGCGCGCCTGGCTGCGTGCCCCATCTTGCGAATACCATAGACGCCGAAATTGTGAGCGTGAATAGTTGCCAACTCCCTAGCAAGTATTCGATCACGAATGCTTCTAGCACTTGCTGGTCTGCTCTTGGCTAGCCGATAACCACGAGAGGTAATAAACCCTCCTTCCAAGCTAGCCCTCAGTGTCCGGCAAATCGGCTCGACCCCGAAACGATTCTTATATTCGTCAATATAGGCAATAATCATCGGGCCGGTCGGTCGAGCTCCGCTGCGAAAAAAGCCGAAGCAGTTTTCAAAATCTCATTCGCCCTACGCAGCTCGGCAACCTCGCGTTTGAGCCGTTTTATTTCCTCATGCTCTTCACGCGTGAGTCCCTGCCGTTCGCCCGTGTTCACAAGGTGCTGCTCATACCAGCGGCGCAGTGACTCGTTTGCGATCCCCAGCTTCGGAGCGATCTCACGGACTGCCTGCCACTGAGAACACGAGCCGTCACCAGCTAAGCGATCCACGAGCATACGCACCGCACGATCCTTAAAATCCTGAGAATACCTCTTAGATATATCCCTAATCCTCTCAAAAACGAGTAGGAACAAAACCCAGGACACTTCAGGCATTAGCCCAATAACTATGTGGAAGCGACAGGAATTCTATGATACATCTGCGCTTTTGGTGTCAGAAGAATTGTCCCGGCGTGCAAAGACAACAATTGAAGTCCAAGGATACACCTGGTAGCTTTACATGGCTATCGCAGCTGAAAATACTGGTCGTTCGGGTAATATTGAAGAGAAAACTAGTAACAGAACCCAAGAATATGGTGGGTAGCAGATGAACGTAGAAGCAATAGATTTGTTTTGTGGCGTGGGAGGGTTAACTAGGGGTCTAATAGACGCCGGTGTTCCTGTCGTTGCAGGCTACGATAATGACCCTACTTGTAAATTTGCGTATGAAAAAAATAATTTGGTCAATTTTTACGAAAGAGACGTAAAAACGTTACATGGAAAAGAACTTAAAACGCTGTACGATCAAAACTCAATAAAAGTATTGGTCGGTTGTGCTCCATGTCAGCCATTTTCCTCAATGCGCTCAAAATTAGGTATCGAGAATACAATGGATGAGAAGTATGGTCTGCTTCTTGAATTCGGCAGAGTAATCTCTGAGCTAAAGCCGGATATTATATCTATGGAAAATGTTCCTCAACTAATGAAAACAGACGTCTATCATGAGTTTATTAAAATAATTGAGGATAATGACTATTTCCATGACGAAGGGGTTGTCTATTGCCCTGATTATGGTATATCTCAGACTAGAAGAAGATTTGTCTTACTGGCATCAAAACTAAGAAAGATTACACTGAGTTCACCACAGACAACAAAACCTCTAGACCCTCCACTAACAGTAGATGTTATTGGCACACTACCGCCTATTGCAGCTGGCGAGATTTGTGATAATGATCCATTACACAGAGCATCTAAGCTTTCAGCAACGAATCTAATACGAATTCAGGCATCCAGGCCGGGTGGCTCGTGGAAAGACTGGCCTGCAGCTTTGCGCTGTAAATGCCATCAAGAGAAATCAGGAAAAACTTATGGTTCTGTATATGGAAGATTGAAGTGGAATCAAATTGGTCCAACTATCACCACACAGTTTTATTCCTATGGCACCGGAAGATTTGGTCATCCTTCGCAGGATCGAGCTTTGTCGTTAAGGGAGGGCGCTATGTTCCAGACCTTCCCCAAAAATTATGACTTCATTGATCCTTCAGTGCCGTTTTCATTTCGCCGTATAGCGAGACATATTGGAAACGCCGTGCCTGTCAAGCTGGGCGAGGTAATTGGCAACTCAATTTTGAACCACGTGTCAGATTAATCAAGAGTTCATCGAAATTGGAGGTTGCTATGGATGAGTTTAGTTTTAACATTTCTCTAAGCGTTCTGAATCATTTAGGTAGGAATCTTTATAGAAATATAATTACGATTCTTGGTGAGGCTATTTCAAATTCTTGGGATGCAGATGCCCATAACGTGCAAATTGAGATCAACCGGCAGAACCGTACCATGTTAATTGTTGATGATGGTCTAGGGATGACGGCAAAAGATTTTCAAAATAAGTTTTTAAAGATTGGTTATAGTAAACGTAAGACCGGCATATATAAATCAAAGTTAAATCGAAGGTTTATTGGTAGAAAAGGTATTGGTAAACTAGCATTATTATCTTGTGCACAAAGAATTAGTGTACTTACTAAGACTAAAACAACCGATGTTATCGGCGGAGTAATTGATAATTCTGAATTAGATAAAGCAATTAAAAAAGACGAAATTTCGGGCGATTATCGTTTAAGTAAAGTTAATGCAAATCTATATAGTCTTTTGGGTGAAAAGGAACAAGGTACAGCGATTTTTTTTGAAAACATAACAGACGGAATTTATAATACAGTTGAGTATATCAGAAAAGCTATATCTCTCTATTTTAAATTTTCCTTATATGATCCTGATTTTAACATTTTTGTTAATGATAAAAAAATAGGCATTTCTGAATTAAAACAGTTGGCCGAAAACACTCAGTTTCGATGGTCAATAAATGACTTTAGTGATCCATTATTTTGTATGATGAATGAACTAGATAATGAAACCGAGGTGTCAACAAAACTTAATATTCGTGGATATATCGCTACTGTAAGAAAACCTTCAAATTTAAAAATTCCTAAAACCAATGAGAAGGCTACAGTAGATTTATTTGTAAATGGTCGTCTAAGGGAACGAGATGTTCTAAGGCATATTCCTACAGCTCGAATCGTTGAAAATTACGTTTATGGACAGATTCATTACGATGACCTAGATAATGGCAGTGGAAAAGATGTTTTTACGAGCAGTCGTGAAGGGATTGTTCCCAATGATCCTATTTTCAATAATTTCCTTGTAGAGTTTAAAAAGATTTTTACGCAAGTGATAAATGAATGGGATGATTTTCGGCGGCAGGCGCTGGATGCTGGTGATCCAGATAATTATAAAATAAAACCAAAAGAGCGAAAAGCAGAGGAGCTTTTTAGTCTCACCATAAAAGATATGCAGGAAAAGGAGAAATTTATTAGAAAGGGGGGTACTGTTCAGCAGTGGGCTCAAACTCTTGCTTTCGAAGCGCAATTTAACATCCCTTCTTATACAGAATGTTTCATCTCGGAAAACCTTTTAAGACTTTACTTAAAAAATACCGATACGCCACTATCTCGTGAGGCTGTCAGGCAAGCAAAAAGATGGAAAAAGAAAGAAAATGAAAATAAAAATGCTGCTAATATAAGCTATTCCGTTAGAGCGAATGACGCGGAGTTATACTATCTTGATATGGCCGATTTAGCAAACCTAATAGATAAGGCCGAAGATCAAAAAAGTGCTAGTCTTAGCCGATCTTCAGTTACTTATAAACCGCTTAGAGACGCTATCGGTCACACCTCTATTATTACCGATAACGCCAAGCAGCAGCTCTCTTTGACCTACGAAAATATTAAGCAAAGGTTAGGAGAGATATTAGCTCAAATAAAAGATGAGTAATGCTAGGTTATTTTCGTTGGGAAACTCGCTACGGTCTTCCAACAGACCGACTACTATCTGGGGGTCTACTCTTCGTCTTAGGAGTACCTGACTATGCGGAGACCCTGAATTGCTCCACTGTCCTCGTCTTCTTTCTCGGCCTAGACATGCAAGGTTGTCAGGTCATACAACACAGGGACAAATTCCCTGTTTTAGGGACATGTTTGAAACAAGCTGCAGCAATCCTGGAACGGTACCATTGCCTTGCACAATGTTGCAGGGTAGTGAACACGGTTCGCACATTCGTGTTCTCCACCCCGAGCTCTATAAAATCTGTACTGTGTAGGCCTTAGAGGCGGGCTCCGCAATCCTGGCTATAACCAGCTGCTCAAACGTCCTATCGTCTATAGCCTAACCGAAACTAAAAACTCAATACGCATCACCTAGGACTCCCGACAACAGTACTTAGCGTTTAGACAAGGTGTTAGCACGTGAGGCGTCGACGCAACCAGTATCAAACAAGTCGATTTCCAATTGCCAGGGACTAAGATCCCTGCAGCCTTTCTCTGGTAATAGCTGGAGTTTAGCCTCATCAAGTGCCGAGCCTAGATGTTTTATAACCCTGTTTACACGACCGTGTTTCGCCAATATCTGCACAGCCGTCGCATCAGAGGCAGTTCTCACTTCACGCGGTGGATCCAACCGGGAAAATATAAATTTGCCCAGCTTTGAAAATCTTGCTGCCGTTCAACTAATGCGGACAACCCATCCACCTTAAACGGCGGAGAAATTATTTTAAGAGTATCCAAGGTAGAAAATTGCTTCGCTAAGGATTCAACCGCAGGAACAAGCGAAGGTATTGCAAGCGATTGAACTTCTCCAAAGCGCTTCCCCAAAAGCTTATCGAAGCTATCATTTTGGGATTCTGTACTCATATCTACTATCTACTAGCTTTCAGTTCTAGAACTAGCATCTCAGTTCATTACAAGCTTGACGGGTTACCGTCTAGTTAACCGATCCTTGTTCACTGTTCTTCATCGATAATGAATTCTGGGAGTGCGCGCGTTAGCTCTAGGGTGTGCATCGATACCGTGATTAACGCCGGGATTAGTTTAGCGATATAAGCAGGATCATTGATCTCACGACAATAATCATTGGGGTCATTGACAATGCCACTCTTGGTGTCAGTCTTGATGCGATAGCGATCCACCATCCACTCTAAGGGGCTGCGTCCACCAATCTTGTATTCATTAGCTTGTTCAGGAATCCCTGTGAAGGTCAGATACTCGTTATAGATCATGGTGGTGTAATCTTTGGAACGTTTACCGAGCTTTTTACCCCAGGCCAGTTGTTTTAGGTGATACTTCTGCCAATTGTCATGGGGTGCAATCAGACTGGTTTTTGCGATAACTCCTGGGTAGGGAGCTACTTCTTCATAGTTCACATGTAGTTCCGCTAGTTCCCGCCCAATATTTGCGTAGCTCCAAAAATCCTGAACCTTCGGAATTCGGGGTAGCATCTTCTTTAAATCAGCTTCATAACGTTCCCGGAACTGCGGGTGGTGCAGCAGGGCATAGATATAAAAGAAAATATCTTCTTTGCTGATTGCCTCTTCCTGATAATGATAGCGATAGGAGCTAAGCGTGGCATCGGTAATGTTATCCCGGCGGCAGTAGTCGTCAATTTCTGTCGGTACCTGCGAGCTGATGGGCTTATTGAAATCAAATCTCCCAGAGAACTCCTCAGGTGTATCAAAATCTTCCCAGTTAGCGGTAGACGCAAATAGTGAATGATTGTTCTCAGTCTTGTCTGCTTTGTACCAGGTATAGAGGGGGAATACTTGACTAGTACCGACTAAATGCAAATCAGGTAGGTGCGCAACTAAGAAACCTACTCCCTCTTTTACCGCATCGCTGTCTATGGATATTCCTAGATTCGGCTGCTTCGGGGTCGGGAAAATTTGTGGCATTTGATAGACACGCTCATTAATAACTCGTTCAAAATAAACGCTTTGCTTTGTAAAAGGTCGATAAATCGATTGTTATAAACAATTTTTCCGGAGCGCCAACTGTATTCCTCTTTCCAGTCCTTTGTCAAGCTCTCCGCCCCAGGAAACCCAGGTTTGATCTTCATTTACCTGAGAACGGTTATTGCCGGAAGACACCTCGTGGTTGTAGTTATCAATCATTCGTTGCATATTTGATTCCACCTCTTGGCGTGAGAAGTTGTAGCACCAGGCATCCCGAGTAGTGGCGAGTCCGCGGGAATAATTCTGGAAAATGGCGTGCGTATTGTCTTTACCTTTGGTGCGTCTGTCACCGATTTCCTGGAACTCTAGGTACTTTTCGTCGCGTTGATTAATCCAGTCTCCGTGGGCGTTGGGGATAATTTGCTCAAATTCAGTTTCGGCTATAGAGGTTTCCCGCGTTAGCAGGTCTAATTTTTCCTGTCGCGCCAGGTAATCATCCACCTCGGCATAATGAATACGGCAGGGGCGCGAAAGATCATTTTTCTTCTTAACCAGGAGGGTAATCGCCCCCCCGGTGCGCGAGCCGCTACCAAAGATCTTGCCTCCTTCTTGTCGGGAGCGTTCTCCTTGAGTGCGCTGGTTACCTTTCAAATTGTAGATATAAATATCGCTAAATTCTTGCGCCCAACTGAGCCGAACCCCATCGGCGGTATTACCGTCAATAAAGGAACTATTGGATACGAAAGCGATAATTCCTTCTTCTCCAATCCGGTCACTTGCCCAGCGTAGTGCTCGGAAGTAGGAATCATAGAGGCTGTTTTTATTCGTGGCGCTAGAGAGCGCCGCATAAGATTCTTCTATCCGCCCATCCAGTTGGGGATACTTCAAATTCTGATTATTATCGTTCGCACTCTTTTGCCCAGCAGAGTAGGGCGGATTCATTACCACCACCCGGATGGGAGCTTCGCGTTGCCGTTTCACGCGCTCCAGATTGGCCTGAAAATCACCAATACCAGCAAGTTGTCCTTCGCCCTCGCGTAGTTGGAAGGTGTCGGTCAAAGTTATGCCCGGGAATTCCAGGTACCCTTGGTTTTGTCCGCGATCTGCTTGTATCTGGTGATAAACCTGCTCGATATTGATACTGGCAATATAGTAGCTGAGCAGTACGATTTCATTAGCAAAAATTTCGTGTAGATATTTATGCTCGAGCTGTTCGGGAGGAATAATCTCGGATTGCAGCAGGCGGCTCACGAAGGTTCCGGTTCCCAAGAAGGGATCAATAATCGATACTCCGCTATCACCCAGGCTCTTGCCAAAGTGTTTTTTCATGGCGTACTCCGCCGATTTTAGGATGTAATCCACCACCGGAACCGGGGTAAACACTATCCCGAGGCGATCTTTAATCGCAGGGAACGCCTTGGAAAAGAACCGATCGTAAAGAGTGCGCATGATTTCTTGCTTGCCAGCAAGATTATCGATGCTAGTAATCTTCTCGGCCATAGTGGCATAGAATTTTGCCAGCGGTTTTCGCTCCTTTTCGAAAACCTGATTGGTAGCTAGGCGATCCAAAATAGCTTGCATTGCCTGGCTAACCGGGTTTTGGGCGGTGAAGTCCTGATTTGGGAACATGGCGTCAAATAGCGGCTTAGTAATCAGATGCTGTGCCAGCATCTCCACCGCCTCTGCGTTGTCAATAGCCGGATTCAAAGTAGTTTGCAGAGATTCCACGAACTTAGCGAAGTAATCTTGATTTAGCGGATCTTCTAGAAGATGGTCAATCAGGTTAATATAACGGCTGGCGATATCGGCTATGTCTTGGCTCCAGTCATCCCAGTAAAGCCGGTTACCAACTTTCTTCACAATTTTGGAATAAACCGCATCTTTCCATTCGGAACTGGGAATATTTAGCATGGCTTGAACTCCGCTGACTGTGTTATCCGCAGGAATCCCATAACCAGTGCCAACTTCAGTGCCTTCGATGTCGGTAGGAGAACCGGAGCCACGCTCTTTTGAATGAGCGAGATTTACTACCTCCACCATGATGTTTTCGGGAGGATTCTCGTTGTACTCGATGGCGTTTATCGTGGAATCAAAGCGTTCGTCATGAGCACGAATAGCTTGTAGTACTTGCCAGACAACCGCAAAGCGCTTATTGTCATCCATTGCCTTTTCCGGTTCAGTGCCAATCGGTACCGCAACCGGCAAAATAATATAGCCAAACTCTTTGCCCTCGGCTTTGCGCATAACCCTACCGACTGCCTGGATAACATCCACCTGCGACCTGCGAGGATTGAGGAAAAGTACCGCATCCAGGGTAGGTACATCTACTCCCTCGGAAAGACAGCGAGCATTGGTAAGAATGCGGCAAACAGGGTGATCATCCGAGGTTTCTGACTTTAACCAATCGAGTGCTTCGCCACGCTCGATCGCATTCATGGAACCATCCACGTGCTTACACTGCACTTCGAGGTTATCGCTCTCATCGGTGTTACTGAGGTCTTGTAGGTGAGCGCGTACTAACTCTGGGAATTCAGCAGTTACCTGTTTCGAGGTCTTGATATCTTTGGCAAAAGCCACGGCTCGGCGCATTGGTGATTTATCTTCGCCATATTGCACATCAAATAGGTCATTTTTACGTTTGGAAAGGGCATTCCAACATCCCACGAGTTTCGCGGCTTCGGGGATTGTTAGTTCTCCTTCAGGGAGATCTTGTTGGAAAAACTGGGTAATCTGATCTTCCGGTATAGCCAGTACCACTACTTTATAATCGGTGAGTAATCCCAAACTTACAGCTTGACCGAATCCTAGTCGGTGAAACACCTTGCCGTAAAGAGATTCATCATCCATCGAAGCAAGAATCGCATCGTTTTCCTTCGCTACGTTCTTGACTCGTGGTTGGAAAATGCGTGGAGTAGCAGTCATATAAAGCCGTTTTTCCGCGCGTAAATAAGTATTGTCGTGTACTCGAGTAAAAGCAGACTCGTCCTCACCCGCAAGAGTAACGCCCGTGGTTCTATGCGCTTCATCGCAAATAATCAGATCGAAGTCACGCCATTGCTTTCCAGCGAGTTCTTGCGCCTGATGCACGATATCAATCGATTGATAGGTACAGAACACTACTTGTAGTCCTTCATCACCTTGGTGTTTTAAGAGAGAATCTGCAAGTTTTTTGGCATCGGTAGTGGGGGGAGTTTTCAAATCAACGGTGGCGATATCCACCAGGTCTTCGCGTTTCCTGCGTTTGCGGTTAACTTTGGTATCCGAGCAAACACTCCAAGCGGAAAAAGGAACTTGCACCTCAGATGCCCATTCGCTGAGAGTCTGACTCATTAGTGACAAAGACGGAACCATAAACATGATGCGAGCATTTCCGCCAAGATCGTCGGTGAGCTGTTCAGCGATTTTTAGCGAGGTGAAGGTTTTCCCGGTACCGCAGGCCATCACCAAGGTTCCTCTATCGTGAGACTTGAACCCCTCGAACACATCATTAATTGCATTTACCTGGTGGTCACGCAAAATTTTAGGTTGCCGATGCTGAGGAGCATCGTCAGGGGAGTTAAAGGAATAGGTAGTCCAATCAATGTTCGAATTGCGCAAATCAGTAAGCCCGATTCGAGTAACTGGTTTACTTTGCCCTTCGATAGCTGTTTCGGCGTTATCGCTCCATGGCACGCCAGTGGTTTCTACAAAAATGCGACGCTTGAACGGTTCCTTACCAGAATCGGAAAGAAACGAATCGAGATTCTTTTTTTGGATCGTGTGCCCCTGCCGGTAAAACTTGCACTGAATCGCCACCGCGGGGGTGTCAGCTGTCGGTTCTGAGCCATCGGCAGGCATATCTTCGGTCTCGATCGCCACTAGATCAATCCCGGTATCTGGTTTTCCAGCCAAGCCACCACCAGGCCAGTCCCTCCACAGATATACTGCACCGAACTGTGACCCCATCTGCGAATCATTGAGTAGATACGAACGAATCAGCTGCTCGAACAAGTTACCTTTATTGCGTTCCGAATCAGCAATTTCGCGATATTCAGTTAACAGCGCGTCAAAAGCGGCAACGCTACGGGCTGCTTCTTGCTGGGTATCTACCGCATTCAAGGAATCCGAGGCGGAGATACCTTCACCTTTTGGAGCGGCATGCTCTGAAAAAATATCGGTGTTCAAGGTATTTCTCCTTCGTTAAATTTAGTTTGCCAAGACCGTTTGTCAGGGGCGGCATCCTCGCGTTATCGCAGATTCTTATGGATGCATAGGTGCCTGTCTATAAATAAGATATCGCTTTGTGAGCGCTTACACTTTAAGCCTCGCTGGGTAGTTTCGGTTTTGGTGTCAATAGCTAATTTGATCCTGGGAGTAAGAAAGACTTCTTTAAACGCTTCCACACCCTCGGATAGTTTGACCAGGTGCTACGCAGAGAAGCGTTGAGGGGCTTACAAAAAATAATGCGTATCCTCCGGAGGACGGTAGCTAGAATACGCGCCAGACTTACTGGACGTTAGTAGCTAACGTCCAGCCCGGAACAGGCATCTGAGCTGATAACGCAGTTGCGGTGGTGCTAGTTAAGCTTTAGATGAGGAACGTAAAGTCGTATAAAAACATTTTGCCTCCCGGCTAATGCCGGGAGGCAAAATGCAGGTTGCTAGGTGGTTACTGGAACCTGCGGGCGGTTAGCGCACCGCCTACCAGGAGCAGTAGAGCGGAGATGCCGAGTAGGGAAGCGACCTCAGCACCAGTTGAAGCCAGCTTCTTCATAGGCTGAGCCGACTTATTATTAGGCTGAGCCGGCTTGCATGCTGGGTTCATCGTAGTATTGTGGCTGTCCCATGTCCATTCAGTTACAGCGTCTTCAGCAAAGAAGTAACCTTCCAATGCGGAGGCCTTAACTACTACCTTCGAGTTGTACGGGTAGATGTACCGGCCGTCCTGGTTAGCCTTCAGCTCAACGCCGTTTGCAGTAACGGTGTAGGAAACGCCCTCGGTCCTCTGAATCGTCACGTAAGGTTTGGTGGTGCAAGAAGCCGGATCATCAGCGGAAGGATTGATCAGCTTAGGAGCCACCGGAGTTGCCAACTGTTCAGCTG
>QWCK01006695.1_pt1 | contig 20021 bp, 12 predicted proteins | sample 1972571 | NCBI WGS metagenome assembly QWCK01 (sample SAMN09866710, study PRJNA288562) | Human gut metagenome isolate term2_stool, whole genome shotgun sequencing... | isolation source: gut | host: Homo sapiens | place: USA: California
ATCCGTAGACACATTGATGATGCGCCATGGAAATTGTTGTTTCGCCGTGGCCTTGACAAGGTAGTTTTCACGACTCTTCACAAAGAGTTGCAGCTTGTTATGGCCTTCTTGCCTGACTTCTTTGGGGTATTTGGCAAAGACGCCACGCAGGGCATGACCCTCCGTGCGGTTGACATACATGCCGGGATAGTTCTCCAGATCGGCTTCGGTCACGCAAATTTTCACTCCATGGTCGGCTTCCACCAAGATGGGTAGGAACGCTAACTTATCCGTTTTGAGTTGAGAGAGGTGTCCTTGCGTATAGGTGTTCTCGAAAGAATTGTTGAATTGGTTTTCAAAACTGCCGTTGGGACTTGTATAAGGCACCAGCGAAGACCAATCCTTGGCAAAGTTGAACTCGGCCTTTTCGTCCTTGACGATAATCTCTTTCTTCCGATCAGAAACAAATCGGTAGGCTACACCCTCATCGTATGCACGAAAAATCAAGGTAAAGCCTTGTCTGAATTTCAATGCCAATTGGTTATAATGGTCCTCAACAACCTTCTTTTTGTAAAACAAGGCGTTGATGGTTCCATGGCTCGTAGTGGTTTTTACAGACTGTACGGTAGCGTTTTCGCCAAACGATTTGCCTTGATCAAGGGTCAGGGCTATTTGGGATGGAGCAATAAGTTGTTGCCCATCGAGTGACAGGGAGTAGGTAAGGTTTTTGTCGTTATTCACTGTAACGGTAAGTTTTCCATTGGGCGAAACCAGTTTATACTGTTTCGCATTGATTCCCTGCGTGATTAATGGGAACAACAGCAGGAATAATGTTTTTTTCATGTGATAGATATTAGCATGTTTTCACAAAGATAGAGAAATAACTTCATCCGCGAATCATACGAATAAATATTTTTCTTGAGATTGACACAAATAAGTAAAATTTCAAGAGAGCGTAATCGCCTGGATGTGTTCATGATAGCATGCTCGACACATGCCACCAGACTTCGTCTGCTTCGTGCCAGTCCTATAGCCGCATCGACGACAGCAATAGCGATGGATTGACGTCATCGCTTCTGAAACACACGGACGTAATCTACTTCCATCGTAAGCGGCAACAAACTGTTATCTACCCCTTTCTGACCACCCCATTGACCACCCCAAGCCAAGTTGAGAATGATGTAAAAAGGCTGATCGAAAGGCCACGCATCCCTACCCGTTCCGTCATTCTGATAGGAAAGGATTTTTTGGCCATCCACATAAAAAGTCATCTCATGGGCTGTCCACTCCATGGCATAGACATGAAAGTCAGCTGCCTGCTCGATAGTCACATAACCATGTTCGATTGGCGTACCGCCATTGTTGTATTTGTTACAGTGAATTGTTGAATAAATCACGTTGGGGGTATGTCCCACTGCCTCCATGATATCAATTTCTCCGTTACCTGGCCACGGACCATCTTTGACGGGCATCATCCAAAAGGCAGGCCACGTGCCATGCCCTCCAGGCAATTTGATGCGCGCTTCAATGTAACCGTATTGCCAACCCGAATGCCGTTTAGCATACACACGTCCTGATAAAAACCGGTCACCTTCCTGTCGGAGGTTAATTTTCAAGGTACCATCAGACACTTGGGTCACCTTTCCGTCGTTCACATAGGTCTGCAACTCTTGATTCACCCACCCGGCCGGCTTCAACTCATGCATCCAATCTTTGCCAAGTGCAGTACCGCTAAACTCATCGTGCCACACCAGTTTATAACCCTTTGGAGCGGTGATTTTGTAACCCTTTGGATCGGTGATGCGGGATTTAGCTTTGTTTTTCTGATTGAATACCATCGCACCTGATGCCCCCTCTACAGCACGATTATTCACACAAACAGGATACGAAGCCCACATGGGTAATGCCATCAACAATGAGAAGAAAAAAGGTAAACTACGCTTCATGATGATTTCTGATTTATAAAATCATAGATTCCTGCTCAACAAAAAGTTAAAGCTATGCCCTTGCATATTGCTACAACGGATAAACCAAGTAAATATTATATAAACCAAGAATGGGATAATCAGGGCGCCGCTAGGAGGTGGATCCCATGTTACTTACATTATATGTCAAATATTATTGTAAATTTTTATACTAAAACTTATCCTCTCTACCAACGAATAACGGATAGAATGTGTTAATTTTTGATAATGTTATTTATTTTTATCGACTTCACTGATTAACTATGAAATAAATTAATATATCTTTGCTAACATATCTTTACAATAAATTTTATTTCAACTATAACAATTTAATATTATGAGTAAGTTATTAACCTTTTTATTACAAGCCAGGAATGTTGCACGTGGCGTATGTATAGCAGGAATCTTTTCACTATACGCTTCATCAGTATTCGCTGGATCAGCATTTTCATCATTGCCAAATCATAAACAGTTGTTGTTGAGACAAACGGATACTAAAACAATTCAAGGCTCAGTTCAAGATAAAAATCATGAGCCTATTATTGGTGCAACTGTAATACCAAAAGATGGGGGTGGTGGAGTAGTAACAGATGTTAATGGACATTTTATTATTAAGATAAAGACTGAACAAGATAAATTAACATTCTCTTACATGGGATATTCTCCCGTAGAAGTAGATGTTACTGGGAAAACCAACATTGAAGTCACTCTTTTTGAAGATGTTGTAAGCTTACAGGATGTAGTAGTAGTAGGATATAACACAGTAAAGCGCGGTCAGATTACAGGTTCTATTGATATGGTAAAAGGAGACCGCATAGCCCAACAAACTTCTGCTACGCTGGAGGATCGTTTGCAAGGGAAGATATCAGGATTAATGATTTCTACAGGTTCAGGTCAACCAGGTACAGATGATGTAAAAATCAGAATTCGTGGTACAGGATCCATTAATGGTTCAAATACTCCATTATATATTTTAGATGGTGTCATGATTGAAGCTGGTCAGTTTTCCTCTCTAAATAGTGATGACATTCTTGATATTCAAGTTTTGAAAGATGCTTCTGCAACAGCCATTTACGGTTCACGAGGAGCTAATGGCGTAATTGTTGTCACAACTAAAAAAGGCATGGAAGGTAAGACTCAAATTAGTTACAATCTTAAATTAGGAGCTGCTATGCTACGCAAACCTAAAAGCAGGATGATGACTGGGGCAGAGAATATTCTTTATCAAAGTTACTGTGTTGCTCAAAATCCTAACTCAAAATCTTTCCCGTTGATGAGACTATTGGGATTAGAACAAAAAAAAGCAGCTGGCACTATTACATCTACAGAACTTGCAGAACTCAACGCGGGCTCAGAAAGACTGGCTACAGCACGGTCTACAGATACTGACTTTATAGATGAAATGACACATACAGGCTTACAAATAGATCATAGCCTAACCTTATCTGGTGGAACAGAAAAAACGAAATTCTTTCTTTCGGGCTCTCTCTTAGATCAAGAAGGTTCTCTCATCGGATCTAAACTGAAACGTTATTCTGCACGTTTTAATATAAATCATCAAGTCAATAAAATCATAGATTTCGGCATCAATTCAAGTGTAGGCTATACCGACTCTCATTTTGCAGATCCATCCACTGGTGATGGAAGAATAGGTTGGACTAATCCATGGTTTACTTCTCTTTTAGCTTATCCTTACGAAAATCCAGATACGTGGTTTAATGGTGACAATCCTACTTTAATAACAAAATATTTTAACAGAGAGAAAGGTCTTCTTCGATTACTTGGATCTGCTTTTATGAATATTCGCATCACGGACTGGCTCAAGTTTAAAACAAATTTCGGTATTGATTATTACAATAGGAAGTCAATGACTTCATTAGATCGAAGACATCCAAAATCTGCAAGCAACAATGGATATCTCAGACAAAGTACATCTGACACCCGACGCTACACTTGGACAAATACATTGAATTTTAACCAAACAATTCAAGATATTCATTCTGTAGCTGGGGTTGCTGGTATAGAGCTTTTTGATGGCACTTTCTCCAGATTTCATCAACAAGGTTTCGATTTAGACGAGTTTATGACTAATACACCTGCTGGAATTGGAGATAAAACAGGAACCTCAAAAAACCCTCCTCGAATTGGCGGTGATAAAACTCACAGCAATTTGCTCTCTTATTTTACACAATGGAATTACACTTATGATAATCGTTACAATGTTTCTGCAAGTTTACGCTATGATGAATCTTCTAAATTTGTGAAGAGTAATAAAGGAGCCTTATTTTGGTCGTTGGGAGCTGCTTGGGATATAGCTAACGAGAAATTTGCAGAAGATTATCAATTTCTGAATCAACTAAAGTTACGTACAAGTTACGGAACAACTGGTAATCAGGATGGTATTGCTGACTTTAGCTCATTTGATGGATACAATAAAGTAAGTTATAATGGAAAGCCAGGTTATACCAACAACGAATTGGGCAATCCAGAATTGAAATGGGAAACATCTGCACAATTTGATTTGGGATTAGATTTTCGAATGTTTAGTAATCGGATTAATGGTACCATCGATTTTTACCATAAATCAACCAAAGATTTATTAATGTGGAAAAAGATTTCACAGTTGTCAGGATCTACTCAAATTCAGACAAATGCAGGTTCGATCCTAAACCAAGGTGTAGAATTTGCAATGAATGGGGTGCCCGTAAGAACCAAAGATTTTGAATGGAGTGTTAGTGCAAATATCACCTATAATAAAAATAAAATTACTGACTTAGGAACTTGGGCAAATAAAGATAACAAATTTATAGATGGAGATGTTCTTTATGAGATTGGTAAGTCATTAGGAACCTGGTGTATGGTTGAGTGGGCTGGCGTAAATCCCAAAACGGGTGAAGTGTGGTTCTACGATCAAAAGGGTGGAAAAACAGAAGATATTTCAGCAGCACCTGCTGTAGATAAATTTAAATCTTCAGAAGTACCATGGTTCGGAGGTTTTAACACAAGTTTATCCTATAAAGGATTATCGTTGACAGCACAATTTACTTATGCACTCAATTACTACATCATGAATTCGAGTCGTTGGTATTTGGATAACCATAATTTCAATGGAAATAAGCCTGCTTATATGCTTGACATGTGGAAAAAACCAGATGATATCACTAACGTCCCCAGATTCGATGCTAAAAATAATCCGAGTCCTTGGGCTTCACAATTCTTAGAAGATGCTTCTTTCTTGAAATTTAAAATGTTGCGACTTGCCTACACACCTTCTCGTATACTGATGAACAAGATGAAGTTTGTAAAATCAATGACAGTGTATCTGCAAGGAGAAAATTTAGCTACATTTACTTCCTACCGTGGACAAGATCCTGAAGTAACTGGTGATACTGATTACATGACTTATCCATTACCTATTAATGTCACTTTTGGTCTAAACCTTAACTTCTAAAATACATATTCAAATGAAATATATTTATCATTATTTAATTATAGTAGGAATGTTGATTGGAATGATGTCATGTTCCTACACGGACTTGAAACCAACAGACAAAGTTGGAGATCATGAGATATTTAGCTCAGTATTTACACTTGAACAGGCTACCACTGGAATTTATGCAAAAATGTCCTTAAGAACAACACTCAATGTTAGTGCGATACTATCAGACGATGTTTACAAAGGCGGACAAAATGGTGGCGCCGGTGACGACTCTTATCAATGGACCTATAGTGCTGCTACAGGTGACCACAATAACTTATGGTCTTCTTATTATGGTGTCATCAATATGGCGAATCGTGTTCTTGAAGGTGCAAAAACCGTACAGACAAACAATCAAGTTGAAGAGAAAATTAAACAAAATTGCATTGGCACTGCTCTATTTATTAGAGCATACACCTCTTTTGACTTATTACGATTTTTTGCAGATTTTGATAAAAAAGAAAATCTTGGCATACCTTATTCTAAGCAAAAAGTTGTTCTTGAAACACTCGGTCGTAACACTGTCGCAGAGTGCTATCAAGAAATGTCTAAAGATCTGGAAACAGCCATACCCTTATTATCTCAGGTTGTGCCAGAAACTCCTTGTTATGCGTCTCAGTTAGCAGCCAAAGCACTCTTAGCTCGCATCAATTTATATGCCCGAAACTATAACCAGGCCTATCAGTATGCAGCCGAAGTTCTTAACCAAAAACCTATAGTTGGCATCCAACAATACCCAAAAATTTGGTCTGATGAAACTAAAGACGAGATTATATTTGAACTTACACGACTACCTGGTGAAGAAACGATAGGGACTTTGTTTTGGAGTGCTGATAACAGTAGCTCTTTCGAACCATCAACAGAACTTATTAAAAGTTATGACGAAAAAGACATACGTCTTAAGACCTTTATTGGTGACGGTGTTGATCGTGATAATGTTCCTGTAAAACGAGTTAACAAATACAAGGGTACAAAAGAGAATGTAGGCTTATCGAACCAAAAAATGATACGATCATCAGAGATGCTTCTCATTATGGCTGAATGTAAGGCTATTTCAAACATCGCAGAGGCCAATAGCCTACTGAACCAACTGCGACGTGCTCGCATAAAAGACTGGTCGGATAAGAATTACTTAACGAAAGAAGAAATTTTACAAGAGATTCTTCTAGAAAGAAGAAGAGAATTGTGTTTTGAAGGTCACCGATTCTTTGATTTACGTAGATTCCACCTACCAATATATAAACCAATGATTAATAAGACACTAGATGTGGACAACATTCGTCGCATTATGCCTATCCCATTAGCAGAGATGCAAGGTAACAATGTTATAGCAAATCAACAAAATCCAGGATATTAATCAGTTGTTTTTTACCATATGGCTCAAATTGCAGGCTGATTTTATTCGGAATATTCAAGAAGTTAATATATCTTTGCCATGCAGTCTGAAACACAGTGAGAACTGCCATGAAACAACTGCATGAGTAATAGGATTGATAAAGTATATCGAGTAGGAGGTAAACACTAATCACAGGTGTATATCTCCTACTTTCGTGTCCACCAACCTTCCACACCACCGTACATGCGGTTTCGCATACAGCGATTTCGTGCTTTCTCATCTCACAATGTGTGCCCATTTGTTTGCTAAGCTCTAGAAACTCGACTGACTGTTCTGAATTATTAGGAGGGTGGTTAAGTTTGCAATTTCATCCATGGTCAAATGAATTGTAGAAAGCTTCTATTCGTTAGGTAGATATTTACAGCTGGTTACCTTCAAATTTAACCTCAGGGTGAACATTCTTACATTGGTTATGTGATTCCTGCTATCAGGAGCTACAACGGATAAACCAAGTAAATATTATATGTATCATTAGGCTACCCATCCCACCGTGCACGCAAAGATAGCCCCTGCCGCTTTGTTCACATTTGTGACATGCTCGGTAACAATGAGCAGGAATCCAAAAAGCAATATACCAGCGATTACAAGAGTGATGTTATATAATAAGGTAGGAAGATGAATTGGTCAACCTGATATTTAGCGTGCTGTTCACCTTAAAGTTACAAAACGACCCAAAGGCCAACAAGCAAGACATATTTTATTTCTGTGAACAAAAAACTTTGCTCAATAAGGATTCCGCGATTGCTGGCAACAGCAAACTGTTGATGAAAAAAGTAGGTCATACAGAAGTTGCACGTTTCGACTGGATATGAAATATGATTAAATTGTTTCCTGATAGCTTTTTTCTACTGCTGTTTTTTTTCTATCTTTGCAGCATTACGAAGCTATGACACCATGAAGAATTTTCTATATCTATGGCTATTTTTATTGCTGCTCACCTCCTGTCAACAGCAACCCCGCAAGTTTGTCATTGGTGTTTCGCAGTGCAGTATCGACATTTGGAGAGACAAACTCAACCGGGAATTGAAGACGAGCGAATATTTCAACGACTCCATAGAAGTGCGTCTGGCTTCGGCCAACGACGACAGCAAGAAGCAAATCGCACAAATCGACAAGTTTGTAGACGATGGTGTAGACCTGCTCATCGTGGCTCCCAACCAATACACATCTATCATCCATGCCGTGAATCGTGCTTACGATAAGGGTATACCTGTGATACTTTTCGATCGCAAGGTGGACACCGACAAATACACCGCCTTTATCGGAGGCGACAATTACAACATGGGCAAGACGATGGGACAGTTCATAGCCCGGCAGCTCAAGTCGATGCCATGAACCGCATCCTGCGGAAGACCCGCAATTTCGACTATGTGTTTGGACAGAACGACCGCATGGCGTGGGGTGCCTACATAGCACTGAAGCAGCACGGACTGGAACAACAGGTGAAATTCACTGGCATCGACGGCATGGCCACAAAAGGTGGCGGGCTCGAACTGGTGCGCGACGGCCTGTTTGAGGCATCCTATCTCTACCCCACCAAGGGCGATGAGGTCATTGCGCTGGCCATGAGAATACTACGCGGACAGCCGTTCAAGCGAGAGAATCCGCTCACAACGACGATTGTCACCAGCGATAATGCCGAACTGCTGCTCATGCAGGCCAAAGACATGGAACGGCAGAATGCCAACCTCGACATCATGCACAAAAAAGTAGACTCCTACTTCAATCAGTACACCATGCAACGATGGTTTATCGCAGTGCTCGTCGGTGCATTGGCGCTCATCGCTATCGCCATCCTCGTGACTTATCGAGCCTACCTTTCCAAGGCCAGACTCAGTACACAGCTGTCCGATAGTAACCATGAGTTGCAGCGGCTGAACGACGAGGTAAAAGCCATGACGCAGGCACAACTCACGTTTTTCACCAACGTGAGCCATGAGTTGCGTACGCCCCTCACCCTCATTGCCGACCCAGTGGACCGCCTGTTGGAAAACGGTAAAACGGATGACAACGGCCACAAAATGCTCCGGATGGTGCAACGCAACGTACATGTGTTGATGCAGCTGGTTAATGAAATTCTCGATTTCCGCAAGGTGCAGAATGGCAAGATGACACTTCGCCTTACGCGCTTCTCGCTTGGCACAGCCTTGCATGAATGGTGTAGAGCCTTTGCATCGGTTGCCGAAAATGCTAATATCAGCTTGAAGACAGAAAGCGATATTGGCGATGACGATATGATTATCGCCGATGAGGAAAAACTCAACCACCTCTATCTCAATCTCATGAGCAATGCCCTGAAGTACACGCCCGCTGGCGGAACGATTACCACGACGCTCGGCCGCGAGGGCGACCGCTATGTCATTCGTGTGGAAGACACGGGCGTGGGCATCGAGGAAAAAGATATTGCAAAGATATTCGAGCGATTCTATCAGGGACGAAAAGCCTCCGGTGGTACCGGCATCGGTCTTGCTTTGGTCAAGGCCTTTGCCGAACTGCATCATGGTGAGGTAAGCGCGGAGAGCGAGAAAGGGCGGGGCACCTGCTTCACGGTGAAACTTCCCATACGGCAGGAGGGTGCGGTCGAGGAGTCGTCGGCACGGGCCGCATCGGTCGAGGTGGCAGCTGGACAGTATGTCGGGACACAGGTCAATACGGAACGCCACACGGACGATGTGGTGTCGGCCGAAGAAACCGACAAGCCCGAAATTCTGGTCATTGACGACAACAACGACGTGCGCGCCTATCTGCGGTCAGTATTGAAGGATCAATACCATGTGAGCGAAGCCGTAGATGGCAGGAGTGGACTTGTTTTGGCGCGCAGGGTTGTGCCGGATATTGTAGTGTGCGACGTGATGATGCCGGTGATGGACGGACTGACTTTCACGCGCGAACTGAAAACGCACACCGCCACCAGCCACATTCCTGTCATTCTGCTCACGGCGCGGTCGCTCAACGAACAGATGGCTGAAGGGTACGAAACGGGAGCCGATTCGTATATCAACAGTTGTTTGCCAACGGCGAAGCGCAGACTTCTGTTCCAAACACAGCTCCTGATGGTACGACGACGTCATCAGGTTCCGTCTTGGGCGACAGAGACAAAACGTTCATCGCCCGTCTGCGCGACATTATTCAACAAAACCTTCACAACTCAGACCTCAATGTGGAACAAATCGGTGAGGAAATCGGACTGAGCCGGGTGCAGCTCTACCGCAAAGTGAAGGCGCTCACGGGTCACTCACCTGTTGAACTTCTCCGCACCACCCGCCTGCAACGGGGTCGGAAACTTCTCGAAACCACTGACCAAACTGTCTCGGAAGTGGCTTATGCCGTAGGATTCACTTCCCCCTCTTATTTCACCAAATGTTTCAAAGACGAGTTTAACATCAGTCCAAGCGAACTTAACGGCTGAGTCTACCTCAAACCTATCATAGCCACTGGCTACTGTAATTTTCGTTCATTTGCTCCAAATAATGTTACATGAAACATATTTTGGGGACAGATGAACGAAAATTTTATGTACACGATGGTTATTGTGGTATAAATTTGCTGCTGAAAACCAGATTACTAACAATAACAATTAATCAATGGAAAACCTAAAAAGAATCCTATTGAGTTTTACACTCATCATGGCTTGTATGGTCGCCAGTGCTCAAAAAACTGTAGCTACCGGCACCATTGTTGACGAAAGCGGCTTAGGCGTTATCGGGGCTACGGTCATGGAAAAAAGTACCGCCAATGGAACAGTGACCGACCTGGACGGTAACTTTAAACTGGAAGTGAGACGAGGAGCAACGCTTGTGATTTCTTATATCGGTTATCAGACGATTGAACTTGCGGCCGCAGAAGGCATGAAAGTAACCCTTAAGGAAAATGTCAACGACCTGAACGAGGTCATCGTGACCGGCTACACCACTCAGTAGTAGCATTCGTGTACGCGGTATGAGCACTATCAACGCCAACAACCCACTATATATTATAGATGGTGTGGCCACAACGGAGAATCTTAACTCCCTCAACCCCGCAGATATCGAGAGTATTCAAGTATTGAAGGACGCCTCTTCGGCCTCTATCTACGGTAGCCGCGCTGCCAACGGTGTGATTATCATCACTACCAAGAAAGGCAAGGGTAACCGTTTGACTGTTAATGTGAACTACTCAGCTTCGTTGCAAACAATGGCCAAAACCTACGATATGCTCAACGCACAGCAATGGGGTGAAGCCTACTGGGCGGCCAACAAGAATGCCGGTGTTGTGCCTTCGCATCCTTTCTATGGTTCCGGCGACACACCGAAACTGTTGTCTACGTTCGCTGACGGTACACCTGTGGCTGATACCGATTGGCAGGATGAGGTTTACTCCTCAGCTTGGACTCACAACCTCAATGCCAGTGTGCAAAATTCTTCCGAGCGTGGCTCCATGCTGTTCAGTGGTAACTTCATCAATCAAGACGGTTTGATGAACGAGACCTTCTTCCGTCGCTATAGCGTTCGTGTGAACTCCGACTACAACATTTCCAAGTTTGTCAAAGTGGGAGAAAACCTCATGGTGAGCCGCTGGAATAATCGTGGATATGGTACACAAGACGACCGAGGCATCCCTTATACGGCCATGCGGCAACATCCGGCTATCCCAGTCTATATGGCCGACGGCACGTTTGCCAATCCCATGAAGCTTGCTTCGAGCGACATTGCTAACCCCGTGCACGAGCTTTATAACGGTCGTGACAACGACAATGCCAGCTGGCGTATCTTCGGAAACGGCTATTTGGAGGTTTATCCCGTCAAGGGACTTACTCTGAAGAGCAATCTCGGCTACGAGCATGTGCAGTATAACAACAAGACGCTGAATCGCAAGATGCAGCCCTCTGATATCACAAGTCTCAACCGTGCTTATGGTGAGGGAGATACTTGGACGTGGACCAATACGGCCAACTACATCCTCGACCTGAACGACAAACACCACTTCAATTTCTTGTTTGGTACGGAAGCCATCAAGTATAAGTATGACAACATAGCGGCTTTCCGCAACCAGTTTGCCTTCGAGGATGTAGACTATATGCAGCTCGATGCCGGTGAGGGCACACAGACCAACGGTGGCGGACAGTCGGAATGGGCCTTGTTCTCTCTGTTTGGAAAGGTTGATTACAACTTCATGGACCGCTATCTGCTCTCCGCCACGCTGCGCAGGGACCAGACTTCACGGCTCCACAAGGACAACAATTCGGGCATATTCCCTGCTTTCAGCGCTGCCTGGCGCGTTTCAGAAGAAAACTTCTTCCCGAGGAATGAGGTGGTGAACGATTTGAAACTGCGTCTTGCATGGGGACAGAACGGCAACTCTGCCATCTCTAACAACTACGCTTCCTACACCACTTATGCCTACGATCAAGGCAACGGAGCCTATGACCTTAACGGCACCAACAACCTGACAATGGCTGGATTGAAAGCAGCCGCTACCGGAAATAAGGATCTCAAATGGGAAACTACTACGCAAACCAACATCGGTTTCGACGCCAGTCTCTTTGACCAGACCCTCTCCATGACTTTCGATTACTACTGGAAGAACACCCGCGATATGCTCACCATTCCGCCAACACTTTCGGTTGCCGGCGAGAATGCAGCCATGTGGATGAACACCGGTAATATGGAGAATCACGGATGGGAACTCAATCTTGGCTATCATTCGCCCAAATACGGTGATTTCAGTTGGGATGGCAATCTGAATTTATCCCAATATAAGAATAAGGTAAAGAAGCTCAACGACTTTGTAAGCACCATAGGTGGTGACTTCCGACTGATCGAAGGTGAGCCTATGGGAGTGTACTACGGCTATATCTACGATGGAATTTTCCAATCGGATGAGCAGGTGGCCAACCACGCCATACAGGAGGGCAAGGACACAGGCCGTATGATTTTCCGCGACCTTGACGGTAAAGGAAGCATCAACGAGGCCGACCGTACTATCATCGGCGACCCCAATCCCGACCTGTCGTTGGGTTTGAGCCTCGACTTCAACTACAAGAACTGGACGCTTAGCACTTTCTTCTCGGGAGAATTCGGCTTCGACATCTACAACACCACGAAGCGACAATTGCTCTTCATGAGTTATGGCGGAACGAGCACCAACCGAAGTGCCGATATTCTGAAAGCCTGGAGCACCAACAATACCAGCTCCGACATCCCCGCCCTCTCAGTTGTAGACAAGAACAATGAGATGCGCATGAGCAACTATTACATAGAAGACGGCAGCTACCTGAAGATGAAATACATCAAGCTGGCCTATCGTTTCCCACAGTCTGTACTACAAGCACTCCACGCCACCGCATTGAGTGTTTACGGCCAAATGGAAAACGTGTTCACCATAACTGGTTACGACGGTCTTGACCCCGAAGTGCCGATTGGCGGCTACGGCGCACGCATCGACATGGGACCATATCCCCGTTCGAGAACTTTCACGCTGGGCGTTAACCTCACTTTTTGATTAAAGCAGAGGAATGAAAACATCAAGCAATAGACTAAAAACTAAAAACAGAAAGACGATGAAATCATTATTCAACAAGATATTTATGGGCATGACGATGGTTTGTCTATCAATAGGTGCAGTGTCTTGCGACGATATGCTCGACCTGAAGCCTCAGGGTCAAATCACCGAAGAGCAGATTGACACTGCCGCCGTCAGTGCACTCATGGCCTCGGCCTATGCCGGACTGGAATGTCACTTCTTTGGCAACAATGAGAGTTTCTCAGGACCCATCACCAACTGGGTGATGGACGTGCGCAGCGACGATGCCTACAAAGGCGGCGGCGGAGTGTCGATGGAGGCCAATATCCATCAGTTGGAGGTGAATAACATTACCTCCGACAACGCCACCTGTCTCTTTAAGTGGCAGAACAATTATTATGCTATCAGTCGTGTTCACAAAGCAATGAACGCCATAGAGAACTCCAATCTCAAAGATAAGGAAAGCCTGCTCGGCGAGCTTAAGACCTTGCGGGCGTGGTTTTACTTCGATTTGAACCGCGTTTTCAAGAACATCGCCTACTTTGATGAGACCGAAGACCCCAACAGCAAGACAACTTCGGAGTTCAGCAAGGCTGAAATCTACGACAAAATCAAACAGGATCTCAAGGAGGCCTATCAGGTTTTGCCGGAAACACAGGCTCAGGTTGGACGCTTCAATAAATATGTGGCTGCTGCACTCATGGCTAAAGTCTGTGCGCAGACATCCGATTGGGCCAACGTTATCACTTATAGCGATGCCGTGATTAAAAGTGGCAAGTATGCCCTCTACGATAACTACGCTGATATGAGCAAACTGGCTTTCAACAACAAGAAGGAGGCTATTCTTGCCATTCAATTCTCTACGGCAAACAACAACGGGCACATCAATTACAATAATCTGCTTAACACTACCTACAGTGACGGCAATCTTTTTGGCAACGGTGACGATTTCTTTCTCGGAAGTCAGAATCTTGTGAATGCCTTCAAGACTGACGACAACGGTCTGCCTTATCTCAATGGCGATGCTCCGGCAGAAAATGTGAGTGAGACATACGATGGCAACATTGACCCGCGTGTGGACTTTACGGTGGGACGCATCGGCTTTCCATTCAGAGGACACCTCTATACCAAGGGCTGGTGCCGTGCCTACGATGTTTATGGCGAGTATAGTGGAAAGAAAGGTCTTATCGACCCATCGTCGCCCGACATGGTGCAGGGTTTCCCCTGGGGAGCTTCCGGCTTGAACTTCAATCTTATTCGCTATGCCGACATCCTGCTTCTCAAGGCTGAGGCAGAAATTGAACTCGGGCAGAATCTGGACGATGCACGCGAGCTTATCAATCAGGTGCGCCAAAAGGCAGCCCGCTCGGTGGATGCCAGGTATATGCCGGTAGAGCTTGACCCCAACAAGGCTTTCTATGCCGTAGCGCTCTATCCCGCTACCGGATGGACGCAAGACTACGCCCGTAAGGCTGTGCGCACAGAGCGCCGATTGGAATTTGCTATGGAGGACAACCGTTGGTTTGACCTCGTTCGCTGGGGCAATGTGGTATCTACAATCAACGATTACATGAAGAGCGAAGCCGAACTCCGCACCTATTACGACGGCGCCTCGCTCACTGAAAATGAGATTTATTTGCCCGTACCTGTCTCCGAGGTAGACAATTCCCACGGACTTTATAAGTAATTCACCATTTATCACGCAAAAATCATCATAGGATATGAAAAAAATATTAGTAGGTTTCATCAGTATGTTGACTGTTTGTCTGGGGTTCACATCCTGCTCGGATGTAGAAATTCCCGAGGCAGTAACCTCCGAAACGGTTTCTTCGCTCACTTCATCGGTCAGCGGACGCAATGTCACCCTGAGTTGGTCCAACCCTGCTGACGCTTCCGGTGTACAGATATTGAAGAATAATACCATTCTAGCCAACTACGACAGCATTTTCACCACCTTCCTCGATCGCCACGTAGCCGTGAATACCGACCTATGGTACACGGTCAAGGCCAAATATAGCGACGGCCGCGTGTCTGAGGGACAATCCATCAAACAGAACGTCCAATACGAGGCCAACGCCCGGCCAGCCATGCTCATTACGGCCGAAACCATAGACGCTATTGAGGACGATGACGAGAAAGCCGCTGCCGAGTGGTTTCATGCCACCTATCCCAACGGTGCTATTCTTACTCCCGGAACGCTCTCGACGCTCTACCCCGACGAGTACAATGTGGTGTGGATACAGATTGACCGTGTGGGCATTGAAATGGGATGGAAGAATTTGCCGGCCAACATGGTTAGCGATAAGGTTATCGGTATTCTCACTCAATATGTTGAAGAAGGGGGTAATTTGTTCCTGACCAAACACGCTACACAACTCACAGTTGCCATAGGACGCATTGAGGAAGACTTGGGTCCCCACATCTTCTCGGCAGGTCCCGGCGGTCATGGTGATGATAATTGGACGGTCAACGCCCACATCGGATGCGGTCAAGAAATATCCTACGACCATCGGAAACACGACATCTATGCCGGCCTGACAACCAATATGGACTTTGGACACGAGAGTTTCGGACTCGAAGGTCCCGGCTTCCGCGAAGATCACAACTGTATGTGGGACCTCAATTCTTACGGTTTGCCAGCCTTAGTACCTACGGCTCACAACGTGGTCGATGCTTATCAGCAACTCACCAATTGTACCGTACTGGGCACATGGGGTCACGTGACTGACTATTGCTGTGCCGGAATCATTGATTTCAATCCTATGCCTGAGATGCCGGGGCGCATTCTTGCCATCGGACTGAGTGCATACGAATGGGATGCAAACGATACGGTCAATAGTTATCAGACCAACATGGAACGGCTCACCAAGAACTGTATCGATTATCTGAGCAAATAGATCGATGAGCACATACGGGAGTTTGATGAAATCCCTCATCCCTGGAAACAAACATGATTTTGTGAAACGAGGATAAGATTTTCAGCAAACTCCCGTTATCCCAGTGAATCTACTATCGGATGACCTGACGATAACACAATAGAGAAAACCGTATGAAGTTCTAAATATGCAGATATGATGAACGAAATACACAATATACAAACGATGACACTACAACTGAAATACCATATTTTTACTGCCATGCTGCTCTTCGGAGTTGCGATTGTTCATGGCCAGGTTATTCACGTGGGCAACGACGGACGTGACGCCGCGACGGCTTATGGCGTAAGGCCATTAGAATTTGTGGATGGTGCACAAGGTAAAGCCTTCCGTACTGATGGCTATTCAACTTATGCTACCACTGAAATTGTTCCAACACGGATAGACGCCTCGACTTTCTCCATGTCGCTTTGGTGTGCTCCTGAAACCTATCCCATGATGAATGTGAACGAGGCAGAGACAGTTCCGACTTACGCTACCATCGTCGGCAACATCGACGACGCAGCTCAAACAGGTTTTGCCTTTGAACTGAGTTCGCAGGGCGACTATCGTTTTCGCTGTTACGCGGGTGGATGGGAAACCATCTGTGCGGCTACCGACAAATTGTCCTGCAGTGTCTGGAGCCACCTTGTGGCTATTCGCAACGGGCGTCGGCTCTATCTTTACAACAACGGCACTCAGGTAGGAATGGTGAATATGGCTTTCCCGCTGTCGGCAGGCGACGAAACGTTATACATCGGAAAGTCTGCTGCCGAACTGAAAGCGCACGGACCTTTCAATATCAACACATTCAACGGTCTTATCGATGATTTCACCGTCTATAACAGCGTGCTTTCGGGCTCTCAACTCGCCGGCATCACACAGACCCCTGATCTTTCGATTCCTGAGAGCCGATTTGCAAACAACATCTATCGTCCCCAACTTCATGGCATGCCCGCTGCTAATTGGACCAATGAGAGCCACGGACTTATATGGCACAACGGAAGTTTTCATACTTTCTTTCAAAAGAATGCCAACGGTCCCTATATGGCCCGCCTACACTGGGGGCATATTGTTTCGGAAGACTTGCTCCACTGGCAGGAAGAGCCGATTGCGCTCATGCCCGGCGAACCTTACGATATCAAGGGGTGTTGGAGTGGAGCCGTAATGACGGTAGATGGGCGCCCTCATATTATCTATACGGGTGTGGACAACGGTCGTGCACGCATTGTTGAGGCTACGCCCAACGACAACAATCTCCTCTCATGGACCAAACAGAGCGTCATTATTGACGGGCGTCCTTCGGGCTTGAGCGACGATTTCCGCGACCCCTATCCGTTTGAAATAGAAGGCAATCGCTACATCGTGGTGGGAACCTCGAAAAACGGTGTGGGTGCCATGACACTCCACAAATATGCAGATGGTATTTGGACCAACGACGGCCGTATCTTTTTCCAAGGCAGCAATGCCACAACAGCAGGCACATTCTGGGAAATGCCCACCGTGACCCCGATGGGTGACAAGTGGCTTGTAACCGTTACGCCGTTAGGCACCGGCAAGGGCACCGTGACGCTTTATTGGGTTGGAACCATTGGTTCTGACGGCACATTCAACCCCGACAACATGACGCCTCGCCAGCTAGAGCTTGACGGGATGAGCAAGGACGGATTCGGACTACTTTCGCCGAGTATCACCCAAAAGGACGGCAAGACCCTACTCATGGGTATTGTGCCCGACAAATTGGGGGCTGTCGACAATTACAAATTGGGCTGGGCACACACCTACAGTTTGCCCCGCGAAGTGACTCTGGCCGATGACGGCACCCTTATACAGAAACCGGCGGTAAACTTCAACGGCGGCACGCCCGCTACCACCCTCACCAATCTGCAACTCGACGGAGCGCAACGGCTCGACGGAGTGAGTGGAAGGCTGTGGCAGGTGACGGGAGAGTTTACGGTAGGCGCGTCGATTTTCGGTCTGAACTTTCTGAAATCGGGCAACCGCATGGCCAAAATATTCTATACGCCGATCAGTAACGAACTGACCGTTGACCTCACGGGCATCGACCGAAAGATCAACGATGCGGGCGTGTTCAATGGTAAATATGTGAGCAGTCTGCCCAAACGACCCGCCGTTGGTGAAACGCTGAAGCTCGATATATTCTTTGACCACTCCATTCTCGACGTGTTTGTCAATGACACCTACGCGTTCAGTCTGCGAGTGTTTGCCACAGACGCAGCGGCCAATGACGTGGAAGTGTTCTCCGATGGCCCTACTACGCTTAAGCGGCTCACGGCGAATATGACGCCAACGGGTATCAGTTCGGTCGTGACTGACGCCCAAACCGACAAACATTGGTATACTCTCGGAGGCATTAGAACATCGTGTCATACCGGACGAGGTGTCTATATTCATCAAGGAAAGAAATACTTGAAGCCATAAAAAAAGGTTGACTTCTTCAACACCAGTAAAATACAACTTAAACAGCTATAAAACAATATGAAACGACTTTTCATTCTAACTATTTCGGCGATGTTTGCGCTGAGTTTCCTGCACGCACAAACCACCCATTTCCTTAGCGATAAACACGTGATGCAGCGCGTATCTACCACCTCAAAATACCTGTTATTACCCGTAGAAGAAAGCCGCGAGAACGACCATGTGCGGATTCTTCAGGACCAAAAGGTGGTGAAGGAATTTAATTGCAAGTTGGCCATGAACAAGATTGATTACTTTGTTCCTCTTCACCTCGATGAGTTTGCCGGGAAAGAAATCTTGCTCGACATCACCATTTCACGCGGTAATACTAACGAACAGGCCAGACATACGGCCACCAAGGAATTTATCTGTTGGAAGGCAATGAAGTATGCTGATACGTTTGATACGCAGAATCGTGAGAAATTCCGTCCTGTCTATCACCACACGCCTCTTTACGGCTGGATGAACGACCCCAACGGGATGTTTTATAAGGACGGTATTTGGCATCTCTACTTTCAGCACAATCCCTACGGATCGCAGTGGGAGAACATGACATGGGGCCATTCCACCTCGCGCGACTTGATGAACTGGACCTTCGAGGGCGATGCTGTGATGCCAGACGCCTTGGGAACGGTGTTCAGCGGATCGGCTGTTGTAGACAAGAACAACACGGCTGGATTTGGCAGTGGTGCCGTTGTGGCTATGTATACTTCTGCAGGACAGAGCCAGACACAGAGCTTGGCCTACAGCACCGACAACGGACAGACGTTTACGAAATATGCGGGCAATCCAGTGATTGTGTCAAATACGCCCGACTTCCGCGACCCAAAGATGTTCTGGAATGAGGAAATAGGCAAATGGAACATGATTTTGGCCGAAGGGCAGCACATGAAAATCTATTCTTCGTCAAACCTGAAGGACTGGACGTTTGAAAGCGATTTCGGCGAGGGTTACGGCAACCACGATGGGGTTTGGGAATGCCCCGACCTGCTGAAAATGGGCAACCGATGGCTGCTCATCTGCAACATCAACCCTGGCGGACCTTTCGGTGGCTCGGCCACTCAGTATTTTGTCGGTACTTTCGACGGTCGCAAGTTCATGTGTGAGGATGCTCCAGAGGTGACCAAATGGATGGATTGGGGCAAGGACCACTATGCCACCGTCACTTTCAGCAATGCTCCCGACGGACGTCATGTGGCCATGTCTTGGATGAGCAACTGGCAGTATGCCAACGATGTGCCCACCAGGCAATATCGCTCGGCCAACGGTTTGCCGCGCGATCTCGGTCTGTTCAGCTATCAGGGAAAGAC
>QWCK01002909.1_pt1 | contig 19924 bp, 12 predicted proteins | sample 1972571 | NCBI WGS metagenome assembly QWCK01 (sample SAMN09866710, study PRJNA288562) | Human gut metagenome isolate term2_stool, whole genome shotgun sequencing... | isolation source: gut | host: Homo sapiens | place: USA: California
ACGCTACCGCTCGAATATGAGGAAGTGCCCATCTTCAACACCACCGTCGGCTATGGCAACGCCATTCTGCCCGGTGTGCTCATGCTAATCTTGCAGCAAACGCTGATGCTGGGTATTGGATTGGCCGCCGGAACGGCACGCGAAAACAACCGATACAAAGACTTGGTGCCTATTTCCAAACACTACAATGGTATCTTCCGCATTGTCTTGGGCAAGTCGATGTGCTATTTCATGATCTATGCCGTCATGGGAACCTACTTGGCTCTGGTCATTCCCAAGCTGTTCGGGTTTATATCTTTGGTGTCGGCCAAATCGCTATTCATGCTGTTAACGCCTTACATTCTCTCCTGCATATTCTTCAGCATGGTGCTCTCGTGTTTGGTGAGATACCGCGAAAATGTTTTCCTACTCATCGTCATCACGTCCCTGCCCTTTCTTTTCATGTCGGGGTTGAGTTGGCCTCAATACAACATACCGGGCTTCTTGCAAGGTGTGGCCTACCTCGTTCCATCGACATTTGGCATACGCGGATTCCTCCGAATATCGTCCATGGGGGCCGAACTGTCCGATATTCAGTTTGAATACCAAGCCCTCTGGATTCAAGTGCTGCTCTATTTCCTACTGACCTGTGCTGTTTACAGATACCAGATTAACCGCACCAGATATCATGCCTACGAACACTTGCAAATGCTGAAGGAAAAAGCCATCCAGGCTAAGCAGAAAAAATTACGCGAGAAAGAAGCGCTGCGCTGATAGAACTGGTCTAAAGATGTGGCAGACCTGTTGTGGAAAGCCATCCATGAGAGGAAACGAACATCCTACGGATGTAATCTGTATTTTTGATTTAGCCGTAATAGCAACAGTATGTAGGATATGGATGCATGATGACTTTAATGTAATTCAAAATCCGTGTAGAAGCACTACGAGGTTTCCGATATGTTGCTTTTCAACTGTCGAAAAGAGAAGAAGGCAGTCCAAAGACCGCCTTCCATATTATCTTTTTAAGTTCCGATTATCGGTGTGCAGGCTGCTTACAGCCAGTAACCTTTTTCAGAGTGGGGTTTCTTGTTATAGATTAAGTCTATAAACTCCTGCAAGGCGTCTTTCCACGACAGGCCAAACGTATCCATAAAATAATGCACTACCCTATTGCTGTCGTCATCAAGACTATCCTCGGCTATAGTGCTCAAGTCAGTATCGTTGTCTATATCCTCGTCGAAGAGGCTGGCGTCCTCTCGTTCCATGTAGATAACGAACGGAATCTTGAAGTCGATGTCAGTCACACCATTCAGCAATAAACGGTTGGAGAGGTCGTAATAAGGACGCGGTTTGCCACCGTCGAAGAATTTCGACTTGTAACCGTGATAGAGCTGAATGCGAAGGTTGAATTGCTTTCTGCTCTTCAAAAAGCGCAGCACACCCTTGAAGCCAACGGGGTCTTCTTTGCCTATAATCTTCCCTCCTTCCTTCGTCGTTTTGTTCCAAGGATCGGTATCGCAATAGAGATAGTCGAAGAGCTTTTCGGTTTGGTTGTCGTCAGCCTCAGCCTTGCCGTATTTCATCGTCTTTACATCCTCAGCAGTGAAGAAGTGCTGATGTATCTTACGCTGGTCCTCAGTCTGGAACTGGTCGGTAATCTCCTTTCCGGACGCATTGTAGTAGTGAATAAAGAGCATATATACAGGAGCCGGCTCACCATCATACCAGTCTGCCTTCTGCACGTAGAACTTTTCCTGGCCGTCCTTGCCAAATTCCCATTTCTTGGTTGCAGGATTCAGCTGCCAGACGATCTTCTGCACCGTTTTGATATGCTTGGCCTCAGTGTCCGGATTTTGATGTGGTCCTCCCACGTCCTGAATGCTTTTCCACTTGGAATGCAGATGGCAGTCCACGAGTATCAACTCCACTTTAGCCGGATCCTCATGCAACTTGTGTTCTACTTCGGGTGTCGGTTCGTCCACATCGTTGCTGCACGATGTGAAACCTGTGAATGCAAGCAAAGCCCCAAAGGTTATTGCTGCCATTTTCATGTTCAACTTTCTTGTTTTCATTTTCTTCTTTATTTCATTGTTTAAATTCATATTTCGATATCATGTTATGTTTTGTTCTTTCTTTCCAATCAAAAAATCCAACTTATATTGCACTGCAGGTCGCGTCCCATGTCGTGTGCATAGTAACGTGCCCGATTGGTGTACTCCTTATATTCTTTATTGAATAAGTTGTCGCCGAGGAGTGTCACCGTCAGTTTCTGCTGCCGCCCCACAGGAATAGTCATACCCAGTTCCAATCCGAAGAGATTGTAGGCTGCAGGTGTCGTGTCGATCAAGTCGGTAGCCGGGTCGAAGCGGGTCTGCTTGCCCACAAAGCAATGACTTACGCTCACATAGGGCAGCCATCTGAGGTGAGCCGGAGGTGTCCACGTTAATTGATTATGAAGATGTGCCGACGGGATATAGGGCAAATAGTTGCCCGTCGACCGTTCGTTAGCCCAGATGAGCGATGCCACCATGCGGTACTCCAAGCCATGTAAGGGGCGGAGAGCCACGTCGGCATCGATACCTCTGAAGAATGCTGACGTTTGCCGATACCTGAACACAGGATAAGCTCCCGATATAACTACGGTTTCTTCGTGTGTCGGCTGGTCGTAAATATAGTTGTGTATCCACTGTACAAAGGCATCGACAGAGACATCTGCCCATGTTGTCTTGTATTTCATCGACGTCACCCATTTATAACTTTGCTCGGACCGGAGGGTGGAATCGCCGCATACAAACATACCCGAGCCCAGTTCATTACCATTGCTGTATAGCTCGTAGACATGAGGGGCACGCCAAGCCAATCCGAAATTAGACACCAAGGTGAGCTTCCGACTCGCCTCGTACTTACCTCCGATGTTGTAGGTGAAGCATCCGAACTGTCGGCTTCCGCCATAGTAGCTGCCTGTCCAGTCGTATCCGGCGGCATTCGTTTGCTGATGATCGAAGCGTGCACCACCTTCCACTCCCCATTTGCCATGATGATAGCGTTGCAAGGCGTATACTCCGATACTGTTCTCCGTGTAATTGGGAATGATAGGAACAATGCCTGTGCCGGCCTGATTGCGGTTTCTGATGTGCAGCATATCCACACCCGCCTCCGTTATCCAGTCACCGTAGTACTTTTTCCAATGTAATCGGTTCTGCACCGATGTGAGATGCAGGCTCACCGCAGGAATATCCGAATGGTTCATGCGCCGTATGCGGTTCTCGGTACGCACATCTTTCTGCAACGACAACTGATATTCGGCACGCCCGAACTGTCCAAGGTCGTAACCTGCTTTAACAATACCCGTATGGTGCGTAATCTGTTGACTGGGATATTCAATACGGCGGGAGAAAGGCTCTATGTCCAAAGGACGTCCGATGGCAATACGTCGCTTCAGCACGTCAATGCTTCCCATCTGGGCACTAAGCATAACGCCCATCTTCTGACGGAAGAAACTGTAGCTTCCCTCCGCTTTCAAACGTCCCGACCGATAGCCTAAGGCACACGACACGCCGGTTTCTCTCATGCCGGTATTATTGAGCAGGTAGTTGGCCGTGCTTCTGTCGCCGCCATTGACGTATGTTCCCTGTAATCGCCAGGCCAAATTGTCATTACCCGGCAGACTTCCCTCCAGCTGGCCTGATGCAGAATACCTTCTGCCATTGCTTCCATAGAGGGTTGTCAGCGACCCCTTTGGTTGGTGTACGCCGTAAGGAAGGGGAGCCGGATTCATGATGATGATGCCTCCGAGAGCCTCCGAACCGTATCTTACCGATTCGGCACCTTTCACCACCTCAATACTCGAGAAGCCGTTCTTGTCTATTTCGGGCGCATGGTCCTCACCCCACTGCTGTCCCGTCAATCGGGCACCGTTATTCACGATGAGTATCCTGTTGCCGTACATACCCTGTATTACAGGTTTAGCCACAATGGTTCCGGTACGTATGGAGCTTAGCCCACTCACGTCTTCCAGCATGGCAGCCAGCGATTTACCCAGCGATTTGCTAATGTCCGTATGATTCAATTTGCTGCTGACACTGTTCGTGCTTGCCGTGGTACGTACACCTTTGACCACCACCTCGTTGAGTATCAGCGAGTCGGCCACATCATGCCGTCCGTCCTGTCCCTCGTTTGGGGCACAAACAGCGACGGCAGCATATACCTGCAAGCACAGAACGAGCGCAATTATAAACTTGCGTTTCATTCCAAAAAATAAAATGATAAAATGGTAGTGCGCAAATGGATTGCGCGCACTTAAAGTATAATATTAAGGTATTATACCATAAACGGCGGTGAATGCGCGTTGACCGACTCTACATCACGACAAACGGTTTGTGCGGAAAAGACGTACCTTTCTATATACTTCACAGTAACGGCAGGCACAAAGTGAATAATTTTTATGCCCTCGGCTTTCTGAAATGTAAAGTCGCAAATGTAACAAGTGCCGTGTACGACAGCCTGGTTTCCGGCATCCGATGACAACGTTTCCACCTGATAATCCGGATGGACGTGAAAATCCTTGATGATAAAGGCTGACATGAATGTTACAATAAACATCCACGCCAATGTTGCTTTTATGGTTTTGCTGATTTTCACCTACTGCTGTCTTCGTCTTATAAACGTCCTCACCGAGATTCTCGTACTGATTTCGTTGGGTGCAAATGTATAAAAAAGAATATAAGTAACAAGGGATGGAACACGAAAAACACCATTTTTTAGTAATTGTTACGACAAACAGGAGTTGGTTCTTAAAAATTGTTTTTTCGGATGTAAAAGTGACCGGCCGCATTCTCAAAGTTGTAGAGAGCTACGGCATCTTCAAATCTACTATTAGGCTTAAATTGATGCGTAGTCTTGTCTGCCTCCATAGGACGAATGTATTGTACAAAACGAAAATAACTGACCTCTCCAAGAAATTTTGTAGCCTTAGATAAATCAGCAATATTTAAGCCTCTACCTTTTAGCAGTTCTATTTGTTCGGAAATAGAAAGAGCCTGTTTAATATAATCTTAATGTTCCCATAAAAGCAAAAGACCCGCCCTGGTTCGCTGTTCAAATGGGAAGCGTGGCGGATTCTGTTGCTGTAAAGATACGAATAATCATTGATAATACAAACTTTTTAGCGAGGAAAATCACGCAAAAGTGGAATTAGCGTATTATGCCAAGTAAAGGGTTTATACACAGACGCTGAAAAAGCGCTTTCGTTTTTCTGTTCCTCAAAAAATTTACACAGAAAGTGATGAAGTCAGGAGAAGCAGTGTAAAATCAAATAACCATTTTTCGGTGATTCTTTTCAGCTCTTCCAGCGGAAATTGCGCCATGTTTTGGCCGCCGCAAAGCTGTCCGCAGGGAGTCAAAACCATAGGGAGCGATGCGATTACTGCCCTTTCGTCGTGCGTTTCGGGCTTAGTGGCTGAGCGGTTCAAGCCTCGACGCAGTGCGGTTAAGGCTATTTCGCCACGCCATTGGATATGCAATCGCAAGCGGACAGATGCATGTCACGAATGGATTTTTACCAATCGACTGACCGTCAACACATTACAAACTGCCCCAAAATTCGAGAATTTCGAACTGGGGCAGTTTTGTTTTTGAATCCGCAAATTATAGAAAGGGGATTGTCAATAAAAATATCAGTTTATTTCCCCACCCGGGGAGGACAATCGCTCCAGGGCTACCCTATTTGCCCCGGCTAACCAACTGATGATATGCTGTGGCTCCCAAGAGGAAACAACCTGTGCCATAGTCCTCAAAATCAGGCACGCTGGTGTAGGTCACAGGTTGTCCCGCTGAAGGCTCCTTGCCCGTTCCCTGCACATATCCCAGGAAACCGTCGGCATGAACACAGTCGCGTTCAAGTGCTGTCCATGTCTTGTCGCACATCGAACGATAATCCTTGGCCTTGAGCAAACCATTGTTAATGCCCCAGCTCAAGCCATAGAGAAACAGTGCAGAGCCCGTGAGTTCCTTGCCTTCATAGTTGGTAGACACGAGGCTCACGTTCCAGAGTCCATCTTCACGTTGACAACTGGCAATGGCCTTGGTCATCAAGAGAAAGTCCTTCTTGAGTTCCTTGTAGTATTTGTCCTTCTTGCCGATGATGTCCATCACACGCACCAAGGCCGCATACACCCATCCGTCGCCGCGGCTCCAGTAACAATCCTTGCCATCGGGTTCCTTGTAGGGAGGTACATAATCCTTGTCGCGGAACCAGAACCCATTGGCCGTGTTGAAGAGTCCGCCGCCACATTCGTTGCGGGCCCAGCGATAGCTCTGCATCGCATAGTCCATATATTTGCGGTCGCCCGTGTATTTGTACATTTGCGCATAGACCGGCATGGCCATTTGTATGGCATCAATCCACGTCCAATAGTCATGGCGACCAGTGGCCATCTGATTGTCAAGGTTCTGCCTCAGCTTGGCTGTCAGCTCGCTGTCGGGCCTGCCTGCGTAGGACAACAGCATCATATAGGTCTGTCCACAGCACTGGTCGTCGGCATCGGTGGTGTTCACGCCGTTGCGCGGAGTCCATTTATGGAAGTTGGCCCAGTCCATGGCATACTTGATGTAGCGGTCTTGCGGGTCGATCTCGTGCAGCGCCATCAGTCCCTCGTAGTACACGGCACGTGTCCAAAGGCTGCTGGGACGCACTTTCTTGACAAATGTGGCACGTGTGGGGTCGGGGTATTGGGCCATGAAATAGTCGTTGGCCTTGCGGGCGGTAGAGAGGATGCCCTGAGCAGTCTGGGCCATGAGGCTCATCGATAAACCGATCAGCACGATGAGAAGAAGTGGTTTTTTCATTTTGTTTTATAGTTAGTTTTATGAAGCAAAGATACGAAATATAATCTTTATCGTTTAAGTTTACAGGGTGTTTTTAGCATCTTTCGATAAAAAAGTTGTAATTTTGTGCTATATTACATTATTTCATTTTTCACATAACATGTATAGAACAAACACTTGTGGAGAGCTGCGGCTGACCGATGCCGGCAAGGAAGTTACGCTTGCGGGATGGGTGCAGCGCACTCGTAAGATGGGGGGTATGACCTTTGTGGATCTTCGCGACCGGTATGGCATCACCCAGATTGTCTTCAATGAGGCCGACGACCAGTCACTCTGTGACCGTGCAAACAAATTGGGACGCGAATATTGCGTCCAGGTAAAGGGAGCCGTGTGTGAACGCCAAAGCAAAAATCCCAAGATGGATACCGGCGACATTGAGGTTGTGGCACAGGAACTCACTGTTCTCAGCTCATCGCTCACGCCCCCGTTTACCATTGAGGACAATACGGACGGAGGTGACGACCTGCGCATGAAATACCGCTACCTCGACTTGCGTCGGGAAGCTGTGCGGAAGAATCTGGAGCTGCGCCATCGCATGACGATCCTGATTCGCAACTTCCTCGACAAGCATCAGTTCATGGAGGTGGAAACCCCGATACTCATTGGCTCTACGCCCGAGGGTGCACGCGACTTTGTCGTTCCCTCGCGCATGAATCCGGGACAGTTCTATGCCTTGCCCCAAAGTCCGCAGACCCTGAAGCAGTTGCTCATGGTCGGTGGATTTGACCGATATTTTCAAATTGCCAAATGCTTCCGCGATGAGGATCTGCGCGCCGACCGTCAGCCGGAGTTCACACAGATAGACTGTGAGATGAGCTTTGTGGATCAGGACGATGTGATCGACCTCTTCGAGGAGATGGCCCGCCATTTGTTCAAGGAAATCCGTGGTGTGGAACTGCCTAAGCTCGAACAAATGACCTGGCACGAAGCCATGAAGCGCTATGGCTCGGACAAACCCGACTTGCGTTTCGGTATGGAATTTGTCGAACTGAAAGATGCTTTTGCAGGCAAGGGCGATTTTTCCGTGTTCAATGAGGCTGCCTATATTGGTGGGATCTGCGTACCCGGTTGTGCTGACTACAGCCGGAAACAACTCAACGAGCTGACAGACTTTGTGAAGCGCCCGCAAGTGGGTGCCAAGGGGTTGGTATATATTAAGTTTATGGCCGACGGATCGGTCAAGAGTTCTGTGGACAAGTTCTACAGCCCTGAGGTGCTGGCAGAAATCAAGGAGAAGACGGGAGCCAAAGACGGCGACCTCGTTCTGATTCTTTCAGGCGATAATGCCAACAAAACCCGCATTCAGCTTTGCAGTCTGCGTCTGGAGATGGGCAACCGTCTCGGCCTGCGCGACAAAAACGTGTTCAAATGTCTATGGATTGTTGACTTCCCACTGTTTGAGTGGAGCGATGAGGAACAGCGCCTTATGGCAACCCACCATCCCTTTACCATGCCCAATCCCGACGACATTTCTCTGCTCGACGAGCATCCCGAGCAAGTGCGTGCCAAGGCTTACGACTTTGTGTGCAATGGCATTGAAGTGGGTGGAGGCAGTATTCGTATCCACGACACTCAACTTCAGGAAAAAATGTTTGAAGTGCTGGGATTCACCCCGGAGAGTGCCGAGGCACAGTTTGGCTTCCTGATGAATGCCTTTAAGTATGGTGCCCCACCCCATGCAGGACTGGCTTTCGGACTGGATCGATTTGTGAGCATCATGGCCGGACTCGACAGTATTCGCGACTGCATGGCCTTCCCGAAGAACAACAGCGGCCGGGATGTCATGCTCGATGCGCCCTCTCGGATTGATGACAAGCAGTTAGACGAGTTGCAAATCAAACTTGACCTGAAAGCATAGGTCTTGAACAGACAAGAAGAAACGAGAACTCCCGTTGGTGATGAAACAACCAACGGGAGTTCTCGTTTATCGTTTGTTTCCCAACGTATCTATCGCATATAGAGATACCTTCTGATAGAACGCTTGGGGGTTTTGGCAAATTCCTCATCACGGAGTTCAATGGAACTGATTCGGCAGTAGGCAGGAAGCGTTTCGTTGAGAAGTTTCCTGTTTTCTTCCATAATCTCCGACAACTTTTCCTTGCTGTACCCCTGCTGCTTGGCATCATCATAGTCAGGATAAACCAAGCCTACCAGCTTGTCTCTGTCTTGAATCACCACACTTTCGCTCACCATGTTCATGGAATTCAGCTTGTCCTCTATCTCTTCGGGATATATGTTCTGTCCGTTGGAGCCAAGAAGCATGTTTTTGGAGCGACCTTTGATAAACACATTGCCGTCGGCATCCATCAAGCCGAGGTCGCCGGTGTGGAACCATCCGTCGGCATCAATACTTGCCTGTGTGGCTTCTTCGTTCTTATAATAGCCCAGCATGACATTGGGGCCCTTAACCAGAATCTCACCTGGCACGGTTTCAGGATTACTGCTGTCGATCCGCACCTGCATGCCCAGTGCAGCCTTTCCACACGAGCCAGGCACAAAGTCTTTGTAGTCGGCATAGCAAATGATAGGCGCACACTCGGTTGCACCGTATCCCACCGTGTAACGAAAACCAATATGGTTGAGAAATGCTTCAACGTCCTGATTGAAAGCAGCTCCACCGACAATAACTTGGTAGAAATTACCACCAAAAGCGTTGGTTACTTCATCACAAACCTTTTCGAAAATCTTACGGTTGATTCCCGGGAGTTTCAACAGCAATCGAATCTTGGGATCGTCTATCTTCGGCAGTACCTTCTTGCGGATAATCTTCTCGATGATCAAGGGAACCGCAACGATAATCTTTGGCTTGACCTCTGCAAATGCTTGGGCAATAATCATCGGCGACGGTACACGACTGAGGTAATAAATATGGCCACCCTGCATGAACTCGAAGAGAAACTCGAAAGACAAGCCATACATGTGGGCCATGGGAAGTATGCTAATCATATGATCGCCGGGCTTGAATTTGTTGCCCATAGCATCAACGGCAAAGTTATAGTTGCCCAGCAAGGCTCGATAGGGCAGCATAACGCCTTTGGAGAATCCTGTTGTCCCACTGGTATAATTAATGAGTGCCAACTCGTCGGGATCCGTATCCATGTAATAGTTCACATGCTCCTCACGGAAATATTTCGGGTATTTCTTTCCAAAGAGTTCGTTGAGGTGTTCTCGGGCAAAGGTAAGTTTCTGGGTGCGCGACAATACCAAAGAGTAATCGGGAATATATATAATACCCTCTAACTTAGGCATTTCCTCGGCGTCGATCTGCGTGGCCACCACATCGCCCACAAAAAGCAATTTGGCATCCGAGTGGTTGACAATATTATGTATCTGGTCTGCCGTAAACTCATGAAGGATGGGCACGGCTACCGCACCATAGGTCAGAATTGCGAGAAAAGCTGCTGCCCATGCAGCACTGTTGCGACCTGCCAAGGCAATTTTATCGCCCTTCACCACACCCGAGTTCTCGAACATGATGTGTAGCTTTTCTATTTTTCTGGCTACGTCGTGATATTGTAACGTGGATCCCTGAAAATCGGTAAGTGCATCGCGATGCCAATTTTCAATAATGCTCTGTTGGATAAACTGGTTAAAGCTTGTATATTTCTCCATAATTTATCTACCTAAATATTATAGCAGAGTGTAATTTTGGTTTTCAAAAATCTGTTTAGATTTATACTGGTTTGGTTGATGATAATAGAGCTTTCAATCGCAAGATTGAACTGGTACTTGCTTCGTTGCACACTGTTCTAAATTTTGTGCAAAGATACAACGTTATATGCACATCCCCAAAAAAAATGTGCAGAATTTTCGTTCATCTACCAAACTTTGTGTCTGCTATAAAATATGTAGGTTGGGGAATTCGTTCCTATCTGAGCGCCTCCAATTCAGCCTTCAACTTTGGATCACTTGGGCGTGGTGCATCATATTTGAGGAGTTTGCCGTTCTTGTCATAGATAAGGAAGTGTGGAATACCTTGAATATTAAGCACATTAGGCAGTGAACCATCGGCATTAATCCATTGGTTGCCCTCGCAGTTCATCTCTTGCATAGCCTTTCGCCACGGAGCCTCCGTACGGTCTATGGAAATGCTGACGAATTTGACAAGTGGATTCTTGAGTTCTTTTTCAAGACGTTGTAGATGTGGTATCTCCTTGCGGCAGGGCGCACACCACGATGCCCAAAGGTCAATATAAACATAATATCCTTTCAAACTGCTGAAATCAACTGCATTGCCATTTGCATCGATAATATTAATTCCTGTAGGGAACGGCTTACCACCAATCGTAGCCTGATGGCTTTCGAAAGCCTTGATGTATTCTTCCGAAAGTCCGTACTGACTTACAGCATTCTTTATCAAATTCAAACCTTTATTGTAGTCAGCATTGTAATCGTAAAGGCGTATAAAGTTATCTAAAATAAAATTGCCAATATTCCTGATTACCTTCGGGTTATTATATTTTTCTTGTAACTCCTCGAGCAGTTCGTTCAGCGGTGCATGAGATGCTATTGTGGAACGAATACATCGATATGATTCAGGGAAGTAAAATACTTTGTCAGTATCAAGTGTTCCAAGATTAATTTTACAAAGTTGAACGAAAGGTGTAGGTTTACTGTTCGTTCTATCCCTCAAAAGATGGCTGCTGGCGCTATAACCATTAAAAGCTGCCATCGTGGCCCAAAGGCGAATATATTCTTGAACATCTGTATCTGTTTTGTAAACAGCCAGCACAGAGTCGGCAGCACTCCAGAAACCTGCAAGACTATTCTTCAACTCCTCATTGGACATTTTCTGCGCATTCATCCAAATATCTCGCAGTTTGTTCCACACCACAAGATTATAGGCTGAAAGCGCCTTGTTGTTGCTATCAATATTAATTTGTGGACATTGCCCAACGAAAGTGACCTTAAGTTTTTTCTTCTGCGTGTCTGACGATATATAGAACGGTAAATGCAGTTGCATTTGACTGTTGACTCCCAGGAGATTGTATAATCCATCGGAGGCGAGTGGAACGTCTCCGCCGAACGTTCCGTCGGCAAGAGTCAGTTCCGTAGGAGCATCCTCCTGGCCGGACATGGGCGAAATGAGAAGTTTAAGACCCTCGATAACCGAAGGGTCGTAGGTGCCTTGGATATGTATAGTCTGCGCAGCACTGGCGACAGTTATCACAGCGGCTGCAAGCGATAGAATGATCCGTTTCATGTTTATAGACTGGGGTTATAGACTGGGTTTGTAGATTATCTGTGAAATACGATCGGCCACATTCTTGTGAGTGGCGATTGGGCGTACACGGCCTTGGTTGTCGGTCTTGATGTCTGAACTCTTAAAAATATAAAAGTTCCCACGACCTGTGCTTGTAGTGACTGAACCTACATAAAGTTCGTCAGTTTTAGAATTGATATTCATGTAGGTGATCGTCTCCCCCTTAGGCATTTCGACGGCCCATTGATCCTTGTCCGGCATTGGTTTGCTGTTGGTTGGGATAAACACATAGATATGATTGTCCACAGGATAGAAATAACGATTATTGGGTTCTGAAAAGGCAAACCGAGTGCCTTGTGCAGGTACAGCGGTATTGGCTGAAACGTTAAAATCAGTAGTTTTGCCGTTGTCATCCTCAGCAATATACGCTATGCCAGCATAATCGTGCAGATGCCATTGAGTTGGGTCAGCCTTGGAACGTGTGAGGATAAGATCATGGGGTATGTACTCCAGTATGGGGGAAAGGAAACACGAAATAATCTCTTCTTGGGCAAGTCGTTCACCCGTATCGTTGAACGTGCCCATATTCATATTGAGCGCCTTCACCGTACTGGTGGTGTAGTCTACATACAAATTACTGTAGTAGACTGAACCAAATGCCGCATATGGATTTTGAAATAAGTCCTCGAAAGACTGTCCTTGGAAATATCCAAGTTCGTAGCCGAACATATACTGCTGATTGAGATGGATGAATTTCTTTCTCGATGCGTCGTAGGCGAACGGACTATACGAATCTGCATAGAACCCTGAAGCCTTGAATCCATCCACCACGTCAGCGTAACGTACACTTGATGTGATTGTAAATGAGTTGGGATCAAAGAAGTAGCTGTGGTCTTCGGTTGCCGCAATGATGCGGTGAATAGTTTTCGGCCATGTGATAAATCCATGCATAGCTCCGTATAAATGGCCAACAGTGATACCTTCGTTCATGCGCTCTATGATATGTTCCATGCAGATCTGCTTCTCTCCTTCCGCGATTTCCTCCGGTGTCATGGTCTTGACAAAGGCAAGATTGCCTTTACCATTGGCATCGTTGCTCACGATAAGGTATCCCTCCTCAAAAGTGCGACGGATGTTGATGCGATAGTCTCGGGCGGCCCCCACCCGTCCGTCGGTGACAGTAAGGTGAGCATAGTAGTTGCCGCCGTTCGTGAATCGATGACTCAGCGTTTTGTCATTGCTCACCATTTTCATTTCACCTTTGACTCCATTCTTATAAGTACCAACATACCAAGTATAGACCAGTTCGTCTTGTCCGGAATAACTAATCTTTGGTGTAATGACAGCATCGTTGCCAAGATTAAAATTCTTCACAGGCATGGAAGTGGTGTCATCAGTCTCGATACCAATAGTCGGCACCAGGACAGACACCCCCTCACTATCGTCGGAGATACAAGACGACAGCCCCATAACGAGGAGCAGCAAGAGAAAAGTAATGTGTCTTATCTTCATTCTGAATAAGTAATTGTTCTGTAAGGATTGATAAATACAAAATGCCAAAATGTTCCGAGCTTTAAGAATTTCAGGTTTGTCAGAAGCCCGGCACCTCTTGCCATTCTATGTCATGATGATCCCGATAAAGCGGCATGAGCACATACATCATCAGGAAGTCACCGTACATAGCCATCGGACCCTGGAAACGTGCAGCTTTGACAAAATATTCGCCGTAGCGTTCGTTCATCTCATTGAAAACATCCAAATTGGCTTTTGGTGCATATTCATAGAAATACTTGAAAAACAGCTGGGCATTCTCGAAAGAATAAACGGGCAACGTGGCTGTTGTGCTCCACCATTCGGGACGAATTGTTGGTCTGATATCGCTGTAAGTAATGCGGAATGAGCTTTTGCCCACACTTCTCAGCTCTTCTCCATCCTCAATATGAAGCAGAACGTGCTTGGCTCGGGTCTGAAGTTCTGGGTCATTGTCCCGCAATAGTTTAACCGTCACCACTGTACTCACTGCATTGGCCGGAAGCACGGCATTCTCTACAGTATAATGTACGCCGAGCACCATATCGCTGGAGTCGGGCACGGCTTTTATTTCGATTTTGCGGTCATGGTTGGCCGGCATTCCCATAAGCATCACAGGCAACTCTATGGAATGGCTGTTGGCCGTTTCGTAATTGAACACATAGTTTACTGTGTCTACTTCATCGCCTTGGGCATTCTTATATTGAAAGAAAACTGCATCAACTTGACTCGTGTCATAGAGTTTATAATCTTCCTCTGAGCAAGCCGTGAATGTTACAGCAGCTGCAAGTAGCGCACATCTAATATATTGCTTCATGACTTAGTCCTCCTAATTTCTGTATTCATACTCATCTTCCGGAATGGGAATATTGTACACCGCCTTACTACCCGGGATCACACGATTTGCGTGGTTGCTCTTGATATCACGGTTCAGACGTTTCATATTGTACCAGGTTTGTCCCTCACCAAACATCTCCTTGCGATACTCGTCAAAGAGGATATCATGGGTAAGTGTCTTGCCTTGACGGGCATAGCCGTTGAGTCCACGACTCTGAACCACCGCATCAAAATACCGCAAGGCAAGGTCGTAGTTGGTGTCGAGCAAGGCATCTGCTGCAATCAAATACATCTCAGCCACATGAAGTATTGATATGCCCTTGATGTAACTGTCTTCATTAGCTCGCTTGTTACCTTCTATATTGTAGTAGTCCACCATTTTCTGCCACGTGGCATAGCCCTTTTTCTGTATAAAGTGATCAAGTCGGCGATCCTGTTCGGTAGCACTGATGTTCCTGGCATATATTTCGGTATAGGGATCGATATAGTTAGTACCCGTAAAGGCGCCGTTGTAGTATGGCGTATAAGAAAAGAAAGTTGTGTAATTGTATAGGTATGACTTCACCGTACTTGCCCATGTTGTGGAAAACAGACCAAATATCGTCTCTTTGGGCGAGAGCACCCCAGCTACATAGTCCTTCACCTCGTTCTCATTAACCAATGGAAATGCTCCGCTGGCAATAACACTTTCGGCATGACGCGCGGCATTGTCAAAGTCGCCCATATACCAATAGACACGGGCAAGCAAAGCTTCGAGAGCGTAGGCATTAAGATGAGTTTCCTGCTTGTTTAAGAACTTATCATAGTTGGTGTCCTGACGCGGGTAAGTGATGATGTCGCGCTCGGCACGCAGCAGAGTCACAGCCTCTGTGAGATCGGAGAGGATATGTCGGTAGTTGGCTCCAACGGTCTCGAAAGGCTTCACCGTAGGCGAATATCCCGTCACGTAAGGTATACCCATGGCCGTGGTGTCGGTAGGCGCAAACATGCGCAGCAACTCAAAGTGAAGCATGGCACGCGCGCCGAGCATCTCACCTTTATAATAGTTATACAGAGGCAGGTCAGCAGGGCTTTTCTTCGAAAGTTGGTCGAGAATGTTATTGGCATGTCCGACGGTCTCGTACGCTTTCGTCCAAATGCTACTAAACATTTTACGCACAGTGGCATTGCTGGTATAGTCGTATTTCTCTAAAGCCTCAGCTGCCGTACTACTGGATGTCAGATTCTGAGCCAGCAACTCCGTGACCCCCCATGTGAGATTCTTACCATAGAGATCGGTGGTCTGCATCTCTCCATAAACGCCGTAGATGGCATCTTCAAACCCTTTGGCAGTAGAGAATTGTTCTCGCTCCAGCTTCTCCGCTTTGGGTCTGACATCGAGGAAGTCGTCGCAGGCTGTCATCGACAGCACTACAGCACCCGTCAGCAATATCTTGTATAAATTGTTTCTCATTTTTATTTCAGTAAATCTATGTTCAATGTTCGCATCTCCATTGTTCTTAACTCAAAGGCTTAGAATGTGATGTTGAACGTAAAGTTCACACTACGGCTGTAGGGATAGCTTGTGCCACGCTCATATTTAGCCGATGTGAGTCGGAACAGGTCTGACGTTCCAACGCTGACATATACTTTCTCGGCAAAGAATTTCCGAGACCACTCGTCAGGTACATCGTAACGCAGCTGAAGACTTGAAAACCAAAACTCATTATCTCTCTCCACAAAACGGTCTGTATAGACAAACGACTTTCCACCCTCGGTAGAGATGTTCAGATAGGGAACCACATTGCCGGGCTTATGCCACCGCTCGGTGAATGCACGCACATCGGCATTCTTCTGCGGGTCAATGTTCTCTATCTTTGAGGCGCGCGTGGAATTATACATATCTCCGCCAAATCTATAGGAGAAACTGGTCATGAGATAGAAACGTCTCCACCGCAGCTGCGCACTGATCGACCCCTGCAAGATAGGGTTGGTATCACCACAGTTCATCAGGTCTTCCGTGGTATAGTCATAGGTGTAGCTGCCATCCTTCTTGATGAATATTTCCTTGCCGGAAGCCGGGTCTATGCCGGCCGAACGCACAGCATAGATAGCTGTTGGCGACTCACCCTCCCGGAACTGCAGGCGTGGTGCAGCACTCTTGTCGTTGGCGGCATTCTGCTCATTCCAGCGTTTCAAGGCTTCACTGATACCCAGAATGGTGGTTTTGGTATGCAGGCCGTTCAGCGTTGTCGTCAGTGTCCAGTCCTTGGTATCGACTATCCTACCCCACACACTAAACTCGACACCATTACTCTTCTGACGTCCGATATTGCTCTTGACGCTTGTCGCTCCCGACGACGGGGGCAACGACATGTCGATAAGCATGTCATCGGTATTCTCGCGATAATAGTCCAAATTCACATTCAGGCGATCGTTGAACATAGCTGATACGATGCCGACGTTCGCTTTTTTAGTGGTCTGCCATGTCAAGTCCGGATTCGACATCCCAAGCGGCACAGCCCCTACTCCACTGTAATGCACATAATCATTGGTATAATGATAGGTGGTTACAGCTTGATAGCTGGAAAATTTCACGCTCCCGGTATAGCCATAGCTGCCACGTAAGCGAAGTGTATTGATCCATCCGAGACGCTTGATAAATTTCTCATTATGCAGGTTCCAGCCCACACCACCGCTCCAAAACGGTGCGTAGCGATTGTTTTCTCCAAACTTCGACGACCCTGACATACGGTAGGAACCATCCACGAAATAGCGCATCTTGTAAACATAGTTGGCCGATGCAAAAAGTCCCATGCTCGTAGCAATGTCTTCTGTGCCGGAAGGGCGACCGTCAGGATAGTTGGTCGCATAGACAATGTCGCTGAGATCATTGCTCAGGAAACCCGTCGCTGCGAGATTACGCAGATAGGAACGTTGACGCTTAGCCTCACCACCGGCATTAAGTGTGAGCATCGACCCGACATCATCAAAGTTGATAATCCAGTTTCCCACAATCTTAGCCGACCAATTATCGCTACCGGTGTTACCCAGCTGGTAACTTCCTTTCTTCGTGTTATCAAGGGTTGTGGTAAACTGATTGCTCTCGGGCGAGACAAACATATCCTCTGTACCACGCGTGGTGTTGAAGGAACCTTGTGCCGTGACATAGAGCGTAGGCTTGAAATTATAGCGCAGGTCGAGAGAAATCTCGTTGGTTCGGCTTTCCGATTTCCTGAAGCTACTCAGTGAGGCCTCGTAGAGCGGGTTATTCTTGGCGTATGACAGCATGCGACGCAGATTGCCATGATCGTCGTAGGGCAAGTCGTAAGGGTTGGCCTGGGTGTAATCAGAGAAAGTGCCATAGTTGGAAGGCTTAATCTTCAATTCACTGTGGCTGGCGCGGAGCGTAAGGATCAGGTTTTTCACTTGGCGGTACGACAAATAGATGTCCATGCCATATCGGCTGCGCCCATCGTTTTTCATGACTCCCTGTGTGTTGGCATAGTTGCCGTTAATGTTGTAGTCAAGCCCCTGTCCGCGTCCGGAAACAGATATGGAGTGGGCATGGGAGAAACTGTTGCGCACCGGTTTCGAAATCCAATCTGTGTTGATGCCGCTGCTCACCAAGGCAAGTTTGTCGTAATAGTTCTGATCCAAACTGCCATTCAACGAGTTGTAGAGCCCGGCACGTCGTTCCAGTTCTAACTTCTGTGCGGCGTTGCAAAGGTCATAACTGCCAAGGTCGGCAAAGCTCAATGTCGGCGTGAACGTATAGCGCACCTTGACCGGCGACTGACTTACCCGTTTACGCTCAACGACAATAACCCCGTTGGCAGCATTCTCACCATAGAGGGCAGTGGCCGAGGCATCCTTGAGAATATCCACACGCTCAATATCGTTGATGTCAATATCGTAGAGAGCCTGCAAATTTTGCTCCACGCCGTCAATAACAATCAACGGACTGTTCAGACCACTCTCCTCACCTGTAGCCAGCGACGTTGTGCTGCGCACAACAAGGTCAGGAATCTGGTTGGGGTTGCTTCCTGCTGCATTATTCTGACTAATGGTAATACCGGCATCCAACGTCGACAGTGCCTGCATGATATTAGTCGGGGAGATATTACGCAAATCTTCGCCCCGGTAGGTCTGTGCCGCCCCGGTAAACGTTTCCTTGTTACGGGTGTAAAAACCCGTAACAACAACAGCCTCCAATTCCTGGCTGCTGTGCATCACGATATTTTCCGTAATTTTGTCCTCACCTTTTTTCACGTTGAGCACCTGCTTCTCCATGCCCACATAGGTGAATATCACCCTGCAACCTTGATCTCTGGGCACATAGATCTGATAGTTACCGTCAATGTCAGATACAGCCTTCGCTGGTGCGCCTTCCACTTGTATGGTCACACCGATCAGCGGTTCATTGTTCTCATCGATAATCTGCCCCTGCAACAATCGACTTTTCTGTTGCTGTTTGAGCTGGCCAACCTGTTGATTTTGGGTTGAGATCTGCTCCGTGACACCCGCCCATGCAGGCAGTGCCAGCAGCGAGAGAACCATGGCCGCAAGCTTTCCTTTCTCCTTTAATCTTTCTGTGATATACATCGCTTATATATAATAATGTGAGGGTAATATTTTCCGCAGAGCTAACATTCCGAAATGAATGGGCGGACAGCTATCCACTTTTTTCTTAAATTCGTTCTATAGCTTCATGCGAATGGCCTGTAAAAACAGGCCAGTCTTAAATTCCCATAAATACCCGTTTCGCCTCCGAATCCCAACATATTCCTTAACATATCAGGAAGCCAAAGTGAACAGACTATTCACACCTCCAAAATTCAGCCACAAAAATACAAAAAAAATAATAATTTGCAATAAAGATACCCTTTTATTTTAAAGGTTCTATAAAATTATGTATAAATGCTAAAGAATTAACATAAACCTCATTACCTTTTCAAGTGCTTCCATCAGAAAAAATGACTCATCCGACATTTCGAGTGATACGACAGTCATGTAGTGCATATTCATCCCTCTTCATTCTACATTCTTCACTCTTCACTTTATAAAATATTATTACCGTTTCCGGCCAATTCCTTTCGTCGCATCTGGACAGAAATGCGCCATGTTTTTGCGGATAACTTTGTTCCTGAAGAACATCAGAAACACAAGACCGATGCGGTTACAGCCTTGTGGCACCGCGATTCGAGCTTATCGATTGCGCGACCGAACCTTTGTCGCATCGTGGTTAGAGTTTAACCGCAGTGGCGTTTGACATCTAATCGCAGACGACAAAATTCGCATGGTAAAATCATATTTATTAAAACTCTGATTGTCAACCCACTACGAATTATCTCAAATTTCTCGAATTCCAAACCGATGGATTCTTATTTTTGAATTCGCGAAATATAGAGAGATGTTTGTCAGAAAAAATATTAGTATCTGTTGTCTCTGGATTCACCCTATACATCTGTTGATGAGAACAAAACTGCATGGATGAACGATGATCCATTT
>QWCK01006072.1_pt1 | contig 19891 bp, 17 predicted proteins | sample 1972571 | NCBI WGS metagenome assembly QWCK01 (sample SAMN09866710, study PRJNA288562) | Human gut metagenome isolate term2_stool, whole genome shotgun sequencing... | isolation source: gut | host: Homo sapiens | place: USA: California
TATGCCCGCATGAAGCCGGTGTGGGCGCATATCCGGCTGTATGGCGTGAGCATCGGCGCGTGGCTTGCCATGCAGGCGCTGCAGGGAGACGCGCCGGAACAGGCCCTGCTGGTCTCTCCGGTGGTGGATATGGAAGCTCTCATCACGAATATGATGCAATATGCCCATGTGACCGAGGAACAGCTGCAGCGGGCAGGGGAGATCCCCACGGATCTTGGGGAGACCCTCTCATGGCCGTATCTGTGCTGGGTGCGGGAACATCCGCTGCACTGGCATGGCCGCACGCAGGTGCTGTATGGTGACAGGGATGCCCTGACCAGCCGCACCATGATCGAGCGCTTCCGTCAGGAAAGCGGGGCGCATCTGACGATCATGGAAGGCGGGGAACACTGGTTCCACACCCCAGTGCAGATGGCGGTCCTTCAAACGTGGGAAGAAACGAATTTTTGATTTTTGATTTAGAATAGCCGCCGCGTGCGCTATGGCTATTTTTAGCGGAAGTATTATTTTTATATTTGCAAACCAGCAAAGCCTGCGGGCTTTGCTGGTTTGCTTTTTCACGGGAAAGGTCGTGACCGTACACTGCATTTTTTGTGGTGACTATGCATTTTATCTTTGGGACTCTTTCTGTGAAAAAATGGTTTGGAAACGACCGCAGTCGTTTCCAAACCACAATATCAAATAAATTTTCCTCTGCTTATGGCCAGAGCGCACGCGGAGGCCATTTCAAATCATAGAAGCTTACAGCAACAAAAACTGCCGCTGACGGTTTTTACGCCGTCAGCGGCAGTTTGCATTTACAGATTCAGTTCAGCAGGATCTGAAACTCAGACCTTTGCTTCGCTGTTGTGCTCAGCATTCTTATAGGCCTTGAAGGAGTGGAACACGATGTTCAGGCCCAGAACGATCAGCAGCACGGCCAGGATCAGCTGCAGGCCGTTTGCAATGAACACAGCACCCGAACAGGGGCCAGATGTTGGCGTAGCCGATCTTGGTCAGCAGGAAGCCGAAAGCCAGAGTCAGGAAGGTGGAGAAGTACACGTTGCACAGCAGCTTGCGCCAGCCCTCAGCATGCTCCATGTCGTCCACGCTGAACAGCTCCTGGAAGCTCATGCGGCCGATACGGGCCACAGCATCCAGACTGGTCAGAGCCAGTGCGGAAACGCACATGGTCATAAACACAGAGGCAAAGTGCTGGTCCAGGCCGAAGCCCACGAAGAAGCTGGCAACGCCGCGGCTGAAGATCTGGAACGGAGTGCCGTCTGCGGGGGTGCCGTCTGCAGCAGCAGAAGCACCGGCCACGCACAGGGCGATGACAGCCAGCAGGCTTTCCAGCACCATGGCACCATAGCCGACCTTCAGCATATCCTTCTCATTGGTAACGGTCTTGGAGGAGGTGCCGGAAGACACCAGACTGTGGAAACCGGAAACAGCGCCGCAGGCAACGGTAACGAACAGGATGGGGAACATGGTGCCCAGCTTGGCGTTGGTAAAGCCGGTGAACACCGGCAGGTTCATGACGGGATGGTTGACGATCAGGCCCAGAACAGCACCCACGATCATGGCCACGAACATAAAGGTGGTCATGTGGTCACGGGGCTGCTTCAGCAGCCACATGGGCAGGACAGCAGCAAAGAAGATGTACACAAAGGTGATGTAGCTCCATGCAGCCTTGCCCAGAATGATGGGGAAGTTTGCACCCACCACAAAGGACAGCACGATGAATACGATGCTGATCACATTCTCTTTCCAGCCGGTGAAGTGCAGGTTCTTCTGCAGCAGGCCAAAGACCACGGCGAACACCATGAACATGATGGAGACCATGCCGGCAGCACCGTTGGTCTGGGCAGCCTCCACCAGAGCACCGTCAGCACCGTAGGCATTGAAGGTGCCGGCCACCATGTCGGCAAAGGCGGCAATGACGATGCCGCAGAACAGCCAGCAGAACAGCAGGAACAGCTTGCGGCCGGTCTTGCCGATGTACTTTTCGATCAGCATGCCCATGCTCTTGCCGTCGTTCTTGACGGAAGCATACAGAGCGCCGAAGTCGGTGACAGCACCGAAGAAGATGCCGCCCAGCAGCACCCACAGCAGCACCGGCAGCCAGCCGAAAGCAGCGGCCTGGATCGCACCGGTAACAGGGCCTGCACCGGCAATGGAGCTGAACTGGTGTGCAAACACGGTCCAGCCGTCGGTGGGAACGTAGTCCCGGCCATCCTCATGGACAACTGCCGGGGTCTTGGCAGAGGGGTCGATGCCCCACTTGTTTGCCAGCCAGCGGCCGTAAAGCATATAAGCGCCAAACAGACACACGGCTGCGATCAATACGATGACCAGCGTATTCATTGTTTTTACCTCTTTCCTTTATGGGGGCGGCAGGGTGTAAAAAAGGCCCCGTCTTCCTGCGTTCGTTCCATTTGGGACGAACCATCGAAGACGAAGGCCTTCACATACACTGCACATCGTGTATGGAATACTCCGCGATACCACTTCGTTTGCTGCACAGGGCAGCCACTCCCAGCGTACATACATACGCAGCCCCGTAACGTGGGCAAAACGGCCATGCATTACTGGAAAGCGGGGTCAGCGCCTTTGTTCACACAGGCTGCTCGCAGGGGAGAACGCTTTGCTCCTGACTGCTGCCCTTGCATCAGATGGGCGGCTCTCTGGGAGAGGGTGCTGCAAAGAATCATGTCCTGTTCATCGCATTTGCCGAATGATTGTCCGTATTTTAGTGCGGAATTAATTTTTAGGTGATTTTTGTTCATGCGTGAAACGAAGAAAACTATACACGTCAACGAATGAAAAGAGTTCACGCCAAGGACTTGACTTTCACACTTTGATGTGCTAAAGTGGTGATGCAAGAAAGAACCTGAACATTTCCGGAACATTTAAAAGAGGGAACGCTCCCAAAACCGGACAGTCCGCTGCGGCGGCAAGGAGAACATTCATGTCAGATAAAAATTCCAGAAGAAACCAGACCACCGATGCACTGTTTGATGCCATCCTCAGTCTGGAAACGCGGGAGGAGTGCTACAACTTCTTTGAAGACCTGTGCACTGTAAAGGAGATCTCGGATATGGCGCAGCGGCTGGAAGCGGCAAAGATGCTGCTGGACGGCAGAACCTACGATCAGATCGTGAAGGCAGTGGAGATCAGCACGGCCACCATCAGCCGCATCAACCGCTGCATCCAGTACGGCTCCGGCGGCTACCGCGAGACCATTGAAAAGGTGCGCGGCATCCAGAACCCGAAAAAGCAGGAGTAACACCGACGTACCCGGCAGACATAGAATGGGGCGTACACCGCCCCTGACCGGATGAACGAAAGGAAGGTTTTATCATGTCTGCTGAGAACTGTATCGATACCACCCGCTGCCCCTGCCCCTGCCTGCCCAAGGTGACGCTGGAACAGGCGGTCGTTGACCTTGTGGAGAGCATCGCTCTGCAGGAAAATGCCCTGAGCCACATCCTGTGCGCCGAGAGCCGGAAGATGGACGCCGCCATGAAACTGGACGGTCTGGACCTGTGCAAGCTGCTGGAAGTAAACGATTCGGCCACCAACATGGTGCACGCCGTGGCAAACCTGGAGCTGGTGCTCAAGGATAAGCTGGAGTTCGTCTCCAACAACCTGTACTATCCGCCTGCGGATGCCGCAGCGAAGTAAGAAGATGCGGAAAGGCCTGTCCGGATGCCGGGCGGGCCTTTTCTCTGCTTGAATGCATAATTTTTGTAAAAACCATTTGTTGGAATTGCTGATAACGGGATTCTGTGCTATACTATATTACAAATTGCTGAACTACGATGCGATCCTGTTTGATGTGGACGGGACCCTGATCGATTCCGCTCCCGGTATCATAAATACATTAAAAGAAGTCTTTGCCAGGATGGGCGTGGACACCACAAATGTGAACCTGCGCCGCTACCTTGGCCCACCGCTGCGCAAGAGCTTTGGTGAGCACTTTACCGACCCGGCCCTCATTGAAAAGGCCACCGACCTGTACCGCGACAGCTACGCCGTCAAGGGCAGCCACGAGTGCGCCGCCTACCCCGGTGCAGCAGAGATGCTGCAGCGCCTGAAGGACGCGGGCCTTGTGCTGTGCACCGCTACCTCCAAGCCCACGCAGGTCGTCACGCCCATTCTGGAAGAAAAGGGCCTTGCAGGCTATTTTGATTTTATCGGCGGCGCGTCCATGGACGAGAGCCGCGACACCAAGACCGACGTGGTGCGCCATGTGCTGGCCCAGCCCATGATGCAGGGCAGGCGGGTGCTGATGGTGGGCGACCGCAACGACGACATGCGCGGCGCTGCGGACTGCGGGCTGGATGCCGCCGGTGCGCTGTACGGCTACGGCAGCAGGGAAGAGCTGGAACCCTTCCACCCGGTGCTGCTGGCCGAAAGCTGCGCCAGCCTTGCAGACCAGATCCTGAACGGACAGGCATGACCGGAAGGCCCTGTGCCGGAAACTAAGTGAATGGTGAGAGATATGAGAAATACACGACCGGAAAAGCAATCGCTTACTCCTATGCAGAAGCAGGCTGTGCTGGTGTGCAGTGTGTGCGCGCTGGCAGCCATTCTGACCATTGCCATTACCATGACGCTGCTCAAGCGCGGCAAGACCCCTGCAGCCCCGGGGGAACAGCCCTCCAGCGAGGTGCTGGTGCCGGGCGAAGAGGATATCTCGGATCACTACCAGATCAGCGAGACCTCTGCCGCCCTGCTGCCGGAGACCGCCGACGCGGGCGAGAGCTACCAGAAGGAAACGCTGTTCCTCGGCGATTCCAACACGGTGCGCCTGTACGCCAACGGCCTGATCAGCCTGCAGCAGTTCTGCGCCAAGGAGGGCATTGGCACCCATGCCGCCCTGAACGAGGGCATCGTTACCTTTAAAAAGGACAGCAGCACCTACACCATCGCGCAGGCCGTGGCCAAAATGAAGCCCCGCCGCGTGGTCATCATGCTGGGCACCAACGATACCGGCATGAGCGTGGACGAGTTCATCAAGAACTACACCGCGCTGGTGCAGGCCATTCAGGAAAGCTACCCCTACACCGACATCATCGTGAACACGGTGCCGCCGGTGCCTGCAAACCACGCAAACTACCCCCACATGGACCAGACCAAGATCGACGACTTCAACATGGCCCTGCTGTCCATGTGTGAGCAGATGGGCCTGAAGTTCCTCAACAGCGCCGAAGCGCTGAAGGATGCCAACGGCTATGGCCGCGAGGATTACTACCAGACCGGCGATATCCACCTGAAGCCCGTGGGCCTGAAGGCCATGCTGAGCTATCTGCGCACCCACGCTTACCAGACCGACGACCGCCGCCCGGACACCGCCAACATCCCCACCCGCGCCGAGTATACCCCGAACCCCAGCTCTGCGGTGACAGCACCCAGCAGCTCGGAGGCTGCAGGCTCTTCCGAAGAGCAGGGTGTGCTGTATCAGGCCAGCTACCGGGTGGACAAGACCGGCGGCACCCTTTCCAGCGGCAGCGACAGCGGCAAGACATCCCTCTCCTATGAAGTGACCAGCGCCGCCCAGTCCATCAGCGTGACGGCTGTGCCGCAGGACGGCTATGTGTTCGTCAAGTGGAGCGACGGCGTGACCCAGAAGACCCGCACCGATACGAACTTCAAGCAGAACGTGGACGTGACCGCCGTGTTTGCAGCGGCTTCCGTGCATATCAGCAGCACCGGCAAGGCCGTGCTGGGTGATTCCTACACCTTTACCGCAAAGCTGGGCGGCAAGCACCTCACTGCCGACAGCATCCGCTGGTACGCCAACGGTGCGGAAGTGCCGCAGGCGGCGGGCAAGACCACCGTCAAGGTGGAGATCGACCCCTCCATGCTCAATGCGACCTTTAAGGTGTACGCAGTGGCAAGCTACAACGGCTGCACCGTTACCAGCAACGTCCTGAATGTGACGGTCAGCGGCGTAAGCTCCGGCAGCTCGTCTCACAGCTCCGGCAGCACGTCGGGCAGCAGTTCTTCCGGCAGCAGTTCTTCCGGCAGCACCAGTTCTTCCGGTGCATCGTCCGGCACCACCTCCGGGGCATCCTCCGGGGCTACATCCACCTCCGGCAGCTCGTCTCACAGCTCTTCCGACAGCTCGTCTCACAGCTCTTCCAGCAGTGAGAGCACGGCTTCCCCGGCAGGCTCGGCTTCTGCTTCCAACGGAACAGCCAGCTCTTCCCACAGCACCAGCTCGTCCCACGCGGACTCTGGTGAGAGCAGCTCGGCTTCCCATAGCAGCTCCGGCAGCGAGAGCAGCTCTGCAAGCTCTGGCAGCTCCCATGCGGCTTCGGAATCCAATGCCAGCAAGGAAGCCGCCAACGAGCAGTCCGCATCCACGGACTCCGCGTCCTGAGGCTGTCACCCCGGCCTGCTGTGCCGCATAGGCTGGCAGGAAGGGAGGCGTTTGCATGTACTACGAGGAACCCCGCATCCCGGCGCTGCCCGGGGAAGAGAACGTGACCGACGGCAGCGTGGACGATTACGGCACCGACTGGGAGAACGTGGACAACGGCGCGCTGGAAGAGGAAATGGCAAAGTGTGCTGCCACCCCCTGTGATGTCAAAACCACCTGCCCGGACAACGACCCGGAGCAGACAGACGTACTACCGTACGAAATTGTAACAGAATGATGTGAAGCCAGCTCTGTTTACGGCAGGGCTGGCTTCTGCCTGTTGTTGAGCGCATGGCAGCTGAGGCCATGGCAGAAGGAAAAGAGGGAAGGTTTATGGCAAAATATTATTGCGTGCTGTTCGATGCAGACAACACCCTGCTGAACTTTGACGCAGCCGAAAGCAAGGCACTGGCCGAAACGCTGGTGAACTACGGCATTGAGCCGGACGCAGAAACGGTGCAGACCTACCGCACCATCAACTCGGAGCTGTGGCGGCAGCTGGAAAAAGGCCAGATCAAGCGGGAAAAGCTCATGGCAGAGCGGTTCACCCGCTTCCTCAAGGCCATTGATGCCGCCGGTGACGGAGCCGAGATGAACCGCTTCTATCTGGAACAGCTCTCCACCCACCCGGACCTGATGGGGCCGGAAGTGCTGGATGTGCTGCGGGAGCTTTCCGAGGTGGCAACGCTGGCCGTTGTGACCAACGGCTTCCAGAAGGTGCAGATCCGCCGTCTGGCCGAGAGCGGTGTGCTGAACTTTATGGAGGACGTGTTCGTCTCCGAGAAGATGGACAGCGAAAAGCCGAACCGCAGAATTTTTGATGCGGCCCTGCGCGCCCTTGGCGTGGAGAACCGCGAGCATGTGCTGGTGGTGGGCGACGGCCTGAGCAGCGACATTCAGGGCGGCGTGAATGCGGGCCTTGACACCTGCTGGTATAACCCCAGCCACGCCGAGAACCCCGGCAAGGTGGTGCCCACCTACGAGATCGCAGACCTGAAAGAGCTGTACCCGCTGGTGATGGAGCAGGAAGAGCTGGCCAATGTGGGCCTGAAGAACCGCCGCCACCAGTGCTGAGCCAATAAGCGGATGGAGAACGGGATCATAAAACTATGCTGATACATTTGGAAAAACTAGGCAAGAGCTTTGGCGAGAAGATCGTGCTGCACGATGTGACCGCCAGTGTCGAGCGGGAGGACCGCATCGGCATCGTGGGCCAGAACGGCGCGGGCAAGACCACCCTGCTCAAGATTTTGACCGGCGAGTACCAGGACTACGAAGGTGAGTTCAGCGTGACCCACGGCGTGACGCTGGGCTATCTGGAACAGAACGCAAAGCTGGATGCCACGCTGGATCTCTACGGCGAGATGCGCTCCACCTTTGCCCCTGTGCTGGATGCCATGGCCCAGATGCAGGTGCTGGAACGCAAAATGGCCGCGCAGCCGGACGACACGGAGCTGCTGGCCCGGCACGACCAGCTGCAGAACATCGTGGATGCCGCCGACGGCTACAACATGGATGTGAACATCAAAAAGGTGCTGTCTGGCATGGGCTTTGCGCAGGATACATGGCAGAAGAACATTGCGGTGCTCTCCGGCGGCGAGCTGACGAGGCTGCGGCTGGCAAAGCTGCTGCTGGAAAAGCCGGACGTGCTCATTCTGGACGAGCCCACCAACCATCTGGACTTTGCCACCATGGAATGGCTGGAAAACTACCTCAAAAGCTATTCCGGTGCGGTGCTGGTGGTCAGCCACGACCGCTACTTCCTCGATAACGTGTGTACGAAGATCTGGGAGGTCTCCTACCAGACCATGACCACCTACAAGGGCAACTTCTCGGCCTACCTGCCCCAGAAGGAAGCCTCCGATGCCCTGCGCCAGAAGCAGCACGATGCAGATGTGGCACTGGCCGAAAAGCTGCAGGACTATGTGGACCGCAACCTTGTGCGCGCTTCCACCACCAAAATGGCCCAGAGCCGCCGCAAGCAGCTGGAAAAGCTGGAGATCACCGAAGCGCCCAAGGACGAGACCAATCAGCTCAAGTTCCGGTTTGAATATGACGTAGAACCGTGGAACGAGCTGGTGCTGCTCAAGAACCTGACCATCAAAATAGGGGAGCGCACCCTGCTGGAACCCTTTACCTACACGGTGTGCCGCGGTCAGCGGCTGGTGATCGCAGGCCCCAACGGCGCGGGCAAGTCCACCCTGATGCAGGTGCTGGACGGCAAGCGCCGCCCCTCCGGCGGCATGGTGCGGCTGGGCACCGGCGCACGGCCCAGCATCTTTGCCCAGCAGCAGAACCGTCTGGGGCAGGGCCGGGTCATCGATGTGATCTGGAACAAGTACCCCCGCATGACCGAGCTGGAGGTGCGCAGCCATCTGGCAAAGCTGGGCTTCCGGGGCGAGACGGTGTTCAAGCCCTGCGAGGCGCTTTCCGGCGGCGAGCTGGCCCGCCTGCGCTTTGCGGAGATCGTGCTGGAACGGCCCAACCTGCTGTTTCTGGACGAGCCCACCAACCATCTGGACATCTACACCCGCGAAAACCTTACCGAGGCCCTCATGGCCTACACCGGCACGCTGCTGCTGGTCACCCATGACCGCCACCTGATGAACAGTCTGGCCTGCCCCATCCTCTACCTTGAGGACGGCAAGGCCACCCTCTACCCCAGCTACGATGCCCTGATGGGCCGCAACGCCCCGGCCCCTGCCGTGCAGAAGGCCGCCGAACCGGCCAAGACCGGCTACGGCAGGGAGCAGCGCCGCCGCCGCGCCGAGCTGCGCGCCAAGATCAAGGCCTGCGAGGACGAGATGGAAGCCTGCGGTGCACGCGAAGTGGAGCTGGACAACGAGATCAACTCCCCGGAGGTGTACAACGACCCCGACCTGCTGCGCCAGAAGAGCGACGAGCTGAGCGACCTGCGCTTCCATCAGGAAGAGCTGTTTGCCGCGTGGGAAGCTGCTATGGAAGAGCAGGAAAGCTACGAGCAGAGCCAGCAGACCGAAGAGTAAAGGAGGGTGCAGCATGCCCAAAAACAGACGCAGTTACGAAAAAACGCGCCGAATCGCCCTTTCTGGCCTGCTGTTTGCGCTGGCCATGGCGCTTTCGTTCATTGAGGGCACGCTCACCATCCCGGGCCTTTTGCCGGGCATGAAGCTGGGCCTTGCCAACATCGTGGTGATGTACGCGTTGTTTTTCATGGGGCCAAGGCAGGCGCTGGTGCTGGACGTGCTCAAGGCACTGTTCGTGTTTCTGGTGTCCGGCTTCACGGCGGGCCTTCTCTCGCTGTGCGGCGGCCTGCTGTCACTTTTGGTGATGTGGGTGCTGTACTACCTGCTGCCGGTGCGGCCCACCTGGTTCATCCTGTCCGTATGCGGCGCACTGGCCCACAACATCGGCCAGCTGCTGGGCGCGGGCGTGATCATCTCGTCGTCGCTCTCGTTCTACTATGCGCCGGTCATGCTGGTGCTGGGCCTTGTGATGGGCGCACTGACCTCCATCACCCTCAAGGCCCTGCTGCCGGCTCTTGGCAAAATGGGCTTCTCCACGCAGGAAAAGCGGGGGGAATAACCAACCGTCCATGCATCACAGTTGCATTTTGGCCGGAAATCAGTATAATAAGGAAACAACCTGCTATTTTAAAGATAAAATCTCTTGCATACAGCGCTGCCGCCGTGGGAAAGTGCGCGGCAGCCGGGAGGTGTTTGCACTATGAGTGAAAAAGTTACCATCAAGGTGGAGCGCAAAAAGCTGCATCTGCCCACCATCGCCCTGCGGGGGCTGGTGGTGTTCCCCAACAATCTCGTCCACTTTGAGGTGGGCCGCGAAAAGAGCATTGCCGCCGTGGAGTGGGCAATGGCAAATAATTCCAACGTGTTTCTGGTGGCACAGAAGTCCATGGACACCACCGAGCCGCAGCAGGCAGACCTGTTCAGCTACGGCGTGGTGGCCGAGGTCAAGCAGGTGCTGCGCGTCTCCGGGGACCTTGTAAAGGTCCTGGTGGAGGGCAAGTACCGCGCAAAGCTCAGTGCACTGGATGCCAGCGGCGATTTTCTGCTTTCGGAGGTGCGCCCGGCCCCGGTGCGCGCAGGCAAGGCCGACGATGCCGTGGAGACCGAAGCACTGCTGCGCGCCCTCAAGGCCGGGTTTGACGAGTACCTTGGCATGAACCCGCGCCTTGGCAAGGACGTGGTGTTTGCCATCGTTTCCAGCGACGACCCCGCCTTCCTCAGCGAGTACATGCCTGCAAACCTGCTGTTCCGCTACGAGGACAAGCAGGCTGTGATGGACGAGGGCACCCTGAACGGACGGCTGAAAAAGCTCATCGAGATGCTGCGCCGTGAGTGTCAGGTGATGAAAATTGAAAAGGAGATCGCGGAAAAGGTCAACGAGTCCATGGACAAGAACCAGCGCGATTACTACCTGCACGAACAGCTGCACATCATCAGCGACGAGCTGGGCGAGGGCGACGACACCCACGCCGAGGCCGACGAGTACCGCCGCAGGATCACCGGGCTGCACCTTGCCGAGGACAGCGAGAAGAAGCTGCTCAAAGAGGTGGACCGCCTTGCCAAGATGCAGGGCTCCAATCAGGAGGCAACGGTCATCCGCACCTATCTGGACACCTGCCTTGACCTGCCGTGGAACACCTTTACGGTGGACGACCTTGATATCAGCCGCGCACAGCAGATTCTGGACCGCGACCACTACGGCCTGAAAAAGGTGAAGGACCGCATTCTGGAAACGCTGGCCGTGCGCAAGCTGGCACCGGACGTGAAGGCACAGATCATCTGCCTTGTAGGCCCTCCGGGCGTGGGCAAGACCAGTATTGCACGCTCCATCGCCGAAAGTATGGGCCGCAAGTATGTGCGCATCAGCCTTGGCGGCGTGCGGGATGAAGCCGAGATCCGCGGCCACCGCCGCACCTACATCGGTGCCATGCCCGGCAAGATCATCACTGCCATGATCTCTGCCAAGAGCGCGAACCCCCTCATGCTGCTGGACGAGATCGACAAGCTGGCAGGCGACTTCCGCGGCGACCCGGCCGCAGCCCTGCTGGAAGCGCTGGACCCGGAGCAGAACAGCACCTTCAACGATCATTTCATCGATATCCCGTTCGATTTGAGCCATGTGCTCTTTATCACCACCGCCAACGATCTGGGCAGCATCCCCGGCCCCCTGCGCGACCGCATGGACGTGATCGAGCTGCCCAGCTACACCCGCGTGGAAAAATACAACATTGCCCGCAAGCACCTGCTGCCCAAGCAGCTCAAGGCCTGCGGCCTGACCGGCAAGGTCACGCTGAGCCAGAGCGCGCTGTACGGCATCATCGACGGCTACACCCGCGAGGCCGGTGTGCGCAATCTGGAACGCACCATCACCAGCGTGCTGCGCAAGTGCGCCCGCAAGATCGCCGCAGGCGAGGTGGAAAGCGTCTCCGTTACCGGCACCATGCTGGAACAGCTGCTTGGCCCCCGCTTTGTCAAGCCCGACTTCCTCAACCGCACCAACGCGGTGGGCATCGCCAACGGTCTGGCATGGACCAGCGTGGGCGGCGAGACCCTGCCCATCGAGGTGCAGGTGATGGACAACGGCAGCGGCAAGATCACCGTCACCGGTTCGCTGGGCGACGTGATGAAGGAGAGCGCTCAGCTGGCCGTTACGTGGGTGCGCGTGCACGCCGCCGAGTACGGCATCGACCCGGAAAAGCTCAAGAAGTGCGACCTGCACATCCACGCCCCGGAGGGCGCAGTGCCCAAGGACGGCCCTTCTGCCGGTGTCACCCTGACCACGGCGCTGGTGTCCTGCCTGTCCGGCATCCCGGTGCGCGGTGATGTGGCCATGACCGGCGAGATCACCCTGCACGGCAACGTGCTGCCCATCGGCGGCCTGCGGGAAAAGAGCATGGCGGCCTACCGCGAGGGCATGAAAACGGTGCTCATCCCCAAGGACAACGAACCCGACCTGTATGAGGTGGACGACGAGGTGAAGAAGAATCTCACCTTCCTGCCCATGCAGAGCCTGACGCAGGTGCTGAACGCAGCCCTGCTCAAGCCCAATGCCGCCAAGAGCGCCGCGGGCCGCACCCACACCAAGAAAAAGGCAGCGGAAAAGCACATTCCCGCTGCCGCCGAAAAGCCCCAGCCCGGCGCGGTGTGCTGAGAATAGGGCAGGGCGGCAGATAGTTTTCTCCGCGAACAGCCCGGGACTCCAGTCCCGCCCCAACGCTTGCGCGCCGGGGCCCCACCCCCAGGACATTCGCTGGAGAAACTATCTGCCGTCCTGCTGGGATCGGCACCGGATACTCCGGCAAGATGCGCGAAGCCATGTCTAAAGTGCAGGCTGCGACTAAAATCGACAGAAAAGCCCGACGGGAAGTGCGAGGGCTTGCCTTCGCTGGTGGTCTGGCGAGCGCAGGCGGGACGGAGTGTCCGGTGACGATCCCCTTATCAAAGAAAGGAAAGCTCCATGAATTACAACAAAGCTGATTTTATTGCCAGCTACGGCATTTCCAGCCAGCTGCCCGAGAGCGACCGCCCGGAGCTGAGCTTTTCGGGGCGGTCCAACGTGGGCAAATCCAGCCTCATCAATAAGCTGTGCAGCCGCAAAAACCTTGCCCGCGTGTCCAGTACGCCGGGCAAAACGGCTACCATCAATTTCTATTCGGTGGACGACTGCTACTTTGTGGACCTGCCCGGCTACGGCTACGCCAAGGTGAGCAACGCCGACCGTGAGCGCTGGGACGACCTCATCAACAGCTACTTTGAAGCACCCCGCCACCACACCTTGCTGGTGCAGCTGCTGGACTGCCGCCACGCCCCCAGTGCCGACGATGAGCAGATGCTGCGCTACCTGCACTATCACCAGATCCCCTACGTGGTGGCCCTGACCAAGGCCGACAAGCTCAAAAAGAGCCAGCTGGCCAAGACGCTGGAAGACTTTGAGAACCTCTGCCGCCCCTATGGCTGCCAGAAGGTGGTGCTGACCAGCGGCGAGAACGGCTACGGCATCCCGGAGCTGCAGGCGGTGCTCAATGCCGCTGTGGCCGGGGAACAGGAAGCGGAGTAAACCATGGCCTACAACGAATTTGCCTATTTCTACGATGAATTCAACGGCGAGGCCGATTATGATGCCCTGTATGCCCACATCCATGCAAAGCTCAAGGAGCACGGCATCCACGACGGCATCCTTGCCGACCTTGGCTGCGGCACCGGTGAGCTGACGTTGATGCTCACGCAGGCGGGCTATGATATGATCGGCATTGACCAGTCCGAGGAGATGCTCTGCGTTGTGCGCGATAAGGCCGAACAGCTGGGCCTTTCCGGCAGGCTGCTGCTTTTGCGGCAGGACCTGCTCAAGCTGGATCTGTACGGCACCATCCGGGGCGCGGTGTCCACCTTTGACACCTTCAACCACATCCCGGACCTCGACACCGCCATTGCCAACGCGGGCTTTTTCATGGAGAAGGGCGGGGTGTTCCTGTTCGATATGAACACGCCCTACAAGCACCGGAACGTGCTGGGCGACAACGCGTTCACCTTTGAGGAAGAGGATGCCGCCTGTGTGTGGCGCAACCACTACGATGCCGCCAACCGCCGCGTGGAGATCACCGTGGACATCGACTACCACGAGACCGGCGAGCACTTCCACGAGCAGTTCTGCGAGTACACCTATGACCTTGACACCATCCGCACCGCGCTGGAAAAGGTCAAGCAGTATACACAATTGGAGGGATAACTTTATGGCAAATCTGATCCGCGGCCTGTCGGAGAACGGCGGGGTCGTGTTCTGCGGTGTGGATTCCACCCAGATCGTCCGCAAGGCCGAAAAGCTGCACACCACCAGCGCCACCTGCAGCGCGGCACTGGGCCGTCTGCTCACCGGTGCGGCCCTGATGGGCTCCATGCTCAAGGACGACCGTGACCAGATCACCCTGCGTGTGTCCGGCGGCGGCCCGGCGGGCGTGGTCATTGCCTGCACCGACGGCACCGGCAACGTGAAGGGCTGCATCGATCACCCCTTGGTGGAGCTGCCCGCAAAGCCGAACGGCCACCTGGATGTGGGCGGCGCTGTGGGCAAAGACGGTGTGCTCACCGTCATCCGGGATAACCGCCTGCAGAAGGAGCCGACGGTGGGGCAGGTGCCGCTGGTCTCCGGCGAGATCGCCGAGGACCTGACCGCCTACTACGCCTACAGCGAGCAGGTGCCCACCGTCATGGCGCTGGGCGTGCTGGTGGACAAAGACCTGTCCATCCTGTGCGCAGGCGGCTTTATGGTGCAGCTGCTGCCCGGTGCCACCGATGCGGAGATCGATCAGCTGGAAAAGAACATCGCGGCCATGCCGTCCGTCACCACCCTGCTGCACGAGGGCAAGACCCCCGAGGACATGATGCAGCTGGCGCTGGCGGGTTTTGACCCCAACGTGCTGGACGAGCGCGATGTGCACTACCAGTGCGACTGCAGCGCCGAGCGCACCAAGGAGATGTTGTTCAGCCTTGGCCGCAAGGAGCTGGTGAGGATGCGCGACGAGGACCCCGCCTGCGAGGTGGTGTGCCACTTCTGCCACAGCAAGTACCAGTACGACCTCAACGACCTGCTTGCCGAGTACGACGCGCAGGCGGCGGAACGTGCCGCTGCAGAGCAAGGGACTTGACAAGCCGCTAAAAAACAACTATACTACAAATAGAAAAGGCGCTGTCCGCAATGGTCAGCTCCCTCCGGTTAGATAGTCAATAAGAATGACCGCCACGGTTTGAGAGTCTGGGGCGGTCATTTCTTATTGTTATGGATCTCTTTGAAGATTGCCCATGCGATCTGAAATGTAATCCCAACTGTACCGCCAACAATGACGAACAGCTGGGGAATCCTTTCACCCGCAGATGTCCGCTGCCACGGTGTAGGTAACGGTATAGTCCAGTACATTGCCGTTCACGGTGCAGTCCTCTTTGCGGGCGATGCGCTCCGCGTCCGGCCATGCGGCGTACAGCGCCTGCAGGCTCTGCAGCCGGGCCAGCGCGGCGGCCTGCGCTTCGGTGCGGTGCAGCGTTTCCGGCTGCTGCACATAGCGGCAGGTCTCCTCCACAGAGCAGGGCAGGGCAAGTCCCAGCAGCGGCACCTCCGGCTGGAAGTGCCGGAGGATCACCGCCGCATGTTCCGGCGCAGGCGCGGCGGGCAGGGAGAAGGTGTGCCCGAACGCTGTCACCCGGTATGCGCGGGTGCACGCGCCGGTGTACTGCTGCACCGTCTCTTCCAAGGGCACGGTGCGGGTGTCGCTCCACTCAAACTGCGCAATCACCGTTCCGGCGGCGGGCGCAAAGATCAGGGTGCCGTCCCGCTCGGCGCGGGCTGTGCCAATGAGGCCCTGCCCGGCTTCCACCTGCTGGCCCGGCTGCACCAGCATGGTGCCGCTGGTAAGGTTCGTGCGCAGAACAGTGCCGCCGCATTTTGCCCGGATGCCGTGCAGCGTTCCGGCGGCAATGTCCGGCTTGGGCCTGGCCGCGGCGGCTTCCACCACCAGCCGCCCTTTGGCAAAATTCAGGCTGGCCCAGGAGAACTCGCCGCTGTGCAAAAGGGCGTACTCCCCGGCGGTGAGCTTTGCCTCGGTCACAGCCGCACCGGGCTGCAGGCCCGCTTCCCGCAGGACGGCGCAGGCCCGCGCAGCCTGTCCGGTGGTGAGGGAAGAGGTGTCCGCATACCAGACGAACTGCTGTGCAAAGAGCAGCAGCGGCACAAACACCGCCAGCCCCGCCCAAAGCCCGGCCCGGCGCAGCAAGGGGCGCAGACGGAAATACAGCCCCAGCTTCCGGCGGATGCGCAGCCGCACCCGGTGCTTGCGGGCCAGCGCGGCAAGGCGCGGGTACTGCCACGCGGCGCACCGCCCGCCAAACCCTCCCGGCAGGGCCGTTACCCCATAGGGATGCAGCCCGGCCCGGGCGGCAGCGGTAAGCAGGGCTTCGGTGCTGCCATTGCATGCGGTGAACTCCACCGCGGCCCAAAGGCTTACCGGTTCCATGGGCACCTCCTAGTCATCCGCAAAGTCCGTGCGCACGAACCGCCCCCGCAGGGTCAGGCGGCTGGCGGTAAGGGTGACGATCTTCAGCCCGTCGCCGTAGATGGTCAACCGGCCATGGGGCATCTGCAGGCACAGCCGGTCGGGGCTGTAGGCCAGAATGCGGCAAAAGTGCTCCACCTCCATGCGGCCCCCGCTCAGGTAGACGGCAGGGGCGCGGTAAAAGCCCTGCGGCGGCTGACGGAACAGCAGGGCCAGCCAGCTTTGCGGCAAAAGCCGCTTTTTGCGCTTGGCACACATCCCATTCCCTCCCATCCCGCAGTTCTGCCCGCGGCGCGCTGCTACATATATATGGATGCGGAGGGCTGAGTTATGAATCGAAGCTGGAATTTCCGGCGGGGCGTGCTGCTGGCGCTGGCAGGGTACACGGCGTTTCTGGTGTTTGCCGCGCCGCAGCGCTGTGCCGATGCCCTGCAGGCGGGGCTGCGGCTGTGCGGCGGGCCGCTGCTGGTATCGCTGTTTCCGTTCCTCATCGTATCGGCGCTGGCGGCAGGCTGCGGGGCCGGGCAGTGGCTGGGCTTTGTGTTCCGGCCTGCGGCGCGGCTCATGGGCATCCGGGCAAAGGGTGCGGGCGGCGTGCTGCTCATTGGGGCCTTGGGGGGCTTTGCACCGGCGGCGGTGGCTGCGTCCGAAGCCGTGCGCACCGGTCAGCTCACCTCCCGGCAGGCCTCGGCGCTGCTGCCCGCCTGTGTGTGCAGCGGGCCGTCCTTTGTCATCCTCACGGTAGGGCAGCAGATGCTGGGCAGCCGCGCGGTGGGGGTGCGGCTGTTTGCGGCCCAGCTGCTGGCGGGATACCTCACGGCGGCGCTGCTGTGCCGGATGCAGGGCGGGGCTGGGCAGGCTCCACCCGCGCAGGGGGAAACCATTCCGCTGCCCGCACTGGACGCGGTGATCGCGCAGGCGGCAGTGACCTACCTGAAGCTCTGCGGCTTTGTGCTGTACTTCCGGCTGCTGGCGGCAGGGTGCGGGGCATTGCTGCCACAGCCGTGGGCGGCGCTGCCCGCCATGCTGCTGGAAGTGTGTTCCGGCTGCGATCAGGCCGCCCGCACCGGGCTGTGGGCCAGCACGCTGTGCTGTGCGGCGCTCAGTGTGCAGGGGGTGTCGGTGCTTTTGCAGGTGCGCACCATCTGCCCGGCCGAGATCTCGCTGCGGCCTTTGCTGGCAGCGCGGGCGGTGCATCTGCCGCTTTCGGTGGCGCTGTTCTGGCTGGGCAGCACCGTGCCGGTGCAGGCCGTGCAGACCTTTACCACCCTGACCGAACGGGTGGTGGTGCTGCGCCGTGTCCCGCTGGACTGCGCCCTGCTGGCCTTTGCCGTGTGCTGCATCACGGTGGAGGAGTTGGCGAGGAGTTAAGGTATGGGCTGGGCTGTGGGCTGGGAGTTTCTCCAGCGAATGTCCGGGAAGTGGGGCCCCGTGCGTAAGCACAGGGGCGGAACCGTGGGTTCCGGGCTGTTCGCGGAGACTTTTAAACGATACAACGATTAAAAAGTAACTTCGGCAAGCTGCGTAAGTTCCAAAGGCTGCATAAGTTTGAACTTGCGCACGAAGTAGAACTTGCGCAACCTGATAAACAATCAAAATAGAACGTATGTATGCTTATAATTTTAAACTTGCGCACTTGATCCTCCACGGTAGAGCGTGTACCAGCGGTTTGCATTGTCACGTCCGCGAAGATTTTGCTTTGTGATTTCACCAGACTTGATAAGCTCTGTGTAAGCACGGTTATAGGTGCCGTCACTGCACCCGATCTCCCGCAGGACCGCGGCGCGCAGCTCGTTGCTGGGCATCGACCCAAGGCGGCTCTCGGACAGAACGTTCAGGATGGCGCTGCGGGTGTCCTGCCGGGTCTCCGCCGTGCGCACCCGCCGCTCCTCAATGAAGTCGGCATCCTTCTTGTCGGTGTAGCCGTCAAACACGGCCCGCGCGGTCTTTACGCCCTCCACCTCCACATCGTCGATGTGCAGCAGCACCGTCTGCTGGGGGCGGGCGTAGCTGTTTTTCTCGTGGCTGAGATAAATTTTGCCGTCGTTCTTGGCGCGGCCCATCATCAGCACGCTGCGGGCCATGTCCCAGATATCCGAGCTGTCGGCCAGACGTGCGCGGCCGGAAACGCCCTGCTTTTTGTTGGAGTGCATCACGATGAGCACCGCGCAGCCCTGTTTTGCGGCAATGGCGCGCAGCGGCAGCAGGGCACTGCGCATCTGGTTGCGGCTTGCCATCTCCACATCGGAGGGCAGAAAGCTCTGCAGCGGGTCCACGATGAGCAGCAGCGGCCCGGCCTTGGCGGCAAAATCCGCCAGTGCCTGATCCTTGAGGGTAAGGGGCTGGCCGGTCTTGCCAAAGTAGTCGTCGGCGGTCAGCACCAGCACCCGGTTCATGTCGGCCCCGGCCGCCAGCAGACGGGCCTTGAGCACCTTGCCGGGGTCGTCCTCGCCCGCAAGCAGCAGCACCTTGCCGGTCTGCTGCGGCGGCAGCGGAAAAAAGCCGGAGGTCTTGCCCGCCGTCACATAGGCAATGAGCTGTGCCTGCCAGATGCCCTTGCCGGTGCCGCCGTCGGCACCCAGCAGCGACACTTCGCCCAGCGGCAGCAGCTGCGGCACCAGCCACGCCACGCTCTGCATGGGCACATCGGCCAGCAGGCCGGGCTGCGCCGCGCTGCCCTCCAGCGCAAGCTTGCGCTGCTTTGCGTCCGCGTTCACGGCTGCCATAAAGGCTGCGGGGTCGGCCTGCCACGCCTGCTTGCAGGTGTTGAGCCATTGATCGATCTTGTAATTGACGGCGGGCAGCTGCATGCTGCAGGCTGCGCCGCGCACGTCGTCCAGCAGGTCTTCCCGTGCATCCGGGTCGGTCTGGTGGAACATTACCGCAAAGGTCAGGCGGCTGAACAGCTGCTGCTCGGTCCTGCAGGCATCCAGCATGTTCAGAAAGTCTGTGCGGTCCTGAATGGATACTCCCAAAATACATTTCTCCTTTCGCTGTGGTTTATAACTGGAAGTAAAACCAAATGTTGTTGCTATAAGTATAACTCTGAAAAAACAACGTGTCAACAAATAGTTTTTGCGCAAAAAGCCACAGCTTCCGGGGTGAAAATGCACAGGAAAATGGGGAAAGAAAAAGAGAAGGCGGGCACCTTCTCTTGACAAAACGGCAAAAAATAACTATACTACAAATAGAAAAGGTGCTGTCCGCAATGGTCAGCTCCTTCCGGTTGGATCAATAAGAATGACCGCTTACCGTTTGGAGACAGGGGCGGTCATTTCTTATTGTTATGGATCTCTTTGAAGATTGCCCATGCGATCTGAAATGTAATCCCAACTGTGCCGCCAACAATGACGAACAGCTGCAGAACATCGTTCAACACCATGATGCATCCCCCCTTCCGCGTTTGCGAACGGGGGAACAAACAATAAGCTTTTACG
>QWCK01012841.1_pt1 | contig 19865 bp, 19 predicted proteins | sample 1972571 | NCBI WGS metagenome assembly QWCK01 (sample SAMN09866710, study PRJNA288562) | Human gut metagenome isolate term2_stool, whole genome shotgun sequencing... | isolation source: gut | host: Homo sapiens | place: USA: California
TACACTCTGAGAATATGAGAAAATGCGGATATGGCGGAATTGGCAGACGCGCTGGTTTTAGGTACCAGTGGGCTTCCCGTGCAGGTTCAAGTCCTGTTATCCGCATCCAAAAAAAGCACCGGTTAAAACGGTGCTTTTTTTGTTTTACAGACATGGTTTTTTGTTGTATAGTTAAGTTATAAACAGGACAGGGAGATTTTGACTATGGATATACAGAAATTTCAGCAGAAACTTACAGAAGTGTGTGAACTTGGAGAGAAGAATGGCAAAGTGTTGAAACCGGAACAGATAAAGGAATGCTTTGGCGAACTTGATCTGGACAAGTCACAGCTGATCAAGATATTACAGTATTTAAAATTAAAAGGTATTTCCATTGAGGGTGCGGAGGAGATTTCAGCAGCATCTCAGACCGGCCCGGAAGAAGTATCCGAAGAAAAAGAAGAAAAAGTTCCTCTGACAGCGGAGGAAGAGGCATATCTGAAAGAATATCTGGAAGGTCTTGAAGAACAGGAGCAGGGAGAGAGAAGTGCGGAAGAACTTTTTGAACTGCTTTCAAAGGGAGATGCTCTGGCACAGGCAGAGCTGTCACAGAAGTATCTGCATGCAGCAGCCGAAATGGCGGTTGAAATGAACTGTGAGGAGATTTTTATCGCTGATCTGATTCAGGAGGCAAATATAAGCCTTCTGATGGCTCTGGGAGAGGAAGAACCGGAAGAGAAAGATGAGAAATGGCTGCTTGGACGTATCCGGTGTGGAATCCGCCATGCTATCGAGGAGCAGACACAGAGGAAATTTGAGGACGACTATCTGGTAGCAAAGGTGGAGAAGCTGGAAGCGGCAGTCCGGGAACTTACAGAGGATGAAGAGGATGAAAGTTCAAAGTTCAGTGTAGAGGAGCTGGCGATCATTCTTGATATGGATGAAGAAGAGATCAGGGATGTGCTGCGGCTTACAGGTGATGATAAATAATGCAGTGATGTAGCATTACGGGAAAGGAGAGGGTGATTATGAGTATTCCAACACCACACAACAGTGCAAAGAAAGGTGATATTGCAAAGAAGGTTCTGATGCCGGGAGATCCGCTACGTGCGAAGTATATTGCGGAGACATATCTGGAGAATCCGGTATGTTTTAACACAGTGAGAAATATGTTTGGTTATACCGGAACTTATAAGGGTGAGCAAATATCTGTCATGGGCAGTGGTATGGGGATGCCATCTATGGGTATTTACAGTTATGAGCTTTATAATTTTTATGATGTAGAGAAGATCATTCGTATTGGCTCTGCAGGTGCGCTGCAGGATGATGTAAGCGTAATGGACGTTGTGATCGCTATGAGTGCATGTACGGATTCAAATTATGCAAGCCAGTATCAGCTGCCGGGGACTTTTGCTCCTACAGCAAGTTATGAACTGGTTGCAAGGGCTGTAGAGGTTGCGAAGGAGCAGGGTACACCGGTTCGCGTGGGTTCTGTTGTATCTTCGGATGCGTTCTATGGAGATAATCCGGAGAGTTCGAAGGCATGGAGAAAGATGGGGGTTCTCTGTGTGGAGATGGAGTGTGCGGCGCTGTTTATGAATGCTGCGAGAGCCGGTAAGGAGGCATTGGGGATTCTTACGATTTCGGATCATGTTTTCAGGGATGAGGCAATTTCTGCGGAGGCCAGACAGACTTCGTTTAACAGGATGATGGAGATTGCTTTAGGAATTTAAAGGATAATCCCGGTATAAAAAGGCTCTTTGGCTGGTATGTGGGAATACTGGTCAGAGGGCTTTTTTTTAATTCAGTAGGGACGCGTCAAAAAATATTTCATTTCATGTGCGGTTTCGGACACTAAGATATTCTAAGCCGTCAAAAATCTGCTAAAAGCATGAGCCATCAAGGACAAACTCGCTTCGCTCAGACAGTGTCCTTGATGGCTCATAACGCAGATTTTTGGCGGCTAAGAATATCTAAGTATCCTGCAAATGCACATGAAATGAAATATTTTTCGACGCTGTTTTTTCATATGGAATGAATGAAATTTTGGCTACGTTACTGAGAACGGAGTGAGCAGTAACAGTTAATGACGACTGTTCTCAAGAAGAGCGATTGAAAAATTTTCCATATTGTGTTAATATCAAAACAATATGGGAGGTATTTTGAATGCAAATTAGAAAATCGGCGGAGGATTATTTGGAGGCAATTTTGGTGTTGTCTAAACAGGGGGGCGGTGTTCGTTCTATTGATATTGCGACGATGCTTGGGGTATCGAAACCGAGTGTGAGTCATGCGATGAAGCTGTTACGTGAGGATGGTTATATCGCGATGGATCGTTATGGTACGGTGACGCTTCTGGATAAAGGGGCTCAGATTGCAACGCATATTTATGAACGCCATACAGTGTTGAGTAAGATGTTGGAACGTCTCGGCGTAAGCCCGGAAGTTGCAAAAGAAGATGCGTGTAAGTTAGAGCATGACCTGAGCGATGAGAGTTTTACTAGGATAAAGGAGCACTTCCACAAAGTTATCTACTATTTCTGTTACATAGCTTCCATGCCCGTCTATAGCAATAACTTTTTCTTTTCCATCTTCTGTTTGAAATATCCATGGAGCAGAATAAGGATTACGAAAAAAGGCTTACAACGAATGGTGGTGTGGTACAATGCTGTAGAAAGAAGAATGCTAGAAAGCCGTATAGTCGTATGAAGGAGAAATTCACATGCAGTTTGATGAGAGGAAAGAGGGAATAGCCCCTCTGACCTACTCTACATATTATTCTGTCTGCTTCTGTGGAAGCTGTGCAAGGATGATAGCAGCAAACATGATGACACATCCAAGGATTTCTTTAGTACTTAGTTGCTGTCTGAGGATGATCCATCCGGCTAAGACAGAGATGCAGGATTCCAGGCTGAGTATCAGGGATGCTACAGTTGGGTTCATGTTTTTCTGACCGATAATCTGCAAGGTGTAGGCTACTCCGCATGACATAACACCTGCGTAGAGGATTGGCTGCCATGCTGCCAGGATGGATGAGAGTTCCGGATGCTCAAGGAGCAGAGCGGGAATGCCGGAAAGGATACCACATGTCAGGAACTGAATGCAGGAGAGCTTTACTCCGTCTACTTTTGGAGAAAAGTAGTCGATGACCAGTATGTGCAGTGAAAATAGAAATGCGCATACCAGTACGAGCAGATCTCCTTTTCCGATAGAAAATCCATCTGTGATGCACAGGAGATAAAGTCCGATCAGAGCCATTGCAACGGCAGCCCAGATAAATTTCGTGCATTTTTTGCCAAGGAATAGTCCGATGACAGGGACGATCACAATATAACAGGCAGTGATAAAGCCGGCTTTTCCGACGGTTGTATACTTGATGCCAAACTGTTGGAAATTGCTTGCCAGACAGAGGCAGATACCGCAGGCGATACCGCCGATAATCAGAGTTTTTTTCTCCTGCATATTGGATACAGTATTACTTGAGGTGTCAGATCTGCCAGATGCTTTGGAAGCAGCATCTGAAGGGGAGTTTCTCTTTTTCAGAATAAAAATCAGTGGAATCAGAACGACTGCTCCGATAAGGGAACGGACGGCATTAAAAGTAAAGCCTCCTACGTATTTCATTCCTACGCTTTGAGCCACAAAAGCGATACCCCAGATGATCGCTGCGAGAAGCAGGAGCAGGGAATTTTTTAATGGAATCTGTTGTTTTTGCATGATGTGTGTAATCCTTCCTTATATTAATGTGTAAATAGAATGTATAAAATGTGGATAAAACAAAATATTTATTCATTCAGTGTGGACAGAAGCACTGAAATTTTGTAACTGTTCAGTGCCCTCATAGTTATAAAATGTTTCAAATATATTTTAAGAGTGCCAGTGCCTTATTGATCTGAAAATGAAGAAACACTTTCATAATTATACATCATAAATGTAAAAAGAGAAAGAAGATTGTAGAAATAAAAAGAAGCCTCTGCAGGAGACTTCTTTTTGTAAATGTGTATCTGATATTTATATCAGATAAAGATATATTTCAAAATAAACAATACAGCCAGTACATACATCAGTACGCTGATTTTCTTTTCCTTAGCTTTACCTGTAACAACGTTGATGATCACATAGGAGATAACACCCATGGAGATACCTTCGGAAATGCTGTACAGGAATGGCATTGCGATGATCGCGATAAATGCCGGGATTGCTTCAGTCATGTCGTTGAAGTCAATCTTGGTTACTGATGTGAGCATCTCAGGGAAGTAAGTCCTGTACGTCCGCCTTCAGCAACACCGGAAGCACTCTCTACGAAAGTAGTAACTGTGGAAGTACCACACATAGCACCTACTGTAGTTCCTACTGCGTCAGAAAGAAGAGCACCTTTGATGTTTGGAAGTTTGCCTTCTTTGTCAAGCATATCAGCTTTGGAAGCAACACCGATCAGTGTTCCAAGTGTATCGAACATATCTACAAACAGGAATGCAAACATAATGACTACGAAATCAAGTGTGAAGACAATGGAGAAGTCCATTTTCATAAATGTGGGAGCCATGCTTGGAATGGAGATTCCGTTTGAAAAATCAGGCAGGAGGCTGAACCAGCCGGCTGCAGGATCAGGTTTGTAAAGTCCTGTCAACTGACAGATAATGCCAAGTCCCCATGTGATCAGGATACCCCAGAGAATGTTTCCTTTTACACTCTTAACAAGAAGGATGGCGGTGATGAGAAGTCCAATCAGCGCCAGAAGAACTGTAATTCCTTCTGTATTGAAGGTTCCGCCGGAAACGGAGGATTTAAAGGAAAATACACTTACCAGAGTGGAGTCGTTGTTAACTACGATCTTAGCATTCTGCAGTCCGATGAAAGCAATAAACAGTCCGATACCAACAGATACTGCATGTTTCAGGTTCATTGGGATCGCATTGAAAATTGCCTCACGCACATTGGTCAGAGATAACAGGATAAAAATAATACCCTCTACAAATACAGCTGCCAGTGCCTGCTGCCAGCTGTAACCCATGCCAAGAACAACAGTGTAGGCAAAGTAGGCATTCAGGCCCATGCCAGGTGCAAGAACGAATGGATAATTAGAAAGCGCAGCCATCAGACAGGTGGCAATAAAGGATGACAGTGCGGTCGCTGTAAAAACAGCTCCTCTGTCCATGCCGGATGCTTCCAGAATGTTTGGGTTTACAGCCAGAATGTATGCCATTGTCATGAATGTGGTAATACCTGCCATAACTTCGGTCTTTACATCTGTGTGGTTCTCTAATCAATCGTCCCGGCATATCGTTTTGTTAACGATATGCCGGAAAAACACCATCAGAATCTGTATTTCCTGCAGTTACAGAATCTTTCTTCCGGCTACATATTTAGCGGTAATATTACGGTCATCGGAAAGGTAGATCAGTCTTTCAAGTCTGTCCCTCGGAGAGAGCTTCAGTGGAGTTGGAATAGTGCTGTCATTAAGCACAACCGCATCAAATTCATACCCCTCCTTAAAGCTTCCAACCTTTCCAAAGAAGGAACCGCCTCCTTCTGTTCCCATATAAAAGGCCTCTTCAACAGTAAGCGGCTTCATGGAAGAATCAACCAACCGCCAGTACAGCTTGGAAACCTGAATAGCATCAGCCATAGCACGCAGAATAGAAACGGAAGTTCCACCTGCAATGTCTGATCCCAGTCCGATGTGTAAACCTTCGTCCAGATAACGTCTCACAGGAGAGATACCTGAGGCGAGATTTGTGTTAGACTGCGGACAATGAGCAATATAAACGCCCTGCTTTTTCATAAGGGCAATTTCTTCATCCGAAGAATGAACACAATGAGCCATGATCGTCGGACAGTCACCGCCGAAAAGATCAAACTGGCTATATGCTTCTCCATAAAAATGTGTATTTGGGCAAAGCTCCTTCACCCAGGCAATTTCACCGAAATTCTCAGAAAGGTGAGACTGCATCGGCAGGTGATACTTTTTCTGAATCTCCGAAAGCTTCTCCATCAGTGCATCAGAACAGGACGGAGTAAATCTCGGAGTAAGGATCGGCTTTACATTTTCAAATTTATCAAGCGTATCCTTAATCCACTGAACCGTAGCATCAGCAGAAGCCTGAGCACTCTCTTCCTGCAACTGCGGAGAACCATTACGGTCCATATTTACCTTGCCGACCATAGCCTTTATTCCGGTTTTATCCAGCTGTTCCATCAGGATCTCGGTAGCAGGGACATGCAGAGTTCCGAAAATACATGCTCTTGTATTCGGGCTCTTCTTCATATCCTCAGTGAAAATAGAATAAGCCTCTTTTGCAAACTCTGTATCTTCATAACGTGCTTCCTGCGGAAAAGTATAAGTATTCAGCCAGTCCAGCAGCTCAAGATCCATACCCGAGGCACGAAACGTATACTGCGGAGCATGAAGATGCAGATCAGTCAGTCCCGGAATGATCAGCTCATCGCCAAAATCTGTACATGAGATTCCTGCAAATTTCTCAGGAAGCTCATCAAACACCCCTGCACATCGCCCATCTTCACATACTAAATATCCATTTTCAGTGATGGAAAGTTCTGTCAGAGAATTACTGTAGCAAATTGTTCCCTTTAAAACAAAAGTCCGTTCGTTCATAACCATACCTCCTTTTTGTGGTTAAGGAAAGGCAAAAAAAATCTACCGATGCTGCCTTTACCTCATTCTTTCTCCCTGGGGAGAGAACTTATAGACAACTATTACGGTAGTTGGTAGAAACGTCCAACCGATTATGGACATATATAAGTTTACTTATATTGTTTATAAAATGATTATAAAATATTTGTAGTTAACTGTCAATTCCTTTCTGCAATTTAATTTAATATTCTTTTTGCATTGCTATTTGATAATTCATAGTCTATAAAGCATTTTACAGGCAGAATTTATATAAAGTATATGATATCCCATGTGAACTTATACAATCTCTTTCATATTTAAAGTCTTTCTTATTCATGTAGGCTTTTAACATGCGAATTGATACGATATTTTCCACCTTCCAATTACCAGCTTAGAAAAATATTTTATCTGCTATGCATTTGCAGGCATCTTAGAGATTCTTAGTCCTCTTAAATCTGCGTTATGAGAAGAAAAGTCCATTGCCTGAGCACTAGCGAGCAATCATAGACTTTTCTTCTCATGCTTTTAGCAGATTTCAGATGACTTAGAATCTCTTAGATGACGAAACCGCATAGCAGATAAAATATTTTTCTAAGCGTCCGTTTTTTGGGAAAATATGATATAATACTCTCCAATATCAAAAAGAAAGGAAAAACAAACATGCAGCTAGACAAAGAAAACATGAAAAAAATCCGATGGCTCATCGCATTCGCAATTCTCTTATACCTGGGTGTCCAGAACCTGCACATAGTCATCAGCACTGTCAGAGTTCTGCTTGGCTTTCTCTTTCCGTTCATCATTGGCTTTGGAATCGCTTTTATCCTCAATATTCCAATGAAATTCATAGAACATCATCTGTTCGGAAAAGCCTTGAAACAAGAGAAAAAAACAGCACAAAAACTGGCAAGGCCGGTCAGCCTGGTGCTTTCTATCTGCTTTGTGATCTGTATAATCGTGATCGTTATGCTGGTAGTAGTACCGGAACTGGGGGCAACATTCGTAAATATAGCGAAAAAGATAGAAGAAAACATTCCGGTCTTCCAGAAATGGATCGACAATGTATTCGGAAACAATCCGGAAGTTGTGAAATGGGCGCAGTCTCTTGACATTGAGCCGGGAAAAATAATCGATTCTGTACTCGGCGTACTGAAGAACGGAGTCAATAACATTGTTTCCTCCACAGTGTCCATCACCATGGGACTTCTGACTACTGCAATGAATGTATCCATTGGCTTTGTATTCGCCTGCTATGTCCTTTTGCAGAAAGAAAAGCTCCTGCAGCAGATAAAAAAAGCAATGTACGCAATGTTCCCGGAAAAACCGGTCAGATACCTGGCACATGTATGGAATCTGGCAAACAGGATTTTTTCCAGCTTTATTACCGGACAGTGTATCGAAGCTGTGATTCTTGGAAGTATGTTCTTTGTATCCATGACAATCCTGCATTTTCCATATGCAATGCTGGTGGGTGTCCTGATTTCATTTACAGCATTGATCCCGCTGTTTGGCGGAATTATCGGATGTTGGGTAGCATTTTTTCTGATCCTTATGATAAGTCCTGTAAAAGCAGTTCTGTTTCTGGGACTTTTCCTTATCCTGCAGCAGATAGAAGGAAACCTGATCTATCCTCATGTGGTAGGTGGTTCTGTCGGGCTTCCATCCATCTGGGTACTGGTAGCTGTAACACTTGGCGGCAGTCTGATGGGAATTGCGGGAATGCTGATCTTCATTCCGACAGTATCTGTCATCTATACACTTTTCAGAGAGTGGGTATATGCCCGTCTTGAGAAAAAACAGCTTGTTTTATGACGAAATGATTCGTGATGTGTAGAAAGATGTATTATTGTCCGGATAAACTTGGTAACAAATTTGTAAAAGGACTGTAAATCAGTGTAAGGTCTCTGTAATTGTAATTAATTCGATATTTCTGTATTATAGTGATATCTGGTTAAAAATGGAAGGAGATCTTAAGATGGACATCTTAAAAGGTAAACGTTATGATATTATGAATGTGCTTTGGGAAGAGGGAAGACCATTGTCTGCTTTTGAGATCAATGACATTGCACCGGAACTGAAAATGCCGACAGTAAGAAGATGCCTGGAGCTTCTTTTGAAAGAGAACCTGATCCAGGTTGCGGGAACTTCAATGAACGGCAAGGTGTATGCAAGAAATTATACCCCTCTTCTTTCAAGAGAGGATTATTTAAAGGGAAATGCCAAAAGCAGAAAGATTAATCCGGTGGAAATGATGAATGCGCTTCTGGAATCTGATGGGATTACAGTGGAAGAGCTGGAAAAACTTCAGGAGCTTATCGATAAGAAACGTGCGGAACTGGAAAGCAGATAATCATAAACATAGCAGATAAAAACGGACATGGCCATCTGGCTGTGTCTTTTTTGTGACGTTTTTTACAGAATTGCAATACTGTATCAGGTAATAAAAACAGCCAGATGAATAAAGTGTCCATCTGGCTGAAGCTGTTATCAATTAATTATTTCTTGTTCTGCTCAACTTCTTTTAACATCATAGCGCGAACTTTCAGTGGAAGTCCGAACAGTGTGATGAATCCATCTGCATCGTGGTGGTCATAGAGGTCACCTGTTGTGAAAGATGCAAGAGATTCATTGTACAGGCTGTATGGAGAAGTTGTACCGATTTCATACCAACAACACGGTTTTCAACGATGTCAACGATACCGATACCGTTCTCGCCGCCTAATTTGTTGAGCTCTGTGATGATCTCGGAAACTTTCATTTCTTTGCCGTTTAATGTTTTCGGAACACCCTGCTCGAATGTCATGGTAACTTCTGTTTCTTTATCAGGGGCTTTCTCAGGTGTAACACCTAAAACAAGCATATTGTCATAATTTGGAGCCTGTGAAGGATCTTCCAGTTCCAGACCTTCATGGCTGATATGCCATAAGTTTCTGTCACGGCTGTAGCTGTGGCTTGCATCGAATGGAAGGTCGATTCCGTGAGCTTTACAGAATGCGATCTCATCTTCACGTGACTGCATGGTCCATTTGTCTGTCATACGCCATGGAGCGATGATCTTGATGTCAGGAGCAAGAGCTTTGATGCCAAGTTCGAAACGGATCTGGTCATTACCTTTACCTGTAGCACCGTGGCAGATAGCAACTGCACCTTCTTTACGTGCAATTTCAACTAATTTCTTAGCGATTGCCGGACGGGCCATGGATGTACCAAGGAGATATTTGTGCTCGTATACAGCACCTGCCTGTACACATGGAACAATGAAGTCATCACAGAATTCATCTACGATATCTTCGATATATAGTTTGGAAGCACCGGAAAGCTTTGCTCTTTCATCCAGTCCGTCCAGTTCGTTTCCCTGACCGCAGTTTACGCAGCAGCAGACAACATCGTAATCAAATGTTTCTTTTAACCATGGGATTAAGGCTGTGGTATCAAGACCGCCTGAGTATGCTAAAACGACTTTTTCTTTCATGATTGTATTCCTCCTGAAATTGGATTTTATTATTTTCCTGATTTGTAAAAATTTCCTGAGATATCCGTTTGCCGAAAGTAAATGAATAGGTCGGGAGTTCAGCGCATTATTTTTGAATAAATGCGGTAATTTCTGATTGAAATTTTTGAATAAATATTCAATGCGGAACAAGATGATTTCGTGTGATTCCGCTTAACAAGTGATAATATACACCTTTTTTTATAAATATGCAATAGAAAAATGCAAAAAAGTTTTATCTGTTTTTGCATAAATATGCAACATAATATAGGAAAAGACAGGGGGAAATCCGTGAACTGAAATAAAATCCATGTAAAAACATTGAAAAATGACTATTGCATATTATGCAGGTAAGATGTATAATTAGTCCAGCACTCTGATAGAGTAAAGTTTTACTATGAAATGAAGACCGCCGGATGAGGCGAAGATGGAGGAAATTATTATGATTAAAGCAGGAATTATCGGTGCCACAGGATATGCAGGTAACGAGATCGTGAGACTGCTTCTGGGACATAAAGATGTGGAAGTTGCGTGGTATGGTTCAAGAAGTTACATTGACCAGAAATATGCAGATGTTTATCAGAACTTTTTTAAACTGGTAGATGCGAAATGTATGGATGATAATATGGAAGCATTAGCTGATGAAGTGGATGTGATCTTTACAGCTACTCCTCAGGGACTCTGTGCTTCTTTAATTAATGAAGGAATTCTTTCCAAGGCGAAAGTTATTGACCTGAGTGCGGATTTCCGTATTAAAGATGTGAAGAAATATGAGAAATGGTATGGAATTGAGCATAAGGCTCCGCAGTTTATTGATGAGGCGGTTTATGGTTTATGTGAGATTAATCGTGAGGAGATTAAGAAGGCAAGACTGATTGCGAATCCGGGATGTTATCCCACATGTTCCACCCTTTCTATTTATCCGCTGATCAAAGAAGGGCTGATCGATCCGTCTACCATTATTATTGATGCGAAGTCCGGTACTTCAGGAGCAGGACGTGGAGCCAAGGTTGCCAATCTGTTCTGTGAAGTAAACGAGAATATTAAGGCTTATGGTGTTGCAAGTCACAGACATACACCGGAGATTGAGGATCAGCTTGGTTATGCGTGTGGCAAAGAGGTGCTGATTAATTTTACACCTCATCTGATTCCTATGAATCGTGGTATTCTGGTGACTGCTTATGCTTCTCTGACTAAGGTTGTTTCTTATGAAGAGGTGAAGGCAGTTTATGATAAGTATTATGAGAATGAGACTTTCGTTCGTGTGCTGGATAAGGATGTTTGTCCGCAGACTAAGTGTGTGGAAGGAAGTAATTATGTGGATGTGAACTTTAAGATCGATCCGAGAACTCACAGAGTTATTATGATGGGGGCTATGGATAATCTGGTGAAAGGTGCTGCGGTTTCGGGGCTTACTAACTCTAAGTGTTCGTGAATTTGCTAAAGGCATGAGGCGGCTTGTCAAACTCGCTCCGTTGCAAACTTCGCTCAGACAGTGATGCAGCCGCCTCATAACGCAAATTCCCGAGCACTAAGAGTTACTACAGCCCCTGCAAATGCGTTCAAAACCAAATAATTTTCGGAGCTGACTTTTCAGGACGGAAGAGATGTGGATGTCTGACGGACGTGACTGCGCAGGGGAGTTGCGGCAGTCGCTGAGCGTGGAGGATGTGGACGGGAAACAAGATAGTTTGTCTTATTATATAGAAAGGATTGAGGTTTTATGAAGATTATAGATGGCGGCGTTACGGCGGCTAAGGGATTTAAGGCAGCGGCTGCAGCGGCTGAGATTAAGTATAAGGGCAGAACGGATATGGCTATGGTTTACAGTGAGGTGCCATGTGTGGCTGCGGGGACTTTTACTACTAATGTGGTGAAGGCTGCGCCTGTTAAATGGGATCAGGATATTGTTTATAATCATCCGTCTGCACAGGTGGTGATTTGTAACAGTGGTATTGCCAATGCATGTACTGGTGCAGAAGGGTATGGTTATTGTAAGGAGACTGCAGATGCGGCTGCTGAGATTCTTGGGGTGGTTGCTGACAGTGTGCTGGTTGCTTCTACAGGTGTGATTGGTATGCAGGTTCCCATTGACCGTATTAAGAATGGTGTGAAGATGATGGCGCCGAAGCTGGATGGTTCTCTGGAGGCTGGTACTGAGGCGGCGAAGGCGATCATGACTACTGATACCAAAAAGAAAGAGGTTGCTGTTCAGATTGAGATTGGCGGTAAGACGGTTACTGTTGGTGGTATGTGTAAGGGTTCCGGTATGATCCATCCGAATATGTGTACAATGCTTGGGTTTGTTACTACTGATGCGAAGATTTCCAAGAAGATGTTGCAGGAAGCGTTAAGTGAGGATGTTAAGGATACTTACAATATGGTTTCTGTTGATGGAGATACTTCTACCAATGATACAGTTCTTCTTCTGGCCAATGGTCTGGCTGAGAATACGGAGATCACAGAGAAGGGTGAGGATTACGAAACCTTCAAGGCTGCGCTGAATTATATCAATACTACTCTGGCGAAGAAGATCGCAGGTGACGGAGAGGGTGCGACTGCACTGTTTGAGGTGAAGATCATTGGTGCAGAGTCTAAGGAGCAGGCAGTTACATTGAGCAAGTCTGTTGTTACTTCTTCTCTGACAAAGGCTGCTATCTACGGACATGATGCAAACTGGGGAAGAATCCTGTGTGCTATGGGATATTCCGGTGCGAAGTTTGATCCTGAGAAGGTGGATCTGTTCTTTGAGAGTAAGGCTGGTAAGATCCAGATTATTGAGAATGGTGTGGCTGTGGATTACAGTGAAGAAGAGGCAACGAAGATTCTTTCTGAGGAAGCTGTCACAGCAATCGCTGATGTGAAGATGGGTGATGCCACAGCAACTGCATGGGGCTGTGACCTGACTTATGATTATATAAAAATCAATGCAGATTACCGTTCATAACAAAATTCTGTGAATAAGGGTGATTTTAACCGAATCAGGTAAGTCTCCTGCTTTAATTGCGAAAAGCAATAAGCAGGGATGGAGACCAGACATTGACTGGAAAAAGGAGAGAATAATGGTTAATCAGAAATATTTGGACAAGGCGGAGGTGCTGATCGAGGCACTTCCTTATATTCAGAGATTTAATCGTAAAATCGTAGTTGTAAAGTACGGCGGAAGTGCCATGCTGGATGATGAACTGAAAAAGAACGTGATTAAGGATGTTGTTCTTCTGAAACTGGTTGGTTTCAAACCGATCATCGTTCATGGCGGTGGTAAGGAAATCAGCCGCTGGGTTGGCAAGGTTGGTATGGAGCCGAAATTTATTAACGGTCTTCGTGTTACAGATAAAGACACTATGGAGATTGCAGAGATGGTTCTTGCGAAGGTGAATAAGGAACTGGTTGCCATGGTGGAATCTCTTGGTGTAAATGCTGTTGGTATCAGTGGTAAAGACGGTGGTCTGCTGAAATGCCGCAAGAAACAGACAGAGGGTGGAGACATCGGATTTGTTGGTGAAGTTACAAAGGTTGAGCCGAAGATTCTGGAGGATCTTCTGGAGAAAGATTTCCTGCCGATCATTTTCCCGGTAGGTTATGACGATGAGTTCGCTACTTATAATATTAATGCGGATGATGCGGCATGTGCCATTGCAGAGGCTGTTCATGCTGAGAAGCTTGCATTCCTTTCTGATATTGAAGGCGTTTATAAAGACAAGGATGATCCGTCCAGCCTGATCTCTGAACTTCATGTAGATGAAGCACAGAAACTGATCGATGACGGTTATGTAGGCGGAGGTATGATTCCGAAGCTGAAAAACTGTATTGATGCCATTGAAGAAGGCGTTAACAGAGTCCATATCCTTGACGGAAGAATTCCTCACAGCTTACTGCTGGAGATCTTTACAAACAAAGGTATTGGTACTGCGATTCTGAGAGAAGACGGGGAGAAATATTACAATGAACATGAATGAACAGATGAAGGAATCCGAAGAGAGTATCCTTCACACCTATAATCGTTTTCCTGTTGTTTTTGAAAAGGGACAGGGATGTTATTTATATGATTCCGAGGGAAAGGAATATCTGGATTTTGCAGCAGGTATTGCTGTAAATTCTCTGGGATATCATTATCCGGGATATGATGAAGCATTAAAAGATCAGATTGATAAGCTGATGCATATTTCCAACTTATATTACAATGAGCCGATCATCGAAGCAGGTGCGAAGCTGGTAAAGGCAAGTAAAATGAGCAAGGCATTCTTTACCAACAGTGGTACAGAAGCAATCGAAGGTGCTTTAAAAGCAGCTAAGAAATATGCATATGTACGTGACGGACATGCAGATCATGAGATCATTGCCATGAACCATTCCTTTCATGGAAGAAGTATCGGAGCACTTTCCGTGACAGGAACTGCTCATTACAGAGAGCCCTTTGAGCCTCTGATGGGTGGTGTGAAGTTTGCGGATTTTAATGACCTTGAGAGCGTAAAGGCTCAGATCACAGATAAGACCTGCGCAATTATCACTGAGGTTGTTCAGGGTGAGGGTGGTATCTATCCGGCGAAGAAGGAATTTCTGGAAGGTCTGCGTCAGATCTGTGATGAGAAAGATATTATGCTGATCTTCGATGAGATCCAGTGCGGTATGGGAAGAACCGGACATTATTTTGCATGGCAGGCATACGGTGTACAGCCGGATATTATGACAAGTGCCAAGGCTCTTGGATGTGGTGTGCCGGTAGGTGCGTTTGTACTGGGCGAAAAAGCTGCCAAAGCTTCTCTGGAGCCAGGTGATCATGGTACAACTTATGGTGGAAACCCATTTGTATGTGCCGCAGTCAGCAAGGTATTTGACATTTATGAGAATGATAAGATCATTGAACATGTACAGGAAATGACTCCATATCTGGAACAGAAACTGGATGAAATTGTTGCAAAACATGAATGCGCTGCAACAAGACGAGGCATGGGCTTCATGCAGGGAATCGTGATCCAGGGCCGCTCTGTTGGTGAAGTTGTAAAGGCTGCGCTGGCAAAAGGACTGTTGGTGATCTCTGCAGGCAGTGATGTACTCAGAATTGTACCTCCGCTTGTGATCACAAAAGAACACATCGACAAGATGGCTGCAATTTTGGATGAGTGTATGGAATAATTTTAGTGAATCAAGCAAGTAGCGAAACGGATGATTTTATCTGTTTGGCATGAATCTGAGTGTTTTTACAAAATGCTCCGGGTATAATCAGTAACTGATTATATCCGGAGCATTATTTTTGCAGAGAAAATACCATCTTTATAGGTAAAGTCACAGGCACCGCCGTTTTTGTCGGTAATGTGGCGGACAGATTCGATTCCTATGCCGTTTCCAGAGCGTTTGGAGGATTGGAAAATATTGTTTTTTTGCTGTATTTTGCCATCGAAGGTATTCTCCACATGGATCAGAAGGAGATGATTATGGTGGGGATAAACTTCCACGTTAAGCTTTCTGCGGGCGGGCGCTGTTTTTACACTTGCCTGGATGGCATTTTCCAGCAGATTGGAAAACACAAGGCACAGATTAATCTCATCTATGGAAAGATCAGCAGGCAGGGAAACCAGTGCATGAAAAGGAATGTTTTCTCTTTCTGCAATGGTGGAATAATATCCGAAAACACTGTCAACAGCCTGATTTTCACAGAAATGCAGGTTATAGTCAGAGATTTTGCCGGTTGTAGCAGAGAGATATTCTTTAATTTTTTCTATGTCACCCTGTTCTGCCAGAGTGGACAGACGGACAAAATGATGGCGGATATCGTGACGTGCCTGCCTTGCTTCTTCAATGGCCATGCAGAGATTCTCGTATCTTTCCTGTTGAAGGGAAAGAAAATGGTTCTCCTGCTGAAGTCTGGCATTTCTGTTCAGGCTGACTGCCATCATAAGAAACAGGACATAGAACAGAAGCAGGATTATGAGCAGTACAAGACTGAAAACAATATAACACTGCAGAATACGCCCGGTATATAAAGTGCTGCGGTGTTTGGGAATCATAAAAAGATTCACTCCGATGAAGATTACCGGAAGGATCCAGAATACATACCAGGTCTGGGCAAAGTTCTCGTCTGTGACCATTGTCTGTACACAGTGGCAGGCAGGATACCAGGCTGCCAGAACAAACAGCAGGCAGATGACGTTATAAAAAATTCCGGCACCAGTGTGCAACCACAGTTCGTTTTCTGTAATATGCAGGTCAGCAGTCATAAGTGCATTGACTGCCCGGGACAGACTTTTGACACATATTTGCAGGGCACAGCAAACTGCCCCTCCCAAAATACAGATTCCCAGAAGAAGGGGAAGAAGCCATGCTGTCAGCTTAAGCGGTGTCTGCCTCAGATAGTTCTTTACAGGCAGATATGCCAGCAGTATACCGGGAATGATTACGGAAAGTTCAAGTACAGGGCAAAGTATGTCAGTCATTTCAGGACCTCCTTTGGAACAGAAATTCCATAAATGTCTGTCTGGCGTTTTTCAGCAGCTTCCGACTGACAGGGACATTGCTTCCGTTATCAAGGCGAAAGCCTGATCCGTCAAAATCAACTGCATGCTCCAGATTGATCACAACGCCCCGGTTACACCGATAGAAACGTGAGTCCATTTTCAGGGAGGTTATGAAGGAATCAAAGGACTGGCGGGTGACCAGTTCCCTTTCACCGGCAGTGTGGATGTGGATCATATGTGAAAAATGCTCTGCGTAGATTATTTTCCGGAAGGGAATCTGAATATTACTGCCGTTTACCTTTACATCTATGTATTTCCCGGAATCCGGGATGCGGGAAAGGATTTCATCGGCCAGTGCGGAAATATCATTTTCACTGTAGGGCTTTACAAGATAGTGCAGAGCCCGGACCTGGAATCCCTCTAATGCATGGTCGGTAGAAGTTGTTGTAAAGATTAGCAGACAGTCAGTATCTGATCTGCGAAGTTCTTTTGCTGTATCAATCCCGTTAGAACCATTCATATAAATATCCAGAAACACTACCGTGAAAGGACATTCCTTCGCTGCAGTGAGGAAAGTTTCTCCATTTTCATATTCAAATATATCTACGTGGACATTGCGCCTGGAAAATTGAGATTCCAGTCTGTTGCGAAGCAGTGTCCGTTCTTCTGAAATATCATCAACAATTGCAATTCTCATAGTAAATCTTCCTTTATTTATAAAATGATGTTAGGGTCAAAAAGCATTTTGCCCCTAACTTGATATCTACGAATTGCTTCGCTGCAAAGCAGCTCCCGCAATTCTCAAACATTCGAAATCCGCTGATTTACTACGTAAATCGCTGCTTTCTCATGTTTGGCGGGTCCCAAGTTCAAAAGTCTTATCGTGCAAGCACGAACGACTTTTTGACCTTTTGACCCTGATATCATAAAATTCTGCTATAAGTATATCACAAAACAATACCATAGATTTACAATTCGTGTCATTTTCTGTCGTTTCGTGACAGAATTATTGAAAAAATTTCTAACTTTTTTATAATAGGAACAACAAATGGGAGTACATCAAATGGAAGAGGAGGGATGTCGTGTATTGTATTGCCATATTGACTGATCAGGAACAGGAAGGACAGAACTGTGCGGAATATATCAGGAATTACTGTACAGAAAAGAAAGTTTTTCCATTGATTGAAATCTATCAGAATCAGGAACAGTTTTTTGGGCGGATACGAAAAACAGTACCGGCAGTGGTGTTTCTTGCATTGCCAGGTGTGTCCGGGCTGAATGCGGCAGAACATCTCCGTTCCCTGTATCCGAAATGTGGGATTATCTGGTGCAGTGATCTTGATTTTTCGCTTCATGCGTTCAGGATGCGGATAGAATATTTTTTTATGAAACCTGTGGAAGAGCAGAAAATAAAAGAAGGATTCTCCATCTGGTTTGAACGCAGAAATGTAATATGACAAAAACACTCAGGAGGAAAACAATTATGAAGAAAAGAGCTTTAATTCTTGCAATGATCGCTTTTATAGCAGCTACAACATCTGAACCGTCAATAAATATGGTACGTGCAGAGGAAACACAGGTAGAAGAAACACAGACAGAGGAAAATGCAGGTCAGACATCAGAACTGCCTATAAAGACACTTACACCGAAGGTTATCGACGAGAATCCTTATATGGCAGCAAGTGATTCCAATATTCATCATGACTGCTATAATACAGATTCAACAGATGAGGTATTGCCTGTTGATATTTATTCTGAGATCAATGTTTCTTATGAAAAAGTTAATCCCAATGCTTCTCCGGCAGTCTTTTTTGATTCTTACGGACATGCAGTAGTTCCGTTGCTTGGTGGACTGGCAATCCGTGATATTAATGCAGAGGAAACACAGACACTGGGATATTTTTCTCCAAAACAGCATGATAATGGAGATTATCTGATCCAGAGTTCCTATTCCTTTGTAGATGAGAGTAACCGTCTGGTGTGTCCGACCAATAATAACCATGTACTGATGCTGAAGGCAACAGATGAAGACGGAAATGTACTTCCGGAATTTGAGAAAGTGCTGGATATTGATATTAAAGCCGCAGCAGAGGCTGCACTTGGAAAAACACTGGATCAGAATCTGTTATCTGTAGTTTTTGATTATGAGGGAAATCTCTGGTTTGCAACAGGAGGCTTCCGCATTTATCCTGACAGAAAACAGCAGGGAACCTTTGGCTATGTTTCACGTGCAGCTATCGATAAGATCTTGAATGGAGAAGATGTGGATCTGTCAGATGCAGTGTTTGTATATGAACTGGAACCGGGAGAGGGTGCAGAGAATGGTATTGCGGCATCTAAGGAGGGTGCGGTCATTCTGACAAATCTGAAGTGTTATCTGCTCCAGGCGGATAATGGTGTGAAAAAAGTCTGGGAAACTTCCTATAAAAGTGTGGGTGCTAAGGAAAGCAAAGAAGGCGATGAGACGACAGGTGGCGGTCTTGCATGGGGAGGTGGATGTTCCCCGTCTCTGACCAAAGATCTGGTTATGTTTACAGATAATCAGGATCCGGTAAATCTTATTGCGGTGGATATGAAAACAGGAGAACAGGTTGCGAGCATGCCTGTTATAGATGAACTTCCGGAAGGTACACAGGTGTCTGTGGAAAATTCTGCAATTGTATATGATGATGGAGAGGGAACAGTAAGCACGATCGTATGTAACTGGTTTGGTGCAGGAAGTGCGAAGCTTGGAGAAGCAGATAATGATTCCTCAATGCTGGCTGAGACAGGGCAATAAAATGATCGCGCCGGGTATAGAACGTGTGGATACAGTTAAGACGGAGGACGGATATGAGATGAAGAGTATCTGGTGCAGAAGTGATCTGTCTGACACTTCCATGATGAAGCTGTCCACTGCAACAGGATATATTTACGGATATGTTCAGGATATGGAAACTGGTATGTGGCAGTATATCATGCTTGATTTTGAGACAGGCGAGACTGCATTTACCATGGATATTTCTGACAAACCGGGATACAACAACATGGCTATCGGTATGTATGCGGGAAACAGCGGAAATTCACTCTATTGTCCGACCGGCTATCTGGAACTGCTGAGGCTGCAGGACAGATTCGTTTATCTGCCGGAAATGCCTTATCGTAAGGTTGATCTGGATCAGGCAATACGCAATGTGTTAAGCCAGGAGAAATTTGCGGCAGACGGCGGCCAGGGAGATGTGGAAGGATGGCTGAATACGATCACAATTGAGAACGTACATCCGAATACGACCGTTGCAATACGTATGAAAGGAATCTCCGGGGAAACAGG
>QWCK01002919.1_pt1 | contig 19839 bp, 6 predicted proteins | sample 1972571 | NCBI WGS metagenome assembly QWCK01 (sample SAMN09866710, study PRJNA288562) | Human gut metagenome isolate term2_stool, whole genome shotgun sequencing... | isolation source: gut | host: Homo sapiens | place: USA: California
TTCATCAAAAAAGGCTTGTTTGATTTGGTCATAGTATGGGTCTATTTGAGCTGTCATTATCCGATCCAGCCATTCTTCATTTCCCTCCGGCGAATATATGTCACACCGGCCGGAATGGTGACACACAATGGATAAAGCTATCATTTTAGCTGTCAACCGTACCGCAGGATCAGAATGATTTCCATACATTTCCCAGATGTAACGGGCGCCTGCCGAGGAATGATTTCCCCCTTTTGATTTTTCACCGCGAAGCATAGACTGTACATTCGTATTTGCTTTTCCCATGTCATGCAAAAGACCTGTCAAGTGTCCAAGACAGGGAGCATTTATCTGCTTACAAATCTCACTGCATAGTTCAGCGACATGGACAGAATGTTCCTTTAAAAATTGAAAAGTGAGATATCCCCGACTATCCGTTCTGCTGTGTCCGATTAGCATAAACATTTCCCTCTCTCCAATTTTGAACCACGTTCCATTTTCATCTGATTCATTTCCATTAACTTTATTGTATTACATCTCTCAAAATTTTTATGTCTGGAATTTAAAAAACGTTCAGCAAATCAGAACCTCAAAAAGGACTTCCTCTTTTATACACAAGGAAGTCCTTTTTGATTACATCTATTTCCGCATTTCAGTTATTTCAGTTTTCTCTGTCTTTTCTCCTCTCCTCTTAGAATCTCAGGCGAATACCTGCATTGGCTTTCCATTCCATCTCGTAATCTCCGCCGAAGCTCTTGGTGATGTCGGCATAAATTATTTTGTCTTTATTGATACCATGGCTGCCTCCTAATGTGAGCTCCGCCCAGGTATCTCCGAAGTCTTGGTCTACTGTTGCTGTCGGTTCGTTTTCTGCACTGAATGTGGAAGCTGTTGCTCCTTTAAATTCGTGAAGCAGGCTTGCTTTGAGGTAGAGGTCTGTTGTTTCCGTCCTCTTTCCTGCCGCAATTCCTATCCGTCCTACCAGGCTTGTCATTCCGTCTTGTTCTACATGCATTTTCTTTCCATTCGCATAGTCGCTGACTGCATCATAGTCTGTTCCTTGGAGTTTCATGTACGAAAGCTGGATTTGCGGGGTGAGATAGGTGTTCCCATTTTCAATTCTCTTTCCGTATTCTGCAGAAATACCATATCCATATGTCTTGTAATCCCCTTTCAACTGGTGGAAATCATTGTATACGGTATATTCATTTTGGGTTCTTCCCGCTTTTCCTACAATATCTATATACTCTCCGTTATCTTCGATTTTGGTTCCGTAGATGCTCAGTGTGTAGAGTTTGGGATCTCCTTTACCTCCAAGTTCATAGGTAGCGCTTCCATCCAGATAGTCGAAGCTTACTCCTGTATGCCATCCGTTTTTCTGTTTTTTGTCAACTCCTACCTGTGTTCCCCAGAAATTCTCTTTATAATTTGTTGTTCCTTTTTCGTAGTTAACTTTTCCTCCGTAGGTTCTCGCCCAGATTCCGTTTGCCGTTCCCTCTCGGATTTCACCCAATCTCTGTGTCATGGCGGTCATATCATTTCTAAAGGAAAGCATAGATGTTGTCATGGCATTTTTTGCACCTCTCATCATCATGGTTTCCATATTTCCCCAGATAATTTCACCGTCTTTCTTACCGGGCGTCATGCTTCCTTTCTTATACTGCCCTTTTCCTGTAAGTTTGTCATATTCGACCATTCCCATCTGCTTAGCCGCACTCTGCGCCGTAAGACCTTCCGCAATTTCCACCTGCCCTTTCAGATTGTTTTCGCCGTCTTTATATCCTTCGTAAATCAATTTATGTGCCAAAGCATCCAAAACGGCCTCTACCGTTTCATAGCTTCCCATATGAATCCCGCTTCTGTCGGTGCGCAAAATAATCATACTGCCCTGTCCGGCATTTTCTATCGTTATGTCGCCTCCTTGTATATCCGTAGGATCGGAAGCATTATGCCCGTACAGAACCATTGCACTTCCTTTGAATGTACCGATATGAATCTTTCCGCTTTCTTTCTTTTGATGGATAACACCACGGCCCGTATCGGTTGCATCAAGCAGGGTAATGTCGGCTTCTTTTTTACCTGTATTCTCCCAGAGCCCTCCATTTTGCAGTCCCAGTTCAAAGTGACCGCCATTGTTATTTACGGCACCGACCCATGTACTTCCTTCCGTAGCCACTCCTAATACGACTTTACTTTTTTTATCACGGATATTTACATCACCGGTGTATTGGGATTTTGTCCGGTCATTAGGTACATAAAGCATGATATGCCCTCCGTCAGAAGCCTCTGCCAATACGGAAGACTTAATCGCCCCTGCCCCTACAGAAAGCGTACTGTTATCTCCTTCCGCTTTAAATGCCGTTTCCGCCGTTACATCAAATGCTCCACCTTTTACAGTTTCAAAAGCTCCTCCGTTCTTGACTTCTATACCCGTCTCTTTCGCAGCAATTGTTGTTCCTTTTCCGTTCCGGAATGTGATTTTCTTTCCATCTGCAGTAATTCCGTTCTGTCCGTCATTTACAATATGAAGACTATTGCCATTCATATCAACTGTATAATCCTTTTCTTTCGCGGAAACCGCCGTTTCTTCTGAAGTTTTCAATACAATATTGGTTTTTTCTTTAGTGAAGGAATAGGTAATATCTCCGGTATCCGCAACTTTCATTACCCCGCCCCTACGATATGGAATATCTTTTTCTTCACTTCCGGTCATAGGTACAGTAAATGTTTCTGTCTGCTGCATACCCGGATACAGTTCGGGATTGGCGGAATCTTTTTTGTATTGCCCCTGTCCGTCATTTCCAGTAAATGTAATCTCACCCGTGACTTTTTCTGCACTTTGTGCAGTCAGTCCTTCCGCAATCTTAAGATGTCCTTCCAGATTTTGTTCTGTTTTGTAATTGGTATAGTAAAGCTTATTCGCCATTTTATTAAATATGGCTTCTACCACTTCCTGCTCACGTAACTTTTCATTACTGATTCCTTCTCTGTCTGTCAGGAGAGTAATGTGTGACCCTTTTTCCGCACTTGTTATAATAACGTTTCCACCGATAATCCGGATATCGTTCCCTGCATCCCGTTCCGTTTTATTTTCGAATTGTTGCTTGTAAATAATCGTTGTATGACCGCTGTAAGAATCAACCGTCAAATCTTTTGCGCCGCTCTGATCAATCACGCCCTGTTCTTCCTTGGTCACTCCTCCATATAATTCCGTCAAATGTGAATTTCCTGTATTCTTCCATACCGCTTCGTCAACAATACGGAGCCCCATCTTGCCTCCGCTTACATCAGCAAAACCTGCCCATGATGACTGACTTCCTGTAAGTGACAGATCGGATTGCCCGCCGGTCTGTTTCCAATTTCCGTTCCAAACAGCAGGTGTTTCTTTCACGGAACCGATAGAAACGATACTGTTTCCTCCCACTTGTGCAAATGTTTCAGAATTGACAGTACCGGCATTGATACGGACAGTTCCGCCTTCCGCCTTGATTCCTGTCTTCGCATCTATGTTCGTAGTTCCGGAAATCGTTACCATTGAGGTTGACTCATCTTTCCCGACGCTGTGGATTCCGTTGGAGCCGCCTTTTTTGTTTTTAGAAGATAAGTTGACGTTTCCTGCCTCTGTGATTGCAATCCGTCCCGCCTCTGCATAAACCGCATCAAAATCCTTTTCTATAACCGTATCGTGAGTATTTTCAATACTTACATCCAGATTTTTGCCGCCCATATTGATGAAAACATCTTCTGCCGTATCTTTTACTTTATTATTTTTATCTGTGACCATAACATGTTCATTTCTTGCAATAGCTTCCGTGTAGGGCATTTCTTTCGGCTGTTCAATAGAAATTTTTGTATCTTCCGTGAAAATAAATCCTCTCTTCTTATATACCCCCGCACTTCTATATTCCAGATTATAATCTTCACTGTAAGTTCCGTTTACCGGTGTTTTAAACAGTGTTTCTGTCTGAGATGGCGTAACAACACTATCGGTAACTAAATAGCCTTGCCCCGTTCCCTGTTTAAATCCTATAGTCCCGGTCTTTTTCGCTGAAATGGACGTCAAGCCTTCAGCAATTTCCACCGTTCCGTCAATATGTCCGTTCTCGTCGTTATTTTCTTTGTATCCGGTAAAAAACAGTTTATGTGCAAGTGCATCTAATACTTTGGATACCTGACTTTCTTTTTTAATATCGATTCCTGCCCCATCTGTACGTATCGTTACATATGTATTCTTCTTATTCGCTTTATCTATATATATATTTCCACCCTTTATCTGTTCCGGCTGATCTGCAGCATGGTCGTAATAAAACCGGATCGTACCTGAAAGATTGCCTATTTGCAAATCGTGGCTGTCTTTTATGTATACCGTACCCGTCCCGGGCCCCATACCGGTATCTCCTGAAACTTTATTTACATAGCATTTCTGCGCCTGATCAACATTTTGCCACATATATTCCCAAGTACTGAAATTTCCTTTTATTGCCACGGAACCTCTGACACTTACAGACCCTGTGGCCAGCCGGTCTTTTTCATTTTCCTGCGTCTTATCTGCTAAAAAAGCTCCGCGGAATACGCCGTTTGTATCCGATGAAGGACTGATGGAAGCGCTAAACCCTTCTTTTGCTTTTCGCAAATCCACATCCCCGGCAAGCAACTTCCCGGATAATTGTGCCCATGCCCCATTTCCCTGATTGTTTTCAACACGAAGCAAATATCCGCCCGTGGCGTCTACAACCGTTTCCGCTTGGTTCGAGCTGACATTTTGTGCACCGTCAGATATTAAGAATGCCGTCCCTTGCTGTGCCATAATCCGTACCGGGGTTGCAATTCCGACCCCTGATGCCCCTCTTGCTTCTACCGCCACATAGGTTTTCGGATCTGCGCCTTTTCTGTCATGAATGGAAATAGATGCATTTTCTCCAGCCTCCACTCTCATTGAAATCCCTTCCGACAGCAGTGATCTCCGTCCGTTTTCGCCCGGTACCAGATTGGCGGTAATATCATGGAAATAAATGGTTCCTCTTCCGCTGTTGCTCTTTGTCGCATTTCCCGCAGTATGCAAAGCTGCCTTTTCACCCTCAAAAGTGACAGTGTGTCCGCCGGCACCAATCCGGTACCGGACCCCGAGCCCTCCCAATTTTTCGGTGACTAAATCAATCGCATAATCGGATTTGACGCTTGCATCTCCGGCAAACTGATATGCGGCGGTAATGGGAGCATTCCATTCACTTCCGGCTCCACAATATACCCAAACCCCGTTATCTTTATAAACTTGTGATTTCTTCGTATCGTCCGACACCGGAGCGGTGAATATATTCCCTTTCGGCTGGACGTAAAATCCGCGCCCTTTGTCGTCAAAATTCATATGTCCTTCACTGACGGTAACGTCAGGGGATGTCAGGCTCTCTGCAATTTTCACCTTTGCACTGTCAAGCGTTCCGTTGGAAGCTGCACCTATCAGTCCGCTGTATACAACTTTATGGGCAAGCGCATCCAGAACCGCCGCCACTTGTGCCGAATTATTACGGTCAATTCCTTCACTTCCGGTGATTGCCAAAAGATTAGTTCCTTTCGGCGTCGATTTCAATTCAATATCTCCTCCGATCATTTCCTCCGGCTTATCTTTTTTATGGTCATAGAAAACTTGCAAGACTTGTCCGTTATATGCGTTTTGAACCCATGATACCTGAATCGGTCTGTCCGATCTCTGGTAAATGGAAACCGGTGTCCCATTTACTCCCGTAACCAGCTGTCCGCCGGTGAAAAGAGACACCTTTGCCGGATCGGTCTCTTCGCCTTCATACTCATGGTACCAACGAGCTCCATTGACCATAGTTAAATTCATACTTCTCTGATTAAATCCAGTCATCGGTGCATCTTTAACTGCGATGGTCGATCCTTTCCAGAACGATCCTTCTCCATCCAATATCAATGATGCCCCTTGCTTATGACGGATATTCCCTGTGATATAAACTTCACCTATTATTTCGCGTGACCAATTTCTTCGTCCGCCTATCTGCACATGTCCCGCTTCCGCATCGACAGCAATTCCTTTCCCCGCATCAATGGTGAGATTCCATCTGGTTTTTGATTTTTCGTCCGGATTGGATGAATACAACATCAGCGGACTTTGATTGGAAGCATATTTCCCTGCAGTACCCCCTACGCGAACCGCTACATTCCCGTGAGATACAAATTTCCCGCCGTAAAATGTACCGTTTCCATCCAATGCTATACCTGCCCCTGCATCGACTTCTACAGCATGCTTTGCTATAAAAGTTCCGCCGTCTTCTGATTTTAAGCCGACAAAATCTTTATTGTTTTTATCTGTACTTTGAATTTTCACTCGGCTTTCGCCGCTTTCAAATGTAACCGTTGTTTTCTTCGTCTGATAGCCTTCGCCGGTATGACCGGATGACAAAATACCCACATCACTTGCGGATATATCAAATCCTGCCTGGCTTCCCACCTTTAACTTGCCGAGAGTATCCCCCTCTTTTTTTACAAGAATGCCTGCACTTTTCCCTTTTCCTTTCACTGAAATAATTCCATCCCCGGTAATCCCCATCTCTTGTCCCCGCAGACGGATTCCTGCCGCCTGATTTGTTTTACCGTCCACAGAAAGATTGAGATTTCCGAAAGACAATGACATTTGATGCCCTATTTCCGGGCGGATCGCATCTGCATCCACAACGGTAATGGAACTATCTTTGCTGAAAACAGGCGTATCCTCCGCTTTCAGTACATTGGCTTCTGCATATTCCTTGTTTTCACTCATAATACCGGTTAATGTCGTTGTAAACTCCGTCTTTTTCTGTTCATAACCGGAAATATATCCCCGCCCGTTGGTATCGGAAAATAAAACATCCCGCCTTTCCATAAATGAAGGAGATGTCACCCCTTCTGCAATACCGACATAGGCGTCCAGATTTCTTTCCCCGTTTTTATATCCGGTGTAAACCAATTTTTGAGCCAGACTCTGCAAAATGCCTCCGGTATAAGATGTATCATGAATTTTATCTCCAAAGCCTTCGGAATCGGTCATCATCGTGACAGAGGGTCTTTCTCCATCTATAATTTCTGCACTCTGGATATAAATATTTCCTTTGTCCAACATAGCGGGATTTGTTTTGTCGTGCCCGTAAAAAACTCTCATATGACCGGTATAAGAGGAAAGAACTATATCTTCTCCCAGTTTGTTTTCTTTTTGATTAATAACCCCTGCATTTTCATACTTTTTTCCGCCATATAATTGTTTAAGGAAAGACGATCCGGTGTTATACCACTTCGCACCGTTTTGTAAAAAAAGACGCATGCCCATCGGAGAATGGGGATCAATAACATCAATATCTTGTGCTTTTCCCGTAAAAGAAGAGTCTTCCGTTGTAAGAGCCACATTCACCGTCGCCCCGTCATTTGTCCCTACATAATATCCTTTTGTCGATAAATCTCCTTTAATAGTGACCGGATTATTCCCGGGAACCAATCCTTCCTGTACGGAGCCTGATACATTGACATTCATGATACCGCCGCTTCTCGCCGTTACCGCAGGATAATTATCCGACTGCAAACGGCCGCCGCCTACGGAAATCCGTCCGCCTGCCGCATTCGTTGCCCACGCACCGTTGATGTAAATATCGACCAATCCTTTGATATCAATCGTACCGTCAAATGTTTTCAAGCCTGTCATATTTACCGTATAATTCGGCGTGTCCTGGCGGATTTTTACCCTGTGTTCCGGATTTGAATCATTATTGATAATCAGATGGCTATCTTTCGACATGACACCTACACCGGCGTAGTAGTAATAGGTCGAATCTACAAAGAGATCTATCGCTCCCGGGTTATTAATGGTCAATGTAGAGGCTGTCGGCACATAAAGACCGCAGGAGCGGGGGGTTGCGGAACTGGACGATAAATTACCGAACATATAGGCGCTTAACTTATGTCCTGTCATGTCAATAACCGTATCGGTACGGATATTCACCGACGCCTGATCCGCAATAGATTGGCTTGAAATATTAAAACCCGGATGGATAACGGTATCTTCCGTAAATTTATAAGTTCCATCCGCCTGTACTACGCCCCGTTTCTTATATTCACTCGTATCATCAAGTACACCGCCCCGCAGCACTTCAGTAAAAGGCGTATGAATCTGGCCTGTCACTTCCCCTTTTCCCGTTGTTTCATTAAAGGTAAGGGTGGATACTTTTTGAGAAGCTGACGCAAATGTAAGCCCTTCATAAATTTCCACGGTGCCCTCCAAATTGCGTTCCCCTGTTGTATATGCCGTATAGGTGAGTTTATCTCCCAATTTTTGCAATACGTTTCTCACTGCCGATTCATCACTCAAAGTCATTCCTGATGAATCGGTCACAAGGGTAATACTTGCCAAATCTCCCGATTTTTGCCGCTGCGCATTTTGGATAATCAGACGTCCGCCTTTAAGATCTGATGGTGTACCGGCTTCATGTCTCCAGAAATAAACATCTTTTCCGCTATAATTACTAAGCGTCACATCCGCATCATTCATGATAACCGCGTATTTCCTGCCTGTATCCGCTGCCGGTGTTTCCGCATATGCGGGAACTGCCACTCCCAATCCGCAGGTCATCGCCATCAGAACCGACACCGCCAAATTCCGTTTTACCAACCTGTTGCTTCCTCTCATCATTTCTTTGTTTTCTCCTCTCTTTGAATAGAAAATAAAATAAATTATTCAAGTATTTCCATTTTTTTATGAACAGAAACAAACTGCAGCTACTAAAAAAGCGAGGACAATCAAAATTTTCACTATAAAAATAATAGGGAAAATCCGATCCATACCTCGCAGATCCTTGCGGATTTCAAAAAATAAGCGGCACTCCGGCTTCGTTCTTCGCTTTTGTATCTCTTCGTGAAAGTCTTGCTATACAAAAACTCCCGTTACGGTTGCAGGACAGTTTTGGATTTTCACCAAATTCCCCGCTTACTTTCAAATTTTATTAATTAAACCATTCAATATTTTATTATTTTTTACAGTGTACTACCCCCCCCCATTTCTAATGCAAGTATAATCTGCTCATTTCTTATATAGATGTTTTTTATATCTCATACGTTTGTATTTAATATCTTTATATTTTTCTTTTGTATCCGCTGCCGCTCCATAGAGAACGCGTAAAAAACACGGATATTATCCCCGTGTTTTCTTTTTGATTCTGTTTTATTTTTGCAAAAGGGCCAGTTCTTTTTCTTCCAGTCTGCGATATTCTCCTTCTTTTAAATTTTCGTCAAGTGTCAAATGCGCCATGCGGATACGTTTCAAATAGATGACTTCTTTTTCGCAGGCATGAAACATTTTTTTGACTTGGTGAAATTTGCCTTCTCTGATCGTCACTCTTATTTCACTGACTCCGTCTTGTAAACCGGTTTGTGGCGCCCCGCTTTTTTTCAAACATACGAAATCACTTTCTACCGCTTCATTTCTATAGGTAATCAGTTCCAATTCCGCCGGAAGTGCGGTGAAATTTTCTTCGATGTATATTCCTTTTTTGAATGCGGCGATTTCTTTTTCTGTGATTTTTCCTGCAATATGTGCATAGTATTCTTTGTCGATATGCTTTTTGGGGGAAAGCAGACGGTGGCTGAGCTGTCCGTCATTGGTCAGAATAAGAAGCCCGACCGTGTCTTTATCCAGTCTGCCTACAGGAAATAAATCTTTTCGCCGGTCATCTCCAAGTAAATCCATCACTGTTTTTTGCCGGCGGTCTTCCGTTGCAGTAATGATTCCCCACGGTTTATTCATCATGTAGTATTCATATCGGTAATATGTGATGTGTTTTCCGTCGAATATGATTTTGTCTGTTTCCCCCACTTGTTGCCCGGGGTCGGAACAAATATGTCCGTCTACGGTGACACTCCCCTTTTTTATTTTTTCTTTCAGTTCTTTTCTTGTTCCCTGATTCATGTCGGATAAAAATTTATCAAGCCGCATTTTTTTCTCCTTGTGATTGCTTTTTACTTATTTTATCACAGCATCTTATTTTCTTTCTCTCTATCTATGGAACCCTGCAAAACGGCTCAAGTCATGAAAAAATCCGCAAGAAAATTCTCGCGGATTTTTTATATTTTCATTATTTGTATCAGCGTTCAAATATGTCCAAGAGTTCTGTCACACTCTTTTTACCGAAATGCACATCTTTTTCATCAAGAATCATACAGGGAACGCTCATGATATTATACTTATCTTTCAAGTCCGGATAGTATTGCAGGTCATAGACATTGACCGTTACATTTTGATTGCCGGCAGCAATTCTTTGTGCTGCCGCAACCAGGTCGGGACACATCGTGCAGGATAATGAAACAACAATCTGTACGCGGATTTTTTTATCCAGTGCGTCAATTCTTTTTTGCAGTTCTTCCCCTACGTCCTGTCCGGGGCCTGCCGCATTATACATAGCTAAGATAAAGGAATTAAATTCGTGTCCCCCCGGAACGCCGTGGAAATAAAGCCCCCGTTCCATTCCATCAGCATTACAGATAGAAATGGTATGCTTATTTTCTTCATTTGTTGCCTGTACAAGTTCGGCCTCCACTTTGTCGGAAAGAGATGCCAGTTCATGAATCACTTTTTTATTTTCTTCCGTCACTTTGCTGTCATCCGTATATAAACGCAGAATAATTTTATTCTCAAAACGGTTTAAAACCGGTATCAATGCCTGTCGGGTCGCATCATCGAGGAACGAGGAAGAGTCTGCCTGCGGAGCGGCCGTTGTTGTTTCTTCCGCTTTTTCTTTTTTCTTTTCTATTGACACATATTCTCTCTTGATGCCCAACTTCCGGTAAAGCTGACCTAAATATTTTTCCATAGAAGTGGCGGCAATAGCACCGTCGGAGACAGCAGTTACAATCTGGCGCAAATTCTTGACGCAGATATCGCCTGCCGCATATACACCGTCTATATTTGTCTTTTGGTCTTTATCGGTCACGATATATCCTTGAGGAGTTAGTTCAAGCTGATCTTTTACCAAACCGTTTTCGGGCGCATAGCCGACAAAAACAAAGACACCGCAATAATCTCCGTCAGGCGCCTTGTAACGGGATTCCTCACCGGTTTCCCCGTTTTTCAAAACCACTTCCCGGATGGAGTTTTCTCCGATGATTTTAGAAATTTCCGTATTAAAACGGATTTCCACTTTCGGATGTTCTTTTAATTCATCCACTTCCGCATTTTCAATGGAGAAGCGATCTCTCCGTACAATCATAATAACTTTTCTGGCATAGCGTGTCAGGAAAAGAGCTTCTTCGACAGCCGCATAGCCGCCGCCGACAACAAACACGTCTTTCCCTGTGAAAAATTCTCCGTCGCAGGTGGCGCAGTACGCCACACCATGACCGCGGAATTCCTTTTCTCCGTCAAAGCCTGCCAGTCTCGGATAAGCCCCTGTGGCATAGATAATCCCCGTCGTTTTGAAGTCGCCGCGGCCCGTATGCACTACTTTATAATCGCCTGCCAATTCAAGTCCCGTGACTTCGGTCATCATAAAGTCGGCGCCGAAGTTTTCCGCCTGCATCCGCATCTGGCTCGTCAGCTTTTCTCCATCCGTCATAAGTATGCCGGGATAATTCACGACCTCGGAGGTAATTGTAATTTGCCCGCCGATTTTTTCTTTTTCAATCACCAAAACGCGAAACCGGGCTCTCGCCATATAAATAGCGGCGGAAAGTCCTGCAGGACCTCCGCCGACTATTATGGCATCATACATTTTTTCCATGATGCCATCTCCTATTAAAGTTTACCTACTAAATCAAAGGACGGTTTCAGTGTTTCTTCACCGGGCTGCCATTTCGCCGGGCAAACCTGGTCTCCATGTTCATGAACAAACTTAGCGGCTTTTACCTTACGGAGAAGTTCATCCGCATTACGGCCGATGTTTCCTGCACTGACTTCATACAGAACCACTTCGCCTTCAGGATTGATTACGAAAGTGCCGCGTTCCGTCATGCCCTCATTTTCAATATATACATCCAAATCCTTTGCCAAGGCAGCGGTGGGATCTCCTACCATCGTGTACTGTACTTTTCCGATTCTTTCGGACGATTCATGCCATGCTTTATGTACGAAATGGCTGTCACAGGATATGGAGTAGATTTCACAGCCTTCTTTCTGAAATTCATCATACTTATTCTGAAGGTCTTCCAATTCTGTGGGGCAAACAAAGGTGAAGTCTGCGGGATAGAAGAAAAGAACGCTCCATTTTCCTGCCAGATCCTTGTCGGAAACTTTCACAAATTCCCCCTGCTTATAAGCATCTAAATTAAATTCACTTACTTTTTTACCGATCAAAGACATAATCATACCTCCTGAAAAATAACTTTATATTTATAATCCTCGTTGAACTGTCTACAGTATACCAATTACATCTATAAATGTCAATGTAGATGTTACGGACATTGTATCTCACCATGTACATCTGTCCAACACCTGACGCAGACATTTTCTCGCTAATTTTATTCTGGATCTCCGCTTTTTTTATAATTGTTTTATAATATGAATTGAAATACAAAATGAGGGGGAAATTTTATTATGAGCCTGCACTTTATTTTCGGTCCTGCCGGTACGGGAAAAACAGTCCGCTGTTGTGAAGAAATACGCAACTACGTCACCGGGGAAAAAGAACGTTCCGCTTTTCTTTTAGTACCCGACCAGGAAACATATACGGCAGAACGTATGCTGGCAGGCATATTCCCGGGAAAAGGATTTATGAATGTAACGGTGTGTGGATTTTCCCGTCTGGCTTACCGGGTATTTCAGGAGCTCCGTTCTCCTGTCCGTGACGCCCTTTCTCCTTTAGGACAACAGTTGGTGGTAAGTCATATCCTGAATGACCACAAAAATGAATTGCAGATCCTTGCCAAAAGCGCGTCCCAACCTCATTTTGCCGACCGGCTCGTACAATTATTTCATCAATTGGATATGTTCTGTGTATCGGAAACGGATTTAGCAACGGCGTCTTTGCAGGAAGAGAATACGCCCTTAGGAAAAAAACTATCCGATTTAGCGCTTCTTTATAAAAACTACCACTCTTTTCTCTGTGAACGTTTTTCTTATGAGGGAAGTCTCTTTGATCTTCTCGCTCGGGAAATTCCCCGTTCAGATATGCTCCGCCGTTCCCGCATTTGGATTGACGGTTTCAACGGAATGGCTCCGCAAAAAATTAATATCGTATCCGCTTTAGTCCAAACAGCGGAGCAAGTCACATTCACTTTGCAAATGCCTGATCCGAATACAGAAACAGGTTGCGAAATTTTTGCGCAGCCTGACCGCCTATACCGCATGCTTTTGCAAACTATCGGACAGGCAGAGTCCGTCACGCTGTCGGAATATCACCGTTACCATTGCCCGAGAATTTTATCTCTTGTATCCGGATACTTCCAATCTCCTTCCGAAAACTGTCCTCTCCCGAAGGCGCAGTCCGTCACTCCTGAAAAAGGCGTTCATTTGGTCGCTGCTCCGGATCGTAATGGCGAGGCCGACTTTATGGCAAGACGCATGTTGACCTTGGTCCGTGACAAAGGGTTGCGGTGGCGGGATATTTTGGTGCTTCTCCGTACCGGCGACCACTACACCGATGCATTGGAACGGTCATTTTTAAAATATAAAATCCCCGGCTTCATTGATAAAAAACAACCTGTCAATAACCACCCTCTCGTTATTCTCATCGACAGTCTTATTCGTTTTCTTTCCGCAGAAAACAAAGGCAATCATAGAGGATTCCAGAGAAATATTATTTTCCGCCTGCTGAAAACGAATATGCTTTCCTCTTTCAGCAGGGACGAAGTCGACCGTCTTGAAAATTATACGCTGAAATATAACATACGATACGGCATATGGCAAAAACCATGGACATTCCGTGATTACGGGAGTCCCGACGGAGAACCCGGCGCTCTTACACAAAAGGAAGCAGAGATACAAAAAGAAGCCAATGTTTGGCGTGAAAAAACAGTAACTCTTTTGAATCCTCTCCGGAATCGCTGGAAAACGACGGCTACCGCAAAAGAAAAATGCACGGTTTTATATGAATGGCTTGTCGAGCAGGAGATTCCCCGGACACTCGCCGCCAGAGATGACAAAGAATATGAAAAAACAAAAAGCCGTCCTCATAGCCAGGTCTGGAAAAAAATCATATCCCTGTTCGAGGAAGCCGTTCACGCCTCGGGGAATGAGTCCATGTCCGATGATACTTTCTTTCTCATGCTGAAAGACGGACTTTCTTCTCTCACCTATTCCATGATTCCCCCCACCCTGGACCACGTGACCGTCACCTCAATGGACAGAGGCTACGCCGCAGAAGCGAAAGTCGTTTTTATCCCGGGACTTTTGGAGGGAGAGTTTCCTCAAAAAATTGATGACTCCGGATTTTTTACGGAATCGGAAAAACAACTGTTATGGAGCCATGCAAAAATCAATTTAGGCGATAATTTATTGCAGTTAATCGGGCAGGAACAATTTTATGCCTATTTGGCACTCACGCGGTCTTCAGACGCTCTTTATTTGTCCTACCCCGAATCCGAGGATGACGGCAGCCGGGGAGAAGCTTCTTTCCTTTTCACGCAATTGAAAGACAGAGGTTACTATACGGAATATATCCGCGCGCTTTCTCCCTCTCCCGCAGAAGACGATTCGTCTTTCTTTGCCAATCCCGATCAGTCACTTTCTTTATTGCCTCTTATCCTCCACGAAGGCATTCCGCCGGAAAACAGCCTCTGGACGGCTCTCAGAAATTGGGCAAAGAAAGAAAACCCCGCTCTTCTCCAAAACAAATTAGCGGGCTTATATTACCAAAATACCGCCGCCTCTCTATCCAAAGAGGAAGCAAAAAAACTTTTTATGCCGAAAGGCCGTTTTTTCGGTTCCGTCACAAAATTACAAAATTACAGAACCTGCCCCTATCGGTATTTTCTTCAATACGGATTGGGCATTGAAGAACGAAAAACCGGGGACGTCGACGCTTTGGATTATGGAAACTATTTGCATGCCGGTCTTCATCAATTCGGCGCCCGGCTCAAAAAAGAACACCGCCAGTGGCGGGATGCCGATGACGACGATATCAAAAATATGTCAAAAGAAATCACGGAAGAACTCATCCCCCGAATCAAGTCGGGAGCGCTTCATTCCGATATGTCTCTCCAATATACAAAGAGAGTTTTGGATCGTACGTTTGAAGATGCGTTAAAATGTTTCCGTCAATGGAGCCGTCAAAGTGGATTTGACACCATAGATTTAGAACGCCCTTTTACGGTAAGGATTTCAGCCGGTCCGCACGATTCCTTTACACTTATCGGAAAAATCGACCGAATCGACTCTGACGGAAAGCACGTTGTCGTATCGGATTACAAGACAGGTCGTCCCACCGTCAGCCTGAGTGATATATTAAACGGCACATCTCTGCAGCTCATCACTTATTTATTGGCTTTGTCGAAAGATAAAGAAATGAAAAATCTTCTTCCCGCCGCGATGATGTACATTTATCTTCACGGAAGTATCCGTCCTGTAGAAACCGTCCCCCCCGACGGGATTCCTCCCTTAAAAGAAAAAGACGGAGTTAACGGACTCTTTTTAGATGATTCTGCCGTTTTGGAAACACTGGATAAGGAAGCCGGCCATAATAACAGCTTCCTTCCTGTCCGCTACACTTTAAAAGGAGCCGTCCACAGCGCTTCTCCTATTCTGTCGGAATCCCAGTTCGAGTCTTTAAAAATAATCACGGAAGAAATTTTAATCCGTCTGTATCAGGAAATGCAAAGCGGAGATATTTCCATTTATCCGGTAAAATCAGGAACAACTGCCGCCTGTTCCTACTGCCCTTACAGGAGTATTTGCCGTTTTGAACCGCAATTGGAAGAAAACAACTTTAACTATCTGGTCAAAGATAAAAATGCCAAACATATTTTAGAAGAGAAAGCCGCCGATTTAGTATCGGAAAGAAAGGAGATGCCCCATGAGTAAAATGACCTGGACCGCCGCACAGCAAGCCGCCCTTGATGCGAGAGGCCAAAATCTTCTCCTTGCCGCATCGGCGGGAAGCGGAAAAACAGCGGTCCTCACCGCACGGATCAAAGAGCTCCTCACCGATACGGAAAATCCGCTCGACATTTCCGAGATTCTTGTTCTCACCTTCACCAGAGCCGCCGCCGGTGAAATGAAAACACGGATTGCTTCCCATATTTCAAAAGCCTTATTGCAGGCCAGAGAGGAAAACGATGCCGCCCTCACACACCACCTATCCCGCCAGCTTTCTCTTCTTTCCGGCGCCCAGATTTCCACACTGGATTCTTTTTTCCAATCTCTTATCCGTCAATACTTTTATCTCATTGATTTAGATCCGGACACACAGATTTTAAGTGATGCCAATGAAATTGATTTACTCAAACAGGACGTATTAAATGAAGTACTGGAAGCCTATTATACGGAAAACAACCCCCATTTTCTGGACTGCGCCGACTTGCTCTCCCGCGGTTTTAACGACACCGGGCTGCGGGATACTATTTTATATCTCTACAACTTTTCCTGTTCCATGGCATTCCCGGAAGACTGGCTCACAAAACTTCCCATGCCCTACCGGATTTCCGAAAAGAGTTCTCTTTCTTCCATTGCCTGGGCGGATTCTATCCTTTCAGAGTATCAGCTCATCGCCAACGGCTTTGAAGATTCTTACCGGCAAATATTTTCCCTTTTGGAAAAAGAACCGGACTTGGAAGATTATCTTCCTGTTCTTTCGGAAGAGTATGACGCCTTTTCTTTTCTTGCCCATTCCGGCCATTGGCAGGATTGGTATGCAAGCATTCCGAAAATTTCCTTTGAGCGGCTGAAAAGCAAATCGAAAAGCAAAGCGTCCGACCCTATCCGCTACGAGGAAATCAAGAACCGTATCCAGGACATCAGAAATTCCGTAAAGGACAAATTCAAGAAAAAAATCTTCCCTTTCTTTTCCATCTCGGAACAACAATGGATAGATAATGTCCGCGACATGTATCCCGTCGCAGAGATGATATCCCGTATCACTGTGGATTTCCTTCATGCCTATCATGACCGAAAAAAGCAGGACGGTCTGATGGAGTTTTCCGACATGGAACATTACGCTCTCGATATTCTCCTGGATAAAGAAAATCCCCGTTTCTCCATTGAAAAAGCGGACCGCTTTCCCTCGGAAGCGGCACGTATGATTCAAAAGAAATATAAAGAAATTATGATTGACGAATATCAGGATACCAACGGCGTGCAGGAATTGATTACTTCTCTGATTTCCGGCGGATATAACCGATTCATGGTAGGCGATATCAAACAGTCCATTTATGCGTTTCGCCAGGCGGATCCTACTATTTTCCTGGATAAATATACGGCCTTCACCGATGAAGAAGATGCGGGCAACCGCCGGATCGACCTCAATCAAAATTTCCGCAGTGATCCGACAATTCTCTCTTCCATCAATTATATTTTCCGCCAACTGATGGATAAAAAGCAGCTGGGTCTTGCCTATGGAGAAAGAGAATCTCTCCGTCCGGGACGGTACGAAGAACCTCGCCCCGGCTCTTACATCGGCGGTTCCGTGACATTAGATTGGATTGACAAAAGCAAAAGCGATGGAGAGGAAGATACCGCTCCGTCTACGCCCTCCAACGTCAATGATATAGACACCATCACCTTGGAAGGACGCCTGATCGCCCGGCGGATTCAGTCTTTTTTTTCAGAAAACAAAAAAGTGATGAATAGTGACGGCACATTCCGGAACATAGAGTACAAAGATATTGTCATTCTCCTCCGAGCAACGAACGGAAAAGCCCCTGCTTTGCTGAAAGTGTTGAATGAAGCCGGTATTCCTGCCGTTTCAGATAAAGAAGATGACTTCCTCCAAACTTCCGAAGTCCGGGTCTTATGGTCGCTCCTTCAGATTTTGGATAATCCGCTTCAGAATCTGCCGCTGACGGCCGTCCTCCGTTCTTTCTTTGTCGGTCTTAACGAAAAGGATCTGACCGCCCTGCACAATGACGAAAAAGCGGACGAAGACAGCCTTTGGGAAATTTTACTCCGCCAAAACGTATTGCCTGCCGGTAAAAGCAAACAGCTCTCCCATTTTTTGAACCTCTATGAAAAATGGAGAGATCAATCCGTCAGCAACGGCATCGCCCCACTTCTCCGTGCTATTTTTGAAGACACCGACTATATCACATGGATCAGCGGTCTGCCCGGCGGTGATTTCCGAAAATCTCATATACAAGCATTTTATAATCTCGCCCTGCAAAGAGATTCCTCCGTATCCAACGGTTTATTTTCCTTTCTTGAATACCTCAGAAAATCAAAAAAAGAGTTCAAAACCGTTTCCTCCGCCAAAGACAATCATGCCGTACGCATCATGTCTATCCACAAAAGCAAAGGGCTCGAATTTCCTGTCGTTTTTCTGGCGGACACAGCCAAAACATTCAATACGGTCGACTTAAAAAAAGTAGTCATCGCCGATAAATCTATGGGAATCGGCATTCATTATTTTGATAAAGCGCACCATGCCCGTTGGCCCACTTTATACCAGATCGCCTTAAAAGCAAAAGTTCTTAAAGAAACACAAGCGGAAGAAGCACGGCTTCTCTATGTCGCCATGACCCGGGCCAGAGATAAACTCTATATCCTTGCCTCTGAAAATGATTTCTTGAAAAATCTTCAGGGCCGGCTTATGCCGCTCACTGCCGACAATGTGACAAAAATGCACACGCTCCCCGGTCATTTGGTGGGAAATGCCAATTCTTACCTCTCTTGGATTCTTCCCGCCGTTGCCGGACACCGAAGTATGCTTTCCTTATGGAAACACACGGCGCTTCTTCCCCGGACTGTCGAAGATGCCCCTTCTGACAGAGACACACAGTTCGATTGGACCATCACGCCCCGCTATGACTTGCTAACCGCTGAAGAAAAAGCCATCGGTAAAAACGCTGTATCTCCGGAGAATACAATCCCTCTCAAAAAAGAAAATGCGGCAGATATTTTCTTATCGTTCCCGGAATCGTCCGTTCCCGCATGGTTGGATAGACAACTCCGCTGGACTTACGATTTCCCCGGTGCCGTAGACACCCCTGCCAAACTCACTGCTACCACCGCCACGCAACAAAAAGAAGAGCAGGAAATGGAATCCGCCGATGAAACGGCGCCCCCGTCCGCCATACTCGCCCCCGATATAGAAGACACAACCACTTTGCCCGGCGGTTATGAAACTCCTCCCGATTTCCTTAGTGAAACCCCTGTACTTTCAGGGACAAGCTACGGCACACTCATGCATAAAATTATGGAACTGTTGGATTTGATTCACCTGGCTCCTGTAGAAACAGCCATTCGACAGGAAATAGAATCTCTTTATGAAAGAAATGCACTCACTGCAGAAGAAAAAGAAATTTTACTCCCTCATTCGGGTGCAAAATCACCGGTACGGGATATTTTGAAGTTTATGCACAGCCCTTTGCAGGAAGCTATGAAAAAAGCGGATATCATTAGAAAAGAACTTCCCTTTTCCGTTTTACTTCCCGCCTCCCGCTACTATCCGGACTGTGAAAAAGGAGAAGAAATCTTCCTCCAAGGCGTCATAGACTGTCTCCTCGAAACAAACGGACAACTGACCATCATCGACTATAAAACCGACCGTATACAATCGGCAGATGAGTTGAAAAAGCACTATACAGTCCAGCTTCTTATATACAAAGAAGCAGCAGAACAGATTTTAAAAAAGCCCGTAACGGGTTTATATCTCTGGTCATTCCATTTGGGAAAAATGATTCCTGTCGATGCATGATAAAAGAGCTCCTTCGCGGGGCTCTTTTTAATGTGCTCTATTTCAC
>QWCK01002920.1_pt1 | contig 19832 bp, 18 predicted proteins | sample 1972571 | NCBI WGS metagenome assembly QWCK01 (sample SAMN09866710, study PRJNA288562) | Human gut metagenome isolate term2_stool, whole genome shotgun sequencing... | isolation source: gut | host: Homo sapiens | place: USA: California
ACAGATCTTATCGGATCTCTTTGCGACCTTACATCTGGTAGCGGAGATAAGGGTACACCTTTTGTATATATTCAGGGTTATTTTGATCACTATACAGACTAACTAAATTTAGCTAATACTAAAGCCGGTTATTTAAAAACCGGCTTTTTTCTTTTGTTTATTTCTATGGTATATCTTGACATCACTTTTCATAAACTTACGCATAAACAGACCTTCGTCAATGGCATCAATACTATCAGAAATGACACATATATAAAATACAATTAGAAACACAAGATCTAGCCATGGCGGAGTGACAGCTAATATACTCATGACAATTGGATCAACGAGAACAAGACAGCCTGCCAATATAAGAGTTGCCTTCAAACTATGATAAAAGCATGTATACCCGTGAAGATTTAGGAATCTCCCCGTATAATTCCAATATCTATTTAAACTTACAAAATGTATTAGCATTCCTGCAATCAGTTCCACTAAGGTTGCTATCACAAAAAGTATAATGATCATATACACCAAATCTTCTTCCAGTTGATGTGCAACTAAAAGTGAAAGAATCATCATTATCCCATACAGCGGCATATATGGGCCTTTTAAAATTCCACGATCAAATCTATGTCTATCTTTAATCAAGCAGTATACATTATCAATAAGCCAACCAATAAATGAGTATACTGCAAATAATTGCAAAAGTTGGATAATGCCATATCCTGTATTTTGCTCAAAAACCATTTGAAAATCAGCTTCCTTTCTTCGTTAAAAACTCTTGTCTACTATGAAAGTAATATGCTAAATGCGGACTCAATAAACTTTTACTTGTTATTTTTTTCGAGCGTATGTGTTATCCTTCCATCGCCATCAATATTTATTCTTTCATCTTTAAATTCAGGTATTGCATTAAACTTGAGAATGAAAAAATCCTTATTTCGTGCCATTATTTCTCGGAGCGTAATCTTGATTTTCTCATTCTTAAAATTTCCCCGACTTATGTCATTTGGTCCAACCTGATCGCTTGCAATACCCCTTGTTTTCATATCCATCTTCTGCCCTATATATACAGCCCTTGGTAGATGGAATGTCTGAGAAACAACTATAGCACGATCTATACCGAAAATTTGTTTTGCTCTAACCATGCTTTCAAATGTACTGTAGCCCTTATGATCACAAAAGACATCTTCATCTGCAACACCTCTTTCTTTCACGTATGAAAGCATTGATGAAATTTCATCATAGTAATCCTGCGAGTTATCACCATCTCCTGTCAAAAGAATCTTTTTAGCCACCTTATTATTATAAAGATCAATGGCAACATCTAGCCTTGCCTTGAGAACAGGGCTAGGAGTTTTATCTGACAAAATAGCGGCCCCTGGTACTATTATCGCTTCTGCTTTAAAATCTCTTGCACTCTCATAAAGAGCATTGCTTGCCACAGTAGATCCTTCCGTATATCGACCTAATATATTATCCTTCTCAAGCGTCTTTATATGTTGGCTCACAGACAGTATGGAAGCTATGATCAAACATATAATTGTCAGCATTATAAGTAATATTTTTCTTGTTTTTTTAATGTTATGATGCATGTCGTCCCCTGCTTAGTATTTTGCATTTAAAGATGAATTGTGATACAATTCTTGTGCTATTAGTATACCATAGAGGAGCGAAAAATCACAATATTTTGCTATGAGATTATTAGTATCAAGAGATTATAAAAAAGACGATACAGTCGTTAAAATAGGGAAAGTTTCTATCGGAGATGGATCCTTGTGCAGAATTGCAGGGCCATGCACAATTGAGAGTTTTGATCAGCTTTACTGTATTGCGTCAGGACTTTCAAAAATGAATATAGACATTTTAAGAGCAGGTGCATTTAAACCTAGAACTTCATCATATTCTTTTCAAGGCATGGGTGCCGAAGGTCTTGCGATGTTATCTAAGGTTAAAGCCGAGTTCAAGCTCCCAACTGTTTCTGAAATCGTTGATATTTCTGACTTATCGTTATTTGACGATGTCGATATTTTACAAGTCGGTGCAAAGAATATGCAGAATTATTCGTTGCTTAAGAAACTCGGCATGCAAAAAAAACCAATTTTATTAAAAAGGGGTTGGTCAAACACGATAGATGAATTTCTTGAAAGTGCTGAGTATATATATCGAGAGGGTAATCATAATATCATTCTATGTGAAAGAGGCATACGTACATTTGAACCGTCAACTAGGAATTCCTTTGATATAAATGCTATACCGATTCTAAAAAGAAGAACACATCTTCCAGTCATTGGTGATCCAAGTCACAGCACAGGCATTTCGGAGCTTGTAATGCCAGTCAGTCTCGCTATTGTCGCAGCCGGTGCGGATGGTTTAATGATAGAGGTCCACGAGAATCCTGAATGCGCTCTCTGTGACGGCAGGCAATCTATTACATTAAAAGAGTATAAGATCTTAGAAAATAGGGTTAATATATATGAAAAAATTCGAAATTTCGACAACTCATCCATATAACATATGTATTGGTAACAACATAATGGCTCACAGCGGTTCTTTAATAAGTGAAGCTCTGGAGCCATGCAAAATTGCAATTATTACTGACACTAATGTAAACAGCCTATATTCACAGGTTTTTCTTACATCTCTCATTGAAAGCGGCTTTGAAGTTTCGAAAATTATTTTTCCAGCTGGAGAGCATTCAAAGAATTTAAATACATACGGCAATGTTTTAGAAGCTCTTGCTGACGAAGGGATAAGCCGTTCTGATGCGATTGCATCGCTTGGAGGTGGTGTCGTTGGAGATATCAGTGGTTTTGCAGCTGCTACATATATGCGTGGGATCAAATTTCTTCAGATCCCAACCTCATATATTTCGGCCATCGATGCTTCTGTAGGAGGAAAAACTGGTATCAATCTATTATCTGGGAAAAATTTGGCTGGCGCATTTTGGCAGCCTTCTCTTGTCATCTGTGATACGAAAGTGTTCGAGACTTTACCACCCGAACAAATTTTAGAAGGTGTTGCTGAGGCTATGAAGCTCGGAATTTGCTTTGATTCAAATCTTATTCCAAAAATTATTGAACAAGACTATCCTTATGTGATTGAAAGAGCGGTTTCAATTAAGAAATCTATCGTAGAAGCAGATGAGCTTGATATAGGTCTGCGCCAGATGCTTAATTTTGGTCACACTATAGGCCATTGTATAGAAAAAGCCAGCGCTTACTCCATACCTCATGGTCTTGCTGTAGCAAAGGGAATGGCAGCCGAGGCAAGAGCCTGTGCTGCCATGAATCTAACAACTATGGATGTATATGAGAAAATAGCCTCGATTCTAATCGAAGCTGAATTTGATTTGACCATTGATTTTGATTCTGCAGAGCTCTATAGATATGCTTTGCTTGATAAGAAAATTTCTCATGGCAAGATTGCCATTACAGTGCCTGATAAGGTTGGTCAAAGTCATCTTGAAAAAATCTCTCTATCTCAACTTAAAATGTTCTTTGAAAGTGCTTTCTAAACGAAGCACTTTTTTCATTTCTAAAGTATCAATTTTCAGATTTTCGATTCCTTCTCCCACTCCTCTTTTGTTAGGGAAAAAACGAGGGAATCTCTGAGTTCTCCCGTATAAATCCTGTATGCCCTCCTTATCCTGCCTTCGTATATGAAACCGTTTTTCTCAGCAACACGTTGTGATCGCTTATTAACGGGAGAGGTGCATATTGTCAGTATTTCCATTCCCAAGTTCTCGAACGCGTATCTGATTACCTCAGCTGCCGCTTCTGTCATATATCCTTTGCCCCATGCGTCTTTTGCTAGACTGTAGCCGATTTCTTTGCTTTTCGCATCAGGTCTAAATCTGTCTTCCTCAAGAGCTATTGTTCCAATCATTGCTCCAGGCAAGCCATCATTATCAATTTCATGAATTCCCCATGCGCCGCTTGGCAAAAATAAGCCTTCTATGATTTCTCTCGATTCTTCCACGCTTTCATGTGGCTTCCAACCAGCATGAGGACCCACATCAGGATTTTTAGCATATTCGTATAGATCTGCCGCATCGTCTATAGAACAGGGAATCAATGCGAGCCTTGCACTCCTTAAGGCTTGATGCTTTTCATAGGTTTTCATATATCTTGCCTTTCACTTAAAATTTATTCCGTCGTACTTATTATCTCTTTGCTGTTTTTATCTATCTGGCTTACCTTCATCTCACTGGCTTTGCTCGGATCAACTTCATCCACAAGGCCAAGCAGTGTAGGTCCGAGATAGAAGGTCTTTAGTAGTTCGCCATCCAAAGTAACCTTACTATATTCGGTAAAGTTTTCTCCCTTAATGTAATACTTATCTCCAGCTTGCACAATATTCTTTATTTTAATAGGTTTTACTCCCATTTTCATATCTGCTGGATGTAAAATTGATTTTTCGCCGTACATGTACTTCTTGCCATATAGTACATCATATGCTAGCGTTTCCAATCCTTTAAGATATTCAGGATTATTCCTATCTACGTTTTGGCCATATTGTATTATGTTACCAGTGTGTATTCCAAGCCTTTCAAACAAAACACTTGAGAGTTCGTATGCCTTTAATTTTTGATCAATTTTTTCCATCTTAAAGTTAGACCATATTACATATTGTGTTTTATAAAGATCTTTAAGAGCATAAGTCTCCTCAGTTATGTCAAGTGCCGGTATGTGATCACCAAACATAACCACCACTGTTGGTTCGTTGAACTTTTCAAGTTCAGACGTTAAGTCACGAACGAACTTGTCCATTTCGTATATCTGATTTACATAGTATTCGTATTTCCACTTTAGTTCTTCGTTTGGTGCTGCAGTAATATTGATGTTTGGATTCTGTATCAATTGCTCTGGAGGATATTTTCCGTGACCTTGTACTGAGATAGTATGCACGTAGTCTCGCCCTTCCGTGCTCTTTAGTGAGTCCATTATTGCACCAGTAAGCACATTATCCTTTGCCCAGTTTTTTGGGGTTTTGTCGACATCACTCATATACTCAACCGAAGTGAACGTATCAAATCCAAGATTTTTAAATACCTCGTGCCTGTTATAAAAGACCGCTCTGTGGTTGTGGATAGCATGTGTCCCAAACCCTAACATTTTCAGATCGAATGCTGTACTTTCCATTGTATTATCAGTCAACACAGATTTATATGGGTATTCCCCTGGACCGAAGAATCTTGCGCTTACACCCGTCAGTGTTTCAAATTCTGTATTTGCTGTACCCGCACCACAGGCTGGAACCTCAAGAAGCCCAGAGGAGTATTCTTTCATCAACTGTCTATAGTAAGGCATCGGATCCTTATCGCATTGTATATTTGTGAAAAGTTGAGGATCTACAAAAGATTCAAGCTGCAAATATATTATATTCGGATATTTCTTACTGCCTGACTCATCCCCTTGTACAAAATATTTTGAATCTCTTTCGGAAAGCCCCGCCGAAGCAAGTATTTTGTCGACTTCTTCTTTAGAGTAATTGTCTGGCTTTTTAATTCCTGTATTAACCCACGTGCTGATAAAGCAATATGGTATGCCATAGTCTCTATATGCATAGGCAAGGTTGCCAAAGAATGTATTAACTATTCCCTTATCAATCACACTCATAGTAGCTGCACCAGTTAGCATGCAAACGAGAATAAATCCGGCAACATTACGTCTATAATTTATTTTGTCTTTCTTTTTGGGTCCTTTAATAAACAGGAAAACTACTCCAACTACAAGCAATACAAGGCCAATTGCAATTATTGCAATCTGCAATTTAGAAAGATAATTGGTGATAAGCGTTGCGCCCTCTGTAATAGCACTCAAATCCTTTACCGTAAACGGTGTCATTCTCTGAGTCAGTATTATTCCATTCGCAATTCCTATTGCAAGCCAACAAGCTGAAATTATTGTTATTGCAAACGTACGTCTTCTAAAAAGAGAAGCAAATGAAAGTGTAGCAAATATAATAAGTGCATTATAAAAAAACACTATTGGAGAATTGACCAGAAATAAAAATCCGCCAGCCCATGAAACACCCTTTCTAGCAAGAGTCTCCATAAATAAGTTCAAAAGAAACGCGTGTACAACGCAAAAACCTAAAAAGCCATGCCTATATCTATCAAATATGTTTTTAATATCTTTAATGCTTTTAACTTCAATATTTTCTTTGTTCTCTTTGTCCATTAAAGTTCCCTCTGTCTTCCTATTGCATTTGCAATATTTGCAAACTCTTGAATTGACAATGTTTCTGCTCTCCGACTAGGTTCCACTCTGGCACTTTCCAAGATTCTTTTCAACTCCGTCTTGTCTATGTTAAGTGCCGTAAGAGCATTCAAAAGCGTCTTCCTTCTTCGGTTAAATCCCGCTCTAACAACATCGAAAAAAAGTTCACGTCCACCTGCGCCAATTTCCCAAGGGAGTCTTTCTCTTCGATTTAACTTTAAAACTGCCGAATCAACCTTAGGCTGCGGTTGAAAAACAGTCCTTGGTACTGTGGTAACATAATCTGTCTCACAAAAAAATTGACAGGCTATTGATAATGCTCCGTATGTCTTTCCGCCCGGTGTCGCAACAATCCTTTCCGCAACTTCCTTTTGCATCATAATAACCATTGTATCCATCTTGATTTCTCTCTCAAGAATCCCCATAATTATCGGCGTTGTAATATAATACGGCAAATTTCCCAAAATTACAACCTTTTCAATATTGCATCCTGAATCAGCAAAATTTTTCTTCTCTAACTCAATTAATTCATTTATATCCGTTTTTAGAATATCTTCGTTAATAATTTCAACATTGTCTAAATGTCCAACGACCTCATCGAGCACTGGAATTAAATGACGATCAATTTCAACTGCAATCACCTTGCCTGCCGTCTCAGCGGCTATTTGTGTCAACGCACCCATCCCAGGCCCAATCTCGATGACAAGGGTCTCCTTTGTCAGTTCCGCTGCATCAATTATTTTCTCAATTATATTCCTATCTACCAAAAAATTTTGTCCCAAACTGTCAGCGCGTCGAAATCCATGCCTTTCGCTTATTTCCCTGATTGCTTTCCTTGTATATGGTTTCATTTTTCCTCTAAATTTAATTGCAGTCAATACTGCTCAGTGCACACTCGATTTCTTCCTGATTAATCTCATACTGATTGAGTTTTTTCAGCAATCCCTTTGCGTTACTATACCCTATGCCAAGACTGTCACAAAACATTTCTCTACGTTTACGAGAACTGGATTCTCCAACCAAACCCCACTTAACGAGGAGCGTCATATCATATTGCTCTTTTGTTGTTTCTCCACTCGATTCCATGAGACTAGCTCTGGCTTTCTTTAATGCTTCCAAAATATCATCAGGGGCTGCGTTCTCTATGCCCACATCCCCCTTTTTACTTGCCTTCTCCCTGGATATGAATGCTTGTTTGCTTCCAGGAAACCTATTTATTATTTTTCTTCTTATAGATCTTCCGCCATGATCAGGATCCGTTAAAATTATCAGACCCCTTTCTCGATAAGCCTTATCAAGAATTTCCCACATCTTGCTACTTAAGCCGAATCCATGAGTTTCTATCGTAATCGCATTCACTGCCTTGCTAACTGCAAGTGTATCATCCCGACCTTCAACTACAATCGCTTCCTTAATCTTAGGCTTTTTATCGTCATTCACATCTCTATATTTTGTATCTTTCATTTCTTAATTGTCTTTATCTTTATTTTGATTTTCATCAAAGCCGGGCAACGCATTCTCTTCCCCAAGTATAAATAAGGTTTCGCCAGGCTTTATGAGTTTAAGTTGCAATTTAGCTTGCTCCTCAATATATTCTGGTTTATTTACGTTATTCAATTCATTTTCCAAATCTTTTTTCTGTTTTGTAAGTTCCGTATTTTGTTTTTTTAATTCTGAGTTTTCAGAAAGTAACTTTGACATGTTTTTTACAATAAAAATCCCATAAATCAATGATACTACGATAATTGAAATTACGATAATTCTCAACCAATTGTATCTAACCCTCTTTTGCATCACTGATACCCCTTTTTCTAGAATTTTTTCGCATTAACTTCTTTGATCCAGTCCCTTGCTTCTGAAATTCGGAGTGGTCTACACTTGCATACTCCATCGTTTGTAACACAAGTATCCGAGCATACCTCGCATTTATATGAAGGCTCCAAATAGTCACTTGCAAGACCTACTTTATCAAGCAGTTCCTGCTTTTGAATTTTTAAGTCCTCTATAATCTTATCATACTCGGCGCGCGTTGCGGCTCCACCCTTATTTCCTTTAATTATTCTTTCCCTATAGGCCTCTTGAAGTCGTCTTTCAACGTTTTTTATATCGGGATATTTTCTAAAAATCTCCGCTGTTCGCTTCTTTGCCTGTTCTTGAGCGTCCCCTCTTATAAATCTTAGATATTGTTCCAAAACATTAGGTGTTACCTCAGCACCTTGATTTATAATATCCTGCCTCTCCTTCTCATAATCGCGCATGCCTTCTAAAACCTTGTTCACATAATTAAAATTAGGTTCTCGGATGCCTGTTGTTTTCTTGCATGCACTGAGAATGCGTTCCAGAGAATACCCCTCATCATCAAGCCACCTGTTCATCATCTCTTTTTCTCCCTGATTTGGTGGTCTATCATATCCAAAAAGATTTTTCATAATCACAGAGTACACAAAATATCTCTCATCGTGTTCTCTGACAAAATTAACAGCAGCCTCCTTATCCCTGATGCCTTTTTCAAGCCAATTTTCTACCACTCTTACGATATATCGCATATCTCCCTTTTGACGATTATTTGAATACTGCGCAGCATAGTCAATCAAATCTATTGCGGCATGTTTTTCATTTATAAGTCGAATTATAGCCTCAAAGCCATAAGTGGTCATATTAGTGCCTATTATTTTTTCTATATTTTTGATAAGCGTCTTAACTTCTTCATTTCCGAAAACATTTACAGACTCATCTGTTTTGTTGTAATTATCCTCGTTTCCATCTTCATTGCTTGATTTGTCTTCAAGACCTATCGAATAAAAACGATTCTTCAGTTTGAGAAACTGCACGGAAAAATCAAGTTCTCCATCATCTCCAATGTAAAGTCGTTTGATTGCTCCCATTGTCTCCCAGTATTCCCAAGCTTTTAGAACTTTGTCTTCGGAGATTCCTAATGTAGAAGCCATTACCTTTGTCTCAAGAGTAATATTGTTTTGGCTACACATAGCACCAAAAAGATATACTTTAACATAATCTCCTGGAGCGCTTACAATATATTCACTTATAAATAAATTCTCAATAGCAGTGTCATTGAGAAAGAAATCGTTAGTTTCTTCAATTACATATTTCATTGCATTCCTCTAAGCGCTTCTTCACTTGTAAGGTTCACAAACTCTGTATATTCCGATCTCCACCCGAGCTTGATTGTGCCCGTAGGACCTGCCCTATGTTTTGCAATATGAAGCTCTGTTATGCCTTTTTCTTTTGATTCATCTCCGTAATAGTATTCATCATTATATAAAAACATAACGATGTCAGCATCTTGCTCTATTGAGCCAGATTCTCTGAGATCTGACAGAAGCGGTCTCTTATCTGTTCTACCTTCCGGTCCTCTGGAAAGTTGAGATAGCACCAAAAATGGGCAGTCCATTTCTTTTGACATGAGTTTAAGGTTTCTCGACAGTTTACTAACCTCCTGCTGACGGTTTTCGCCTTCAGCTTCCATGAGTTGAAGGTAGTCAACTATTACAAGGTCTAAACCGTTCTTAGCTTTGAATCTCCTACACTTATTCTTCATTTCCAAAATTGAAATTGCAGCTGTTTCGTCAATTGCAAGTTTGCTTTCATATAAGTCATCAACGGCCTGGTTCAGTTGTTCCCAGTCTTCTATCATCAAATCGCCGGTTCTAAGTTTGGTAGAACTAACTCTAGCCTCCATAGAGTGCAATCTTGATCCAAGTTCTTCCTTTGCCATCTCTAATGAGAATATCAAGACAGATTGTCCTCTTTTCGCTACGTTTTTTGCAACATTTAGTGCGAGCGCAGTTTTACCCATACCAGGCCTTGCCGCAATAATATTGAGTGTACCTTTTTGGAATCCTCCTATGCGTTTATCAAGGTCTATATAGCCAGTTTCAAGCCCCACATTTCCATCATTCTTGCATGCCTCATCTATTCTAGTCATATTGGCAATCAAAACTTCGCTTATCATTGTGTAGTCGCGTTTTTGGCGTGCTTGTGCAATCTCAAAAATTGCGCTTTCTGCATTTTCGAGTATCGTTTCTGAAGGAAGATTCGCATCATAACTTTGAGTCTCAATATCGCCTGCGATTTTAATCAAGGTGCGTAAAACTGCTTTGTTGTGAATTATTTTTGCATATTCTGATGCGTTGGAAACAGATGGCACATCGGACGAAAGGCTTCCGACATACGCTCTACCTCCAACGGTTTTCAGGGTGCCTCTTTTGCTTAACTGTTCTGATACAGTAATTTGGTCAATTGGTGAATTGCTCTTTGCCAAGTCAACTATAGCTGCAAAAATTTCGCGATTATGAGGATCGTAGAAATCTTCTTCCTTCACGTAGTCTGAGACATCCGTAAAGGTCTCTTCTCCTCGCAAAAGAATAGCTCCAAGAGCTGTTCTCTCTGCGTTTAAGTCTTGTGGTGGTATTTTACCTGCCATTATGCTTCCTCTTTAACTTCAACTACAAATTTCCCAGTTACTTCAGGGTACAGTTTAGCCTCAACATTAACTATGCCCAGTTCCTTGATAGGATTTTCTAAAACAATTTTTCGTCTGTCAATTTTGATGTCAAGTTGTTCTTCTATAGCTTCGGCAATGTCTTTGTTCGTTATCGAACCGAATAATCTCCCGCCTTCTCCAGCTTTAGTCTTTATTACAATATTTCCCTTTGAAAGTTTTAAAGCAACGTCTTCTGCTTTTGCTTTCTCTATAGCCTCATTTTCCTTTTGAATTTGTTTTTGTTTTTCAAGGTTTCTTATATTCCCTTCTGTTGCTTCTACAGCAAAACCTCTTGGAATAAGCATGTTTCTAGCATATCCAGGGCTTACTTTTATAACATCACCGGCTTTACCAGTTCCCTTTACATCTTTTTTTAGTATTACTATCATGTCTTACCTCCGTATTTTTATTTATCTTTCATTAGATGTCGAGCACTAACTCTTTTACTTTTTCCATAATTTCCTCGGGAGATAAATCTTCTGACTGCGCACCAGCTGTCGTTAAATGACCACCTCCGCCAAGTTTCTCCATAATAATCTGAACATTCATATCTCCAAGTGATCGTGCACTGATTACCGTCGTTCCTTGTTGATTTCTTCCTGCAACAAAAGAGGCCTTAACGCCTTTAATGGTTAACAATTCATCCGCCACGGTTGAGTTGATTACCTGAACATCTTCGTTCTCTCCCTTGCATATTGACATCGCTATACCTTCATCATAAAACACTGCATCATTTATACACTTTGATTTGATTTTAAATGATTCAAGATCAGTTTGGAAAAATCTCTTAACTTCAGTTGTATCTGCTCCAGAACGTCTTAGGTATGCGGCTGCCTCAAAAGTTCTTACGCCAGTTTTAACAGCAAATCTATTTGTGTCTATTGTCATACCTGCTAAAAGGGCTTCCGCTTCAAGTTTAACCAGGAGCTTCTTTTCGCCAGAATATTGCAAAATCTCCGTAACAAGTTCAGCCGTCGATGATGCGTATGACTCCAAATAATGTAAAGTAGGATTTTTAATAAAATCTTCAGCTCTTCTGTGGTGATCAATAACAACGATATTCTTTGCTTTTTCAAGAAGTTCTGGACAATCTACATAACTGGATCTATGTGTATCAACGACTATAACTAATGCGTTTTCTCCAATTTGTTCAAGTGCTTTTTCTCCGTTTGCAAATTTATATGTCTCCATATCCTCTGCACTTTCGTAAATGTCCTTAAGCGACTTGTTTACTGTTGAAACAACAATAGTAATATCCTTGTCCTGATTTTCAAGTTTACAAATTCTAAATACTCCTAGCGAAGAGCCAAATGCATCCATATCAGCATTTCTATGCCCCATAATAAAAATTTGATCGCTCTGAGAAATAAGAACCTTGAGTGCATGAGCTATTATCCTCGATTTTCCCTTGTTTGATCTTTCCCTTGCCTGAGTTTTTCCTCCATAGTAAGTAGTCTTTTCGTCTGTCTTAATAACAGCTTGATCTCCACCTCTTCCTAGAGCAAGGTCAATCGCACTATTGGCAAGAGTTTCTGTCTCTTGCATATCGTCTTCACTTATTCCTACACCAATGCTTAAACTCAATGGAAAATCTGCACCCGTATCAACATTTCGAACCTTATCAAGTATTTCAAATTTATTTTCAACGGCTTGTCCCAACTTGTAAAATGGGAAAAAAAGTAAAAACTCATCTTCTTTTATCCTATTTAGAGATGCCTTCATTTCTTGAGACCACTCTGTTATTAGGCTGATGATTGTGTTGATTGCTTTATTTCTTTGCTCAGCTGAGACTCTGTTTTGGAGTTCTTCATAGTTATCAATGCTAATTTTACCCATGCAATTTCTATTATCGATGTACTTTAAGCGGAGTTCTTCAAGGGCTGTCACATCTTCAAATGTAACAAGATATGCTCCAGTTTCCGTACTTGCTACGAGCAGTCTGAATATACATTTGTTTCTTTCTATTGTAATGTAAAGGTTTTCCTTGTAAATTGCTTCCAGAGTTTCTAGTTTAATACCTGTTAAAGCAAAAAAATCCATCTCTTCAAGTGAATCATAAAGGAACACCTTATCAATAAATTGATTTGCAGAGCTGATCTTACCATTACTTCCAACAATACAAGTCGGAAATGGCGAATCCAAACATTTAGCATTTGTTTTATTATTTACACTATTAGTTTCGTCAAGTTCAGTTCTATTCAAACTACTTTTTTTACTCGAATCATCCATTGCTATTATTGCCTCCGGTTTACTGTTTCACGTGAAACAAAGTTAAAACATTCAGTCTATTTTGCTAGCTTTAGTAGGTCAATTATCCTATTAAGTTCGTCTTCCCCATAATATTCAATCTTCAACACACCTTTTTGTCCTTTATTAATAATAGAGATCTTTGTACCATATATTTCTTTTAGATCTCTTTCAACCTGCAGTATGTTGACGTCTTTTTCTCTTTTCGTTTTTGTAACTTTCTTTGACTTAAAATTATTTGCGAGCTCCTCCGTCTTCCTTACAGATAATCCCTCATTTATAATTCTATCACATAGTCTTTCTTGATAGTCCTTATCTTTTGCGGCTAAAAGAGCTCTACCATGTCCGGGTGATATTTGGCCCTGTGCAAGTTTCTCTTGTATATTCTCGGGCAGCTTTAAAAGCCTTAAAGCATTTGTGATATATGGCCTACTCTTGCTAACACTTCTGCTCACTTCTTCTTGTGTAAATCCATATGTTTCTATCATCTGCCTCAAACCTTCAGCCTCTTCGATGGAATTAAGATCTTCTCTCTGCATATTTTCTATGATAGCAATTATCATATTCTCTTCGTCTGTAAAGTCTCTTATTATTGAAGGTACTTTTTCAAGTCCAGCAACCCTTGCCGCCCTCCAGCGTCTCTCTCCGGCAACTATTTCGTATCTTTTTTCATCGATTTTTCTCAAAACCAAAGGTTGAATTATCCCATGTTCAATAATTGAAGATGACAACTCATTAATTTTTTCTTCATTGAAATGTTTACGAGGTTGGTTTTCATTTGGCTTAATCTGATTTATATCTATATACATTACTTTTGCTGCAGTATCTTCATGCTTATCTGTAGATATATCCAAGTTTTCATTCTGCTTAGATTCAACAATAGGGGCTCTATTATCAAAAAGAGCGTCGAGCCCTTTACCAAGGCCACTCTTTTTACTTTTCATTACGCTCTGCCTCCCACTCTAAGAATTCATTTGCAAAATCCATGTATGCCTCTGCACCCTTTGATTTTGGATCGTATTCTGTGATTGCCATCCCATAGCTTGGAGCTTCTGCTAATCTAATATTCCTTGGAATAACTGTAGAATATACCTTTGATCCAAAATACTTTTTCACTTCTTGAACAACCTGAGCTGACAGGTTAGTTCTCCCATCAAACATGCTGAGAATTACACCTTCAATCTCAAGATTTTTATTTAAATTCCTTTTTATCAATTCTATTGTGTTCACAAGCTGACTTACACCTTCAAGAGCATAGAATTCACACTGTATAGGCACTAAAACACTTTCAACTGCTGTGAGAGAGTTAATTGTAAGCAGGCCAAGAGAAGGAGGACAATCAATAAAAATGTAATCATATTCATCACGCACCTGTTCAATTGCATTCTTTAAACGCTGTTCTCTTCCCTCAAGAGCAACGAGTTCTATTTCAGCACCAGCCAAGTCAACACTTGCAGGAATAATGTCTAATCCCTTAATCGAAGTGCCTCTAATTGCATTCTTTGTTTTGAAATTATTATCTATAAGCAGTTCATAAACCGTATAATCAAGATCTCTTTTTGAAATTCCAACACCACTTGTGCTGTTTCCTTGAGGATCTATGTCCAGCATCAAAACTCTCTTGTTTTTCATTGCCAAGCAGGCTCCTAAATTTATATTAGTTGTTGTTTTACCTACTCCGCCCTTTTGATTAAAAATTGCTATTGCTTTGCCCAAAACACTCTCCTCCTAAAACAAATTCTTCCTCTAATTATACTATAAAACATATAAAATTGCCACAAAAATGCCTATTACAAGGATCTCAACGCCTTTAAATGTTTCACGTGAAACTTTTTGAGTTTTCTTATTAACACTTGTTCATCCCTTATCCTTTAATTTATCTTTTTACAAACAACGGCATTGTGCCTTAATTCTCCAAAAGACAAATCTTGCACACGTATAATCCTTCCTCCAAGTTTTTTTATAATTTCTTGCGACTCCTGAAGTTCACTATCTATGTTCGGCCCCTTTAATGCAATTAGAAAACCGCCTTTTTTCACATTCGGCAAAGTGTATTTTGCAAGCTTCCCCATGTTCGCTACAGCTCTTGCAATTACTAAGTCTGCTCCATTTTTAAATATTGTTTTCTTCTCTAGAGTTTCACCCCTCGCATGCACTGCGACTACATTTTTTAACTCAAAAAGATTTATTCCTTCATTAACGATCTTAATCCTTTTTAATAAAGAATCTACAAGAAGAAACTGTTTATCACTGCTTAATACAGCAAGCGGAATCCCAGGAAAACCTGCGCCAGTGCCTATATCGATCACTGTGTTGGCATCAATATACTCCTCTAATGTAGAAATTACCATAGAGTCAATAAGATGCTTTGTGATAAATTCGTCCTCATTAGTAATTGCTGTAAGGTTAATATATTGATTACAATCGAGTATATATGACATGTAGGAAATAAGTTTCTTCGCCTGATCAATATTAATATTGATTCCTAATTCCCTTGAAACATTAATAACTTTACCTATATTATCAGAAGAATTATCTTTCATTTTTCATTCTCCTCTTCTTACTTAACCATATAAGTAAAACGTTAATATCTGCGGGAGATACACCGGAAATTCTAGATGCTTGGCCAAGCGAAATAGGCTTAATAGCATCTAGTTTCTGCGCTGCTTCTATTCTAAGACCCTCTATTTTGCTATAATCGATATCAATGTCTAACCTTTTATTTTCAAGCTTCTTAAAGCGTTCTACTTGCGCAAGTTGCTTATTAATATATCCAGCATATTTGATACTAACCTCAACTTCCATTTTTTCATGTCTAGTAAGTTTTGGCCATTCAAAATTCTCTTCTTCAATTATAGAAGCTATCAACTCATAAGTGATTTTTGGTCTTTTCAAAATATCCGAAAGCAAGATAGAACCCGAAACAGGAGTATTCCCAGTTTTTTCCATTATTTTGTTTGCTACTTCTGCTTTAACACTGGTATTTTTAAGTCTTTTTATTTCCAGCTCAACATTATGCTTTTTCTGCAAATATTTTTCATAACGCTCCTTACTAACAAGTCCTACCTCATATCCTAGCTCTGTCAAACGTGTATCAGCGTTGTCTTGCCTTAAAACGAGCCTATATTCCGCTCTGCTGGTCATAATTCTGTAAGGCTCATTAGTACCTTTTGTCACGAGATCGTCGATTAGAACGCCAATATAAGCCTCGTTTCTTTTCAGAACGAGAGGATTTTTCCCTTTCACAAGGAGAGAGGCATTAATTCCTGCTAGAAGTCCCTGTGCCGCAGCTTCCTCATAACCTGAACTTCCGTTAAACTGTCCAGCACAAAATAGTCCTTTTATATTCATATGTTCCAAAGACGGTTTCAGTTCTATCGGATCTATACAATCGTATTCAATAGCGTATGCCGGCCTGGTGATAATCAAATTCTCAAGTCCAGGAATTGTTTTGTAAAAATCATACTGCACATCTTCAGGAAGACTGCTGGACATTCCCTGGATGTACATCTCTTCAGTATCAAGACCCTCCGGCTCAATAAAAGTTTGGTGCCTTGGCTTATCTGAAAAACGATTAACCTTATCCTCTATTGATGGACAATAACGGGCGCCAATCCCTTCGATTTCTCCTCCAAATAATGCTGACCTGTGAAAGTTATGCCTGATAATGTCATGTGTTTTTTCATTCGTGTATGTAAGCCAACAGGAAATCTGATCTTTTTCCAAAGAATCGTTCAAAAAAGAAAATGGAACTATTTCTTCATCGCCCTTCTGTTCAGACATATTTTCAAAATTGAGAGATGAAGAAAGACATCTGGCCGGTGTACCCGTTTTAAATCTACGCATTGAAATTCCAAGTTTTTTCAGATTGTCAGCAAGCAGCATCGAAGGAGACAAACCATTCGGTCCGCTAAAATAAGATGAATTTCCTATAAAGATTTTGCCACGCAGAAATGTTCCCGTACACAAAATAATTGCCTTACCCTCGTACATACAATTAGATTGCGTTACTACACCCCTAACCGTACCATCTGTTACAATAAGTTCAACTATTTCAGCCTGCTTAAGAAAAAGATTCTCCTGCTTTTCAAGAGTTTTCTTCATTTCTGTATGATAGAGTGCCTTATCCGCCTGTGCCCGTAACGAATGCACTGCTGGTCCTTTAGAAGTATTGAGCATCCTACTTTGAATAAAGGATTTATCTATATTAATCCCCATTTCACCACCAAGAGCATCAATTTCTCTAACCAAATGCCCCTTTCCGGTTCCTCCAATTGAAGGATTGCATGGCATCATTGCAATTGCTTCCAAGTTCATCGAGAAAAGGCAAGTTTTTAAACCCATACGTGCTGATGCCAAAGCAGCCTCACAACCCGCATGACCTGCGCCTACAACAATGACATCAAAATTTCCCATGAGATTTTTTTCTTTTCCAATAAAGTTTTCATTAGAAGTATTAACTTTATCATCTAAAACAAAATCTGTTTCTTTCATTCATCTAACCCTCAAAACTGTTTAAAACAGCAATCCATTATCTTCTATAGTCAGCAATCACTTGCCTAGGCAAAACCTTTCAAATACTTTGTCGATAATATCACCTGCCGTTGTTTCTCCAATAATTTCGCCCAAAAGTTCATAGGCATGATTAACATCAATTTCTAAAATTTCAAGAGGCTCAAATGCTTCTGTTGATGTAATTGCATCTGAAACAGCTAAAATGCTATCGTCAATAAGTTTTTTATGCCTTGCATTAGTAATCATAAAGTTTTGTGAAGCTGCAAATCCTGATGACTTGCTATTCACATAATCTTCTATTAATGTTTCTATTTCCTGAATACTACCATCCCTAATAGCTGATATCTCAGTCGCATCCTCGCCGAAGTGTTCTTTAACTTCATTTGAAGAAATGGCTTTATTATCTACATCATTTTTATTAATCAGAATAATATGATTCTTATCACGGATATGAGAAAAGATTCTCTCATCTTCTTCATCTATAATGCGTGCCGCATCTAAGACAAAAAATATCAAATCTGAGCTTTCAATTGAAAGCTTTGATTTTTCAACTCCAATTTTTTCAACCAAATCATCAGTGTCTCGTATGCCTGCAGTATCAGTGATTACAACAGGAATTCCCCTAACATCTATAGTCTCTTCAATTATATCTCTTGTAGTGCCAGGAACATCCGTTACAATAGCTCTATCCTCATACAAAAGTGCATTCAAAATAGATGATTTTCCTACATTGGGTTTCCCGACAATTGCAACCCTTAAACCATCTCGAAGTATTCTGCCCCTTTCAGATGATGCAGATAATTCCTTTAGAGACGAATCTATTTTGTGCAGAGATTCAAGAATATTTGAATATGTCAACTCTTCAATATCTTCATCAGGGTAGTCGATATTGACGGTGATCTGAACTAACAAATCAACAAAATAGCTGCGTATCAAACGTATGTGTTCTGAAAGACGCCCCTGCAGTTGGGTCATTGCAACGTTAAACGATGTATCCGTCTTTGCGGAGATTAAATCCATTACGGCTTCAGCTTGGGTAAGATCCAATTTCCCATTTAAGAAAGCTCTCTTTGTAAATTCTCCTCTTTCTGAAGGACGTGCACCAAGACTAACGACCGTATTTAAAATATTTCTGAGTGGGATAATACCTCCATGACAGTTTATTTCAACGGTTTCTTCTCCTGTATAAGTAGTAGGAGACTTCATATATGATACAAGGACTTCATCTATCAGATTTCTTTTTTTGTCGTAAATTTTTCCATACGTCAAAACCCTACTAGGTATCAAGAGCTGATCTTTGTTATTTTTTTTAATATCTTTATTTGCAGGTTCAAAAATCTTTGATAACAAATCAAGTGATTGGTCTCCGGAAATTCTAACGATACCGATGCCTCCTTCACCTATAGGAGTTGAAATTGCAGCAATCGTATCCCCATCATCATATAAATTATTCATATTTCCTCTTATTAAAAAACCCGCAAAATCTGCGGGTTAATTGTTATTTAAGCTCCACTATAACCCTTCGGTATGGGTCCTTGCCTTCACTTCTTGTCGTCACTCTAGAATCATCTTGAAGAGCAGTATGAATGATTTTTCTCTCATACGGATTCATAGGCTCTAACTTTTGAGTTCTTCCAGTCCTTATAACTTTTCCGGCAAGTCTGTGTGCAAGCTGTTCCAAAGTTTTCTCTCTTTTTGTTCTATAATTTTCAGCATCTAGTATTACTCTTTGATACTCTTCTTTGTTTTTATTTAACACAAGGTTTGTGAGGTACTGTATTGAATCAAGCGTTTGCCCTCTTTTGCCGATAATAGTACCAGTGTCCTTGCCTGATATATCAATAAAGAGATAGTCATTAGCTTTATATGGAGTAAATTCTAATTCTATTCCCATCTTTTCGGTTACGTCCTTAAGAAAAGGCACTGCAATATTTTCCTCAGGATAAGGAACTTTATCAGCAAGAATCGTATCTAAAGAAGATGTATCTTTATTTGTGTGAGATTTTTCTTCTTTTTTGATATTGTCTACACCGTCATTAATCTTATTATCATCCTGGAGTATCTCATTTGTAAAATGCGATTTATCCTCAGTTTTATCTATATCTTTGATACTGGATTTTTTATTATTTTTCTCTGATTTTTTCTGTACAGCCTTTTTAGATTCTGATTTTTTTGGTTCTTCCTTCATTTTCACTCTAACTAACGCAAGTTTAGATCCGATTCCAAAAAAACCTCTAGATGGCTCTTCTAAGATTTCAATATCAACCTTATCTCTAGTAGTTTTGAGTTCGTCAAGGGCCAAATCTACAGCTGTATCAACATCTGTTCCCCATTTTTCAACAAATTCCATTTTAATTCCT
>QWCK01005456.1_pt1 | contig 19776 bp, 17 predicted proteins | sample 1972571 | NCBI WGS metagenome assembly QWCK01 (sample SAMN09866710, study PRJNA288562) | Human gut metagenome isolate term2_stool, whole genome shotgun sequencing... | isolation source: gut | host: Homo sapiens | place: USA: California
CAGTCATTGACCGGTCAAAAAGAAAGGAGTTACAATATGGGACTTATTAAAGCAGCACTTGGCGCCGCAGGCGGTACACTTGCAGATCAGTGGAAAGAATTTTTCTACTGTGATGCCATCGACAATGACGTTCTGGCAGTAAAGGGTCAGAAGCGCACCTCCAAACGTTCCTCCAATACCAAGGGAAGCGACAACATTATCACCACCGGATCCGGAATCGCAGTCGCAGACGGACAATGTATGATGATCGTAGAGCAGGGCAAGATCGTTGATATCTGCGCGGAACCAGGCGAATACACCTACGATGCTTCTACCGAGCCAAGTATTTTCTCCGGAAATCTGGGCGACGCCATCATGAACACTTTCCACACCATTGGCAAGCGTTTCACATTCGGCGGTGACACAGGCAAAGACCAGCGTGTTTACTATTTCAATACCAAAGAACTGGTGGACAATAAATTCGGAACTCCGAACCCAATTCCATTCCGTGTTGTAGACCAGAACATCGGACTGGACATTGATGTTTCTGTCCGCTGCAGCGGTGTTTATTCCTACCGCATTGCAGACCCGCTTCTCTTCTATTCCAACGTCTGCGGAAACTTTGAACAGCAGTACGACAGAGAGCAGATTGAGGGACAGCTGAAGACAGAATTTATCTCAGCTCTTCAGCCGGCATTTGCCAGCATTTCCCAGCAGGGAATCCGTCCAAGCGCACTTCCGGCTCATGCACTGGAGCTCTGTGATGCCATGAATCAGGCTCTCACCCAGAAATGGAGTCAGCTTCGTGGTCTCGTGATCGTATCTGTTGCCATGAATCCGATCACTCTTCCTGAGGAAGATGCCCAAATGATCAAAGAAGCTCAGCGTATGGCTATCCTCCGCAATCCTGCCATGGCAGCCGCTACTCTTGCAGGAGCACAGGCAGACGCCATGAAGACAGCAGCAGGCAACGCTGGCGGTGCCATGACCGGTTTCATGGGCATGAATATGGCAGGCATGACTGGCGGTTTTAACGCACAGAATCTTTACGCTATGGGACAGCAGCAGGCAGCTCAGGCACAGCAGATGGCACAACCACAGCCAAATCCGGCCGTATCCCAGGCTCAGGCAGGCGGTTCTGCTCCGGCAGCCGACCAGTGGAAATGCTCCTGTGGTGCTTTGGTTTCCGGTAATTTCTGCCCGGAATGCGGCGCGAAAAAGCCTCAGGCTCCTGCAGCAAATGCAAGCTGGACCTGTTCCTGCGGCGCTGTAAATACAGGCAAATTCTGCACCAACTGCGGTTCTCCGAAACCGGCTATGAAGCCTCGGTACCGCTGTGACAAGTGCGGCTGGGAACCGGAAGATCCAACCAATCCGCCGAAATTCTGTCCGAACTGTGGCGATCCATTTAATGAAAACGATACCCAGTAAAAAAGCAGCATAAAAGGAGATGAACTATGTCCGATTTACTTGAATATAAATGCCCCTGCTGCGGCGGAGCAATCGAATTCAACAGTACGCTCCAGAAGATGAAATGTCCTTACTGCGACACTGAATTTGATATGGAAACCGTCAAAGAATTTAACGAAGCAGCAGCTAACCAGCAATCTGATGAATTGAACTGGGAAAGTGCTTCAGACAACTCCTGGAAGGAAGATGAAGCCAGCGGAATGTCCGTTTACATATGCCAGTCCTGCGGCGGAGAAATCGTTGCCGATGAAAGCACAGGTGCTTCCTCCTGCCCATTCTGCGGCAATCCGGTAGTAATGTCCGGCAAATTTTCCGGTACCCTGCGTCCGGATTTTATCATTCCGTTTAAGCTGGACAAAAAGGCAGCCAAAGAAGGTCTGGTCAAACATCTTCACGGCAAGATCCTTTTACCCAAAGTATTTAAAAAGGAAAATCACATTGACGAGATCAAAGGTGTTTATGTGCCTTTCTGGCTTTTTGACACCGACGCTTCTGCAGATATCCGCTATCATGCCACCAAGACCCGTTTCTGGAGTGACAGCGACTATGATTATACGGAAACCAGCCATTACTCTGTTTTCCGTGCTGGAAACATCGGGTTCGACCAGATTCCGGTAGACGGTTCTTCCAAAATTGACAATGATTTAACAGAGTCTCTGGAGCCTTACGTAATTTCCGAGGCTGTGGACTTTGCCACTCCTTACCTGGCAGGATACGTTGCGGACAAATATGATGTATCCGCAGAAGAATCTGCTGAGCGCGCCAACCAGCGTGTAAGAAAAGCCGCTGAGGATGCTTTTCGCGATACGGTCATCGGTTATGACAGCGTTACCCCTGAAGATACCCGTATTCAGTTAAAAGGCGGTAAAACCCACTATGCCCTTTTCCCGGTATGGCTTCTTTCCACCACCTGGAAGGGCAACCACTATCTGTTCGGCATGAACGGACAGACTGGTAAATTTGTAGGAAATCTGCCTGTAGATAAAGGTATTTTCACTAAATGGTTCCTTGGACTTACTGCAGGTTTTTCCGTTGCTGCTTACGCCATTGCATGGCTGATTCACACATTTTGTTAAGGAGGAACATGCCATGAAAAAACAATCATTTGGAATTATTCTGACGGCAGTGCTGGGAGCAGGAAGCCTTTTCAGTGCAGTTATTCCAGGCACGGATGCGCTTTTTACTACTGCTTTGCCAGGTACGGGAGCTGTTACGGTACAGGCCGAAGCTTCCAACAGCTTTGGCGGATCCGGCAGTGAGGAAGATGACTCTTATCAGGACTTTGCAGCCTCCGAATTTTCCCTTGTCCTGGACGAGGCGGATCTTCTCACAGATGAAGAAGAATCCCAGCTTCTGGATAAGCTGGAAGCCATCACCGGGGAATACAATCTGGAAGTGGCAGTTGCCACAGTAGAGTCGAAAGACGGCAATGAGATGAACTACTTTACAGATCATTTCTTCGATGAGAATGGTTACGGAACCGGCGAAAACCACGACGGAATCCTGTTCATGGTCAGCATTGGCGACCGTGAATGGCACATTACCACCCACGGATATGGTATGACTGCGTTTAACGATGACGGACTTGCTTATCTGAAGGAAAATGTAGAGCCTCTGTTAAAGGATGAAAACTTCTACGGCGCTTTCGATACCTACGCAGATCTGTGTCAGGATCTGTTGGAAATGGCTGCTAACGGGGAGCCTTATACAGAGCCCTTTTCTCCCATATGGATTCTCATTTCCCTGGGAATCGGTCTTGTGCTTGCGTTTCTGTGCACCATGGGCATGAGAGCCCAGCTGAAAAGCGTACGGACACAGGACAGCGCAGTGGATTATGTGCGCCAGGGAAGTATGGCACTGACAAGATCAAACGATATTTTCCTGTATCACACAGTTACCAAAACAGCGAAACCGAAGGATAGTGACAGTTCCTCCGGCGGCTCAGACAGCGATCACGGAGGTACAGGCGGAAGCTTCTAAAAAGATTCCTTCTTGCAGAATTGCACTGCGGCAGGTCGCCTCGAACGACACCTCCCCTTCCGCCGCAGTGCGATTCTGCCTGGTAATAGGAAATTCCAACAGCATTTCCTATTACAACATAAAAAAGAACTCGATTCATACATGGCAAATAAATGTACTTAGAGCCTCTTTGAAAAAGACTCCCGCATTTATTTACTTTGAATCGAGTTCTTTTTATATATCAGCTAAACAGACATTTCACCTGCCGGCAGCATCACCATATAGGAAAGCCAGCCGGATCAGTCGTCTTCCATCTCCTCTTTCTTCTTTGCAGTCTCAAACACATAGTCATTTCCCGGAAGAACGGCGTTCAGCAGGATTCCTACAATTGCAGCAAGTGCAAGTCCTGTAAGAGTAATATGTGCGCCTGCGATGGTAAATGTAAGTCCATCGGAAATGCCAAGACCACAAACCAGGATAACCGCTGTAATAACCAGGTTACGAGAACGTGTCAGGTCTACTTTGTTCTCAACTACATTACGGACACCAACAGCAGAGATCATTCCATAAAGAATAAAACTGATACCACCGATGATCGCAGACGGAAGGGAACTAATCACCTCAGCCATCTTCGGGATAAAGCTGAGGATAACTGCATAAATAGCAGCCAGACGGATTACCTTCGGGTCGTAAACACGGCTCAGAGCAAGAACACTGGTGTTCTCTCCGTAAGTTGTATTTGCAGGTCCACCGATCAGTGCTGACAGAGAGGTTGCAAGTCCGTCACCCAGAAGTGTACGGTGAAGCCCCGGGTCTTCGATGAAATTGCGGTCAACCGTTGCGGAAATAGCAGAAATATCGCCAATGTGCTCCATCATGGAAGCAATTGCGATCGGTGCCATTGCAAGGATTGCAGTAATGTTAAATTTGCAGAGGAAGAATTTCGGAACACCTACGATCGGCGCACTTGCTACTCCTGCAAAGCTGAGGATAGCACTTCCATCTGCGTTTGTCATACCCAAGGCATTCATGATCAGGGCAACCACATAAGAAACAACAATACCCATCAGAATCGGAATAATACGGAACATTCCAACGCCCCAGATGTTGAAGAAAATAACAGTTCCAAGTGCGATCAAAGCAAGGATCCAGTTCTGGGATGCGTTGCTGATTGCAGACGGTGCAAGGCTAAGACCAATACAGATAATAATCGGACCAGTTACAACCGGAGGCAGATAACGCATGACGCGCTTTACGCCAATTACCTTAACGATCATTGCAAGTACCAGATACAGAAGTCCTGCTACAAACACACCACCGCATGCATATGGAAGCTTCTCTCCATAAGACATGTTGGCAAAAATTCCGGTGTCAAGCTCTGCAACGGTGGCAAATCCGCCAAGAAATGCAAATGATGATCCTAGGAATGCAGGTACCTTCAGCTTAGTCAGTACATGGAACAGAAGTGTTCCAAATCCGGCACAGAACAGGGTTACCTGAATGGATAAGCCCTCGCCGTGAAAATAGTTGTTTACCAGGATCGGCACCAGAATGGTAGCGCCAAACATGGCGAACATATGCTGGAGCCCCAGAATCAGCATCTGTGGGATTCCCAGCTTTTTGGCATCATAAATGCCCTCAACTCTGAATTTCATAAATATAGTTCCTCCTTTTCCCTTAGAGCCTGTTCACGCTCTAACGCGCTTCACAATGCACAGAAATCATACATTCGCATGATTTCTGCCAATACGGTCTATACTGTGAACAGCAATCTTGTTATAGTATAAAGTATGCGACAAATTTTTACAATTATTGACTTTCTATAGAAAGTGCGATATGATTTTTACAGTATTCCCATAGAGCATTTTCAATACGCTCTGGAGCATATTTGAAAAAAGTTCTGAAGGGATTGTTGTTGCATAGGGCAATGGCAACTTTATCACACTACGGAGGTTTTTATCATGTCAAATTTTTCAGATATGGACAATGTTTTTATTATGGACCACCCGCTGATCCAGCATAAGATTTCCATTCTTCGTAATAAGGAGACCGGAACAAACGAATTCCGCAAACTTATTGAGGAGATTGCAGTTCTTATGGGTTTTGAAGCTCTTCGCGATCTTCCTCTTGAGGATGTTGAAGTTGAGACTCCTATTGAGACTTGCAGAACTCCTATGATTTCTGGTAAGAAGCTTGCTGTTGTTCCTGTACTTCGTGCAGGTCTGGGTATGGTAAATGGTATCACCACTCTGGTTCCATCTGCCAAGATCGGTCATATTGGTCTTTACCGTGACCCGGTTACTCATGAGCCTCATGAGTACTATTGTAAGCTTCCGGATCCTATCGACCAGCGTCTCATCGTTATGGTTGACCCCATGCTTGCAACTGGCGGCTCTGCTATCTCCGCCGTTAACTTCATCAAACAACATGGTGGAAAGAGCATTAAATGTATGTTTGTTATCGCTGCTCCGGAAGGTCTGAAACGACTTCATGAGGTGCACCCGGATGTGCAGATCTATGTAGGACATCTGGACAGAGAACTGAACGACCGCGCTTATATCTGCCCGGGACTTGGCGACGCAGGCGACAGAATTTTTGGTACTAAATAGATTTTTGACCAGAGCATATTTAAAAAAGGCTGAATTCCGGAAATTATCTCATTTCCAGAATTCAGCCTTTTTTTGCCCGATCATGCTTTTTCCATCTTCGCCTTATACTCTACGCAAAGCATGGTAATATCATCAAACTGCGGTGCCTCTCCCACAAAAGCATCAATATCTTTTTTCACTTCAGGCAGAATTTCTGATGGTGTTCTGTCTTTTACACGATTCAGAACCTGCTCCAGACGCTCCATTCCATAAAGCTGATTTTCTACATTTGTCGCCTCAGTCACACCGTCTGTATACTGGAAGATCAAATCTCCCACATCCAGCGTCATACTGCCGGCTTTATAGTTCATATCTTCAAATCCGGCGAGGACAAAGCCTGGACGGATCTTATATGCCTCAAAACTGGCGCCTGCTTTACAGATAAACGGCATTTCATGTCCAGCATTTACGAAACAGAACTCTCCTGTCACCAGATCCAGCACACCTTCAAAAGCAGTGATAAACAAGCCTTCACTGTTTGCCTCACAAAGAAGATTATTTACAGTAGAGAAAACCTCCCCCAAATCTCTTCCTGGTGTAGTGTGATCCTTGATAAGCGTTTTTCCAATGACCATAAAGAGCGCAGCCGGAACACCTTTTCCGGATACATCGGCCATAACAATTGCCAGATGTGTCTCATCTACCATGAAGAAATCGTAAAAATCACCGCCAACTTCTTTTGCAGGTGTCATAGTTGCATAAATATCAAATTCCTTACGATCCGGAAAAGCCGGGAAAATACATGGCAGCATGGATGCCTGAATATTCCTGGCGATATCCAGCTCAGTGCCGATTCGCTCCTTCTCAGCAGTCACTTTGGACAGATTGGCAATATAATTTTCAAGCTCTTCCATCATAAAGTTGAAAGAGTCACTTAGTGCCTCGATCTCATCACCAGTTTTCATGGTAATTCTCTGATTCTCAAACTTTCCGCTCTCTGTAATCTCCTGGGTAAAATCAGCCAGCCTGCTGATCGGTCTGGTGATTGTCTTTCGCACAAAGACAATATACGCGGCCATCGTCACTGCGATAATGCAAAAAGAAATCAGAAACATATTGATAAGAAAGGAATTCAGATAATTCCTGACCTCTTCCATATCCAGAATATACTGAATTTCTGCCAGAGCCTTTCCATTCTCATCCAGAATCACCGAAATACCCGTGTAATTATAGCCATAGCTGTTGTCCGTCACAAGCGGATGATCCACACCTTTATTCTGCTGATATTGGTTCCATATGGTAATATATTTCTCCATGTCAGCAGGATCATCAGGATTTGCAGCGTCAGTGTACAAAATGTCACTTCCATAGGCAATCTGATTCGCAGGATCATCTCCCAATTCCTCAACCAGGGCATCTATGTAGAAATGAACACTGTCTTCATCCGGAACAACCAGAGACAGATATGTAACATCGCCGTCCTTTTTCAGCTTGTTAAACAACGTAACCATTTCCGAATATTCTTCTGTCTTGTCCCCACCTTCTGCCAGGATTTTCTTCACATCCGAAACCGACATCATATCTGCAATACTATTGCTGTTCGTCATTACCCTCTGTGCATATAGATTTTCCAGATAGGATCTGGAGCTTCTATAGCTGAAAAGAGAAATGGCAATGGTAAGGATTACACCGATCACGCCAAGTGAAAGTATAAATTTAGGAAGAAGTTTTATTTTCATTTGCAATTCCTTTCCTTAACTTTCTTAAAATAGACCTCTGCATCACACTTGCAGCGTCCTTTGCAATATGGACAATAAAGTTCTTTTTTATTATACCAGATCATCTTTGCAGAAAAAAGATGAACAAACTTACATTCCTGAAGTGCCCTTTCCAGAGGAACTTTACCGCCTGCATTCCAGCAGATGATAAACACTTCCCCTATGCCCTTCTCCGCAAACTGATTCAATGCATAGTTCATAAGCCCAACTGCCAGACCCTGTCTGCGAAATGCTTCTTTTATTCCTACTGACTGAATCTTGCCAACAGGTGCCAAAGTATCCTGCTGGCATACCCGTTGGATTTTCTGTTCTGTAAGCCTGGTATCCTCTGCAATCTGCTTCTCATTGGTAAGATAGTAATAAATATATCCTGCAAGCTCTCCTTCTGCAGTTCTCAGCAGAAGGAATGCCCGTTCACTGCTTCCAATGGCCTGCTCAAGCTCTTCTTTCTGATACAGATTTTCGCCTACGCACCGGTCCATAAGCTGCAGTGTTTCCTCAATATCCTCTTTTTCCAATGAATACAGACAAAATTCTCTGCCAGAAGCCCCAAACCTCCCTGTCTTTTGTGTCATAAGCTTCCCTTCTCACAGGACAAAATCTGCATGCCCATTGTAATCTCCGATTCCTCACTCAGAATCAGCTGCTGAAGTTCTTCATAATTCTTCTTCAGCCAGTTCTGCCAGTCCTGATATTTTCTGTTATCCGGTTCTTCCGCCAGCAAGATTTCCACATCCTCGGGCAAATAGGAAAAAAAGGTCTGGAAAATATCTTCTTTTTGCTGCTGTTCGCCTTTGGCAGCGGAAATCCCCTTGCACCAGACATGGATATGATCGTATCCGCAGTTGGTCAGCCAGCCGGGAACGGCCTGACCGGTTTCTCTTTTTCCTGCGTATTTGTCCTCTTTTAAGATATCCAGAAACTGTCCAAGAAGATTCTTTTCATCTGGAGCCAAAGTGGATATGCGGTCATTGCTTTCTGTGATAAAAATCACTCCGCCTTTTTTCAAAAAATTCTTCAATGTGCGAAGCAGCTTTTCCCCATCATGCAAATGCATTAATACAAAAGAAAGACAGATCAGATCAAATTCTCTGTCTTCCGGTTCCGTGCATAGCTTCTGAAAATCCGCGGAAAACGAATCCCGATCCACATCCATCTGATAAAAAGAAAATTTAGTATTTCCGTACTGACTGTTGGCTCTTTCCACAAGCTGCTGATTATACTCCAGGCCAATCACCCTGGAAATCCTGTCATCTGAAAAGCGGTGAAAGGTTCGGGCTCCATCATTGCAGCCAATATCCAGAACAGAAAGTTCTGACTTTCCCTTAAAAAAATGCTCTAACGCAGGTTTCTCTGCCTGTGACAACAGCAAATTCTGTCTTCTCAGTCGTTCCCTCTCTTTTTTTTCCTGAAATACTAACTGACTTTGCACTACTTGTCTCCTTGTCCGTCAAAATTTATGCTCTGAATAATAACCGCTTCGCATTCTCTTCCGTCACTGCAATTACTTCTTCTGCAGTAATTCCCTTGATCTGCGCCAGGGCTTCTGCAACATAGGGCAGATTCAAGGAGGAATTTCTCCTGCCTCGATTGGGCTCCGGTGCCATGTAAGGGCAGTCCGTTTCCAGAACGATCTGGGACAGCGGCGCTATGGCAGCTACTTCTTTCAGCTTCTTTGCATTTTTGAAAGTAAGCACGCCGCCAATGCCAAGATAAAGTCCCATTTTCAAATATTCCGCCGCAATCTCCTTACTGTAGGAAAAGCAGTGAATGATTCCTCCGAACATATCTTTTTTCATATATTCCTTTACAATCTCCAGAGTGTCCTCGGCTGCATCCCGGCTGTGGATCATAAATGGCAGCTTCTCCTCCCTAGCAATGTCCATCTGCGCCCGGAACATCTCCTGCTGCTGTTTATGCTCTGCCTCTTCCTTATGCCAGTAGTAATCCAGACCGATTTCTCCGATGGCGACCATTTTCTCCATATGGGAAAGACGCCGGATCTCATCCAGAGTATCCTGTGTCATAATTCCTGCATCGTCGGGATGAACCCCCACTGCGCCATACACAAAAGGATACGCTTTCATCAATTCCAAGGTCCCGCCAAATCCCCCGACGGACGCGCACACATTTACAATACAGCCCACTCCCCCGTCTTTCATGGAAGAAAGGATCTGATCTCTGTCTTCGTTAAATGCCTCATCATCATAATGTGCATGTGTATCAAATATCATTTTTCTGCCTCATTTTTCTTTGCGATACAACAATTATAGCATACTAAAATCATACCAGTAAAGTGTTATAAACCTCTTTTTGGAAGTTCTATTTTAGTTGTTACTGTGAATAGAACGAACATCGAACTATTTTAAACACAATTTCAAAAAAGCAAAAAATACTTGATAATTCAGAAGATTCGACAGATAATGTGGAGCTTGAAAAAATTGATATTCCTTATGTCCAGGTACCAGGCGGTGGCATTTTTGCATATATAAACGGAGACAGTACCGGAAAAACAGTTCTTCTCAGATCCGACATCGATGCACTTCCCATACTGGAATCCGAGACCAATCTTAAGAATAAAAAAATATGTATTTCAAAAAATCCTGGTGTTATGCATGGCTGCGGCCATGACGGCCACATTGCCATGCTTCTTACCGCCGCAAAAATACTGAAGAATATGGAAGCTTCCCTAAATGGACGCGTTGTCCTTATGTTTGAGGAAGGAGAAGAAGGACATCGGAATATAGAAAAGCTTCTGGCTTATATGGCAGAAAAGGACATGAAGTTTGACACCTGCTACGCCTCTCATGTGCGTTAGGACATTCCCACAGGAAAACTTTCCTGCTGCCAGGGTTCTGCCATGTCAGGCCTTTACCACTTCGTACTTGAAATAAACGGAAAAGGCGGACACGGTTCCAGACCGGATCTTGCTCACAGTGTAATTGACTGTTTCCATGACATATATTCCAACCTTGATACACTCCGGTTAAAATACATAAAACCCAACACCGTTCTGACCTGGTCTCTGGGCTCTGTCAATGCAGGAGCAACCTTTAACCTGATCCCCGACAAGCTTACCTGCGAGGGAAGCATCCGAATGATGGATCGAAGCAGCGGAGAAGAATTTATCAAAGAATTTGAACGAATTGTTGCTGCAATTTGTCCTCTTAATTACTGTACCTACCAGTTTAAATTGCTGGAACAGCTTTTACCTACAGAGAACTATCCTGCATGCAGAAAAACCTATATTGATTCTATCAAGAAACAGATCGGCGAAGATGTCATATATGATTGTGAGCCATGGATGGCATCTGAAACCTTCAGTTATATGTGCAGCCTGTTTCCAGGTGTAGAAACCTTCGTGGGAATAAAAAATGACGAATTAGGTTCCGGCGCTAATCACCATACCCCGGAATTTGATCTGGACGAGGACGGACTTACCTATGGTACTGCCGCTGCCGTCAGCTACGTTTTGGAATACTTTGAAAACACGCCTGATACTTCTGCTTTTGAACCTGCATACAACAGCATCAGCGAACTGATCGCCACATTTGGTCAACAGCCAGGAAGTACCGAATATATGGATTTGATGCTGAACAGCAACAATTTCGGAATTGACGGTACTGCAGAGCTGCTTGCAAATGTAATTCGTAAAAATTTCGGATTATAGATCTTCCTAGAGCGTGTTTGAAAAAGGCTTTCTGCAAGATGTGCGTCACAATTTGTGGGAGATTTTGTCCGGATGAGGGCGCCGTAGCGGGCTACGGCAACCGAAGCAACCGAATTCGGGCAAAATATACCGCAAAGTGGGGCGTGCAGATTGCGGGAATGATTTTTCAAACAGGCTCTAATGTACTTATGCTGACTCACGCCGCATATTTTACAGATCAGGCACTGGAAGATATGGTGCACAACTCTCTGATTGTAACAAGCCAATATTTTAAAACTATGAAAGAGCAGCCATAAGCAGTCTTCGTCAGCCCAAAAACTAAGAATCCCCTCCACAAAAGCAACTGCTGCATAGTGGAGGGGATTCTCATTTACTATAAAATTTATGGATATTTACTGCCTTGCACAATTTCCAGCTTCCCCGGTCATAATCTCAATACCATGGTCAAGAGCTCCAATAATGTATTCCAGACTCTCCTTTACTGCTTTCGGACTGCCTGGAAGATTAATGATCAGAGTCTTTTTCCGGATTCCGGCTGTGGCGCGGCTGAGCATGGCGCGTTTTGTGATCGTCATGCTGTAGGCGCGGATGGCTTCCGGGATTCCCGGAACCTTACGTTCTGTGATATCTTCGGTGGCCTCCGGCATAACATCCCGCGGGGAAAAACCTGTTCCACCAGTAGTCAAAATCAGTTCTGCCTGATTCTCATCTGCGATTTCCGCCATTCGTCTGGAAAGCATGGCACGATCATCCGGAAGAATATCCATAGATACTACCTGATAGCCTTCTCTTTCTGCGATTTCCTTAATTGCCGGACCGCTTAAATCTTCCCGCTTACCCTGAAATCCCATATCACTGGATGTGATAATTGCTACTCGTTTCATTTTTCTCCCCCCTTCGTTTTTATTTCTTTGAATAAAAAATCTCCACTCTTACCGCCAGTTTTCTCTACCAGGTGAATATCCGTCATCACCATATGCTTGTCGATTGCCTTGCACATATCATAAATTGTAAGAAGAGTCACCTGCACACCGGTAAGTGCTTCCATTTCCACGCCTGTTTTACCGTCTGTCTTCACAGTGCAAAAAGTGCGGATAATTCCATTTTCTTTTTCAATTTCGAAATCAATGGTACATTTGGTAACCGGCAAAGGATGGCACATAGGTACCAGATCCGAGGTGTGCTTCACAGACATGATCCCGGCAACTCTGGCAACGCCAAGAACGTCTCCCTTTGCCACAGTGCCTGCAGTAAGATGCTCCATGATTTCTGCTCCAACCTGGATAGAACCTGTTGCAATTGCAGTTCTGTGGGTAATCGGTTTATCCGAGACATCCACCATAACAGCATTACCATTTTTATCAAAATGGCTTAATTTATTACACATAATTCGTCCCTTTTTATAACAATATTAACCTATTGTATTATATTCCGGCTATATCAGATGGACGCTTCCGGTCAAAATCAGCAGATTTCAGATCCTGCCGGCATATTTTTTTCAGGGCTGACTACGCATACATTTCCCTCAGCATCCTCTGCGCAAAGGATCATTCCCTCACTAAGAATTCCTGCAAGTTTCGCTGGTTTTAAGTTGGTTACTACCATAACCTTTTTGCCAACCATTTCCTCTGGTGTATAGTAAGCCTTGATTCCAGATACGATCTGGCGAACCTGGCTTCCGATCTTAACCTGAGAGCAAAGAAGTTTCTTGGATTTCTTCACTGCCTCACAGGCAATAACCTCACCAACCTGGAACTGAAGTTTTGCGAAATCATCAAATGTGATCTCTGGCTTCGCCTCAATATCTACAACCTTCTCCTCTGGCTTTTCTTCCTTCGGCTCTTCTTTCGGTGGATGAAGCTCGTTTACTTTTTCCATAACTTCTTTGATGTCCATACGGGCAAAAAGGATCTCCGGTTTATCTGTTACCTTGTTTCCTGACGGATACAGTCCAAATGTCTTCAGATCCTCAAGAGTTCTCTCTGAAGCATTTAACTGACCAAGGATTCTCTTTGTTGTGTTCGGCATAAAGGACTCAAGAAGAGTGGTTCCAATGCAAATGCCCTCAACCAGATTGTAAAGAACGGTTGCAAGACGATCCTGTTTGGTCTCGTCCTTTGCAAGTGCCCATGGCATTGTCTCATCAATATATTTGTTGCAGCGTTTGAAAATAGTGAACACTTCTGTGATGGCATCTGCTACACGAAGTTTCTCCATCTTTGCATCAACCTTTGCAGGAACAGAAAGAATGAAGCTCTTCAGATCATCGTCAACAGGTTCTGTTACGCCTTTATTCTCTACCACGCCGCCAAAGTATTTGTTTGACATGGAGATGGTACGGTTTACCAGGTTTCCAAGAGTATTTGCCAGCTCGGAATTCATACGCTCTACCATCAACTCCCAGGTGATCACACCATCGTTGTCAAACGGCATTTCGTGAAGTACGAAATAACGGACAGCATCAACGCCGAAGAAATCAACCAGCTCGTCTGCGTAGATAACGTTTCCTTTGGATTTGCTCATTTTTCCATCGCCCTGGAGAAGCCACGGATGACCGAATACCTGCTTCGGAAGAGGCAGATCCAGTGACATCAGGAAGATTGGCCAGTAAATAGTATGGAAACGGATGATATCTTTTCCAATAAGATGAAGGTCGGCAGGCCACATCTTGTTAAACAGTTCAGAATTGTCTCCATCACAATCATAACCGATTCCGGTAATATAATTGGTCAGAGCATCCAGCCATACGTAGACAACATGCTTCGGATCAAAGTCTACCGGAATTCCCCATTTGAAAGAGGTTCTGGATACACACAGATCCTGAAGTCCCGGAAGAAGGAAGTTGTTCATCATCTCGTTCTTACGGGATTCCGGCTGAATGAATTCCGGATGTGTCTTAATGTGCTCGATCAGACGGTCTGCGTATTTGCTCATTTTGAAGAAATAAGCCTCTTCTTTGGCTGGTACGCATGGGCGTCCGCAGTCCGGACATTTTCCGTCTACAAGCTGGGATTCTGTGAAGAAGGACTCACATGGAGTACAGTACATTCCCTCGTACTCTCCCTTGTAGATGTCCCCTTTTGCATACATTTTCTTGAAAATCTTCTGAACCTGTTTCTCATGGTCTTCATCTGTGGTACGGATGAATTTGTCATAGGATGTGTTCATCAGATCCCAGATATTCTTGATCTGACCGGATACGTTATCAACGAATTCTTTAGGTGTAACACCTGCTTCTTCTGCTTTCAGCTCAATCTTCTGGCCATGCTCGTCAGTTCCGGTCTGGAAAAATACGTCGTAGCCCTGCTGTCTTTTATAACGCGCAATGGCGTCTGCCAGAACCGCCTCGTAGGTATTGCCAATGTGCGGCTTGCCGGATGTATAGGCAATGGCTGTGGTGATGTAATATTTTGGTTTACTCATTGTATTTCCTCCTTTTCTGTGTAACAAAAAGAGCTGGTTAAACTTCTCCTTCCTGTCACAACATAAAAAAACGTCTTCTCAAATATACTGAGAAGACGAGTTATCCCGTGTTACCACTTCTATTCATTCCCGCCTCACGGTACAGATGGAAAAACCATCTTCGGGAATCTCACCGGGTACCTTCATACCCTTACGCTATAACAGGCGTTCCTGTCGCAGCCTAAATTACTTCAACTGCGCCCCTCCAAAGCCATCTTCCATCTGTTCCATACACACCCCCTCTCAGCCTGGAAAAGCAACTCTTAACTGCTCATCTCCCGGGGGATTCTCTGTAATGCGGTACGCAAATGTACTCTCTTTTTCTATGGGTTTGGCTTATAAATTCATATAAAAGAGCGTATCACATTTTAATGGGTTTGTAAACCCAAATTTATCATTTTACAGCCATTTTACAGCGATGCGATATTTATAATTTTAGTGTAAATTTAGTCAAATTACTATTGACAAATTTGCAATTATCTTGTATATTAATATCAGTAACAATTACTATTATCGAGAGAAAGGAGGAAACAGATGGCCACATTGAAATACAGCCGTCAGAGAGAATCTATTAAGGAATTTCTTACTGGCAGAACCGACCATCCCACCGCTGATTTTGTTTATGAGAATATGAAGCAGATTTATCCAAACATCAGCCTTGGAACTGTATACCGAAACCTCTCTCTTCTCGCTGATCTGGGTGAAATACAGAAGCTTTCCAGCTTTGGCGGAGCAGACCGATTCGATGCCCGCACCGCTCCCCATTGTCACTTTATGTGCACCCGCTGCGGCAGAGTGATGGACGTATTCAGCGAACATATTGATAAAAGTCTTGAGAGTATTGCAGCTGACTTTAAGGACGGTCAGATTTCCGATTATAAAGCAAGATTTTTCGGAATCTGCAAGGAATGCCTGAAGGAAGAGTCTCACTAAACAGTTGAATAAAGTTTTCATTTTCTGGTCATATCTATTTTGCAGGGAATTACAGCCGCTCGACAAGCAATGGCCACAGAACCAAACTTTAAGTGAACATTCGATCCTGTTTGAAAAAAATTTTAATAACTCTTGACAAGCGGGAAACAATATGTTACTATAAAACAGTAATAATTACTATTATTAAAAATTAAAAATAAATTTTATATACGAAAAGGAGAATTTAATTATGGCTAAATGGGTATGTAGTGTATGTGGTTATGTTCATGAAGGTGACACAGCTCCGGAAGTATGTCCAATCTGCAAGGCTCCGGCTGAGAAATTTACGAAACAGGATGATGAAATGGCATGGGCAGCTGAGCATGTTGTAGGCGTTGCTAAAGGTGTCAGCGAAGACATCCTTGCTGATTTAAGAGCAAACTTCGAGGGCGAGTGCTCTGAGGTTGGTATGTATCTTGCTATGGCACGTGTTGCTCACAGAGAAGGATATCCGGAAGTTGGTATGTATTATGAGAAGGCTGCTTATGAGGAAGCAGAGCACGCAGCTAAATTCGCTGAGTTATTAGGTGAAGTTGTTACAGACAGCACCAAGAAGAACCTTGAGATGCGTGTAGCCGCTGAGAACGGTGCAACAGCTGGTAAGACTGATCTTGCGAAACGTGCTAAAGCAGCTAACCTTGACGCAATCCATGATACAGTTCATGAAATGGCAAGAGACGAGGCTAGACACGGCAAAGCATTCGCAGGTCTGCTTAAGAGATACTTCGGAGAATAATTTTTACCGGGGAATCGCATAAAATAAAGCTTTTTATAAAAGGGAATCACTTTCGTGATTCCCTTTTTGGGCAGACTTCCGTCATTTTTAATATGTAAATCAGGTGTCCCTAACCCATTTTTCACTCTTAAAAACTCTCAAAATGTGTCTCTCCCGTTTCGTTTAATTTGTGCGGACCACAGTCCCTCCCCGCATAGCTTCTCTCGCTATTTTGTACTTAATTTTCTGTAAATTCATACAACGGCATATTGTTCTCATCATATAAAACAATCATCATAACCGCATTCACCTCGCCGGTTGCACTTTCAAAGCATAATAAATAATAGCCGTCACGGTCTAATGATTTCACAATATACCGTTTTTCCTGATTTCCAGATGTAATTGTTCGGATCAGTTTTCCATCTTCGATTCGCCAGCTTCCATCAATCTCAGGCCAGTTGGGATTTATTTCTTCTCTTGTGCGATAGCTGTCATCTATTCCAAAGCTTCCAAGCTGTTTTGTATTACCATCTGCATCATATTCATAAAGTTCTCCGGCACCAGTGGTTCCGCCAATTGCCCAATTAACAGTATAATACCGGAATCTGCATGGAAAAATGGAGGATAATTCCTCTTCTGTTAAAGTCTCAAACTCGTCTGCATGAGCTTTGAAGTAATAAAATCCACTTTCATAGTTATTATCCGCATCTGTATGATTCACATATGCAGCAATAAAATCATCTTTGGATTTTATAACCTTCTCCGCCTGTGCAAGCTCTGCTTCCTGTTTTTTCCTGCTGCTTTCCTGCGCTTCTTCTATTTCATGTTTACTTTTTCTTTCTTTCCTGCCTTCCTCATCTAACGGCGCACCATATCCGCCTTCATCAATTAGCTCTGCGATATTGCCTGCTTCCAATGCAAAGCTATATTTGGATGAACCAAGATTCAGTACACAACGTATATCATTTCCTTCATATAAATATTTCACAATATCTTCTCCTGAAGATCCGCTGACATAAACATTGCCATTGGGTTCCTCACCTAGCAAACCATATTCATATACCGTATTTATACTTCCAACTTTTATTTTCAATTCTTTAGAATCAGAAGAAAAATAAGTAGCAGGGGTATCCTTATACTCTAAAAGTTTAAAAGATAAATCATAACAATAATCAAATTCATCAAAATTAATATATGCTGTGACAAGCAGATCACTACCGGTTGTTGCCGTGTTGCTAAAGGTTCCGGAAACAACCGTACTTATAACAGATTGCCCCGTTGCATCCCCGAAGTCATCTACTACCGCAACTTTTCCCCAGGAGTTATTGTTTCCTTCATCCGTACTGGAATCCTCTTCTATTTCTGAAACTACCTCTGCATTCTCTTCCCCATAGGAAAGCGTTGGAGACATAAATACGCACCCCAATGCCAACGCCAGCGCTAATGTTCTTTTCTTCATCCTTTGACCCCCATTTTTTGTAATTTTATTTGAGACTGATAAGTTATCATATAATAATAGGAGGAAGGAAAGCAATTACCTGAAAGCATAGTACAAGAAGAAATTATTACTGTTCACGACCTTCACAGCAACACGCTTCGCGATGCACAGAAATCATACTTTGCAGGATTCTGCTACTGCAGCAGGGAGTCTCGGCGGCCTCTGCCATTGTGCCGTAATATAAAAAGAGTTACAGACCGCAAAATGATTAATCTGTAACCCTAAAACTCTTATTAAAATATTACTTGAACGCTATATAAAAAAGCCCTCACAGAGCATTACTCCGAAGCAGTCTCAAAATTTGCCTTCGCCGTATCCACCGAATGCTCTGCTTTATTATCAATGTCCACATCATTTTCTGAGAAAGTACTTCCCGCGAAATCAAGGACTTCATTCCCAGGCAGATTCTCAATGCAGACCGCCGTTCCATTTCCGGTAAATGTATTATTCAGATAGTTGGGCGCTGTACCATAAGCCATGCTGCTGTTAAACTTCAGTGCAATTTTATTATTGGTAAAAGTACAGTCCATTGCATTTACCCAGGCTTCATTATTGGCAATTGCAGCCGTATCCCAACCATTAAAACCGCATTTGGAAAGTAAAGTAAGACAATACGCGTTCACCCCAATTCCAGAATTCCCTTTAAACTGGATTCCTGACATTTCCGCGTAATTTCCATTCAATCCGCGCAAGCTGACGGTTCCTGTGAAAGTAGTCACGTCATCTCCGTCTGAGCTGCCATAAATTCCCCACACATGATTTCCAAAAACAATATCACCATCATAAGTTACTGCCGGAAGATGAAGGTAAACCGGAGTTTCCGATGACACCTCTTCCTCAATGGAAGCCAGCAATGCATTCAGTTCCTCTGTGGTCTCCATAGGCGTATCCTCTGAAAAATAGGTAACTGCTGCCTGCTTTTCAATGGTAAGCCGTGTGCTAAGAGAAATCGTATCTCCGTTTTTCATCGTCAGGTTCCACAAGATATCGTTAGTACCGCTGTCTGAGGTATAAATAATATCAGAAACATATGCTGCATTTGGAAAACTCTCGTTATGAACCGGTTCTACATAATCTACCTTCCGGGAATTTTCTCCAGGTTTTGTATCCACCTTACAGGAAACTACCTTTTCTGTAAATTCTTCCCACGCCAGTTCTCCAGTCTCCTGATCCAGAACATACAGCTGACATGGAAGGGCACTCTCCATTCCCTGCGCCAGTGTATCAGTACGTTCGCCCTGGGCATGTCCTGTTACTCCATCATCTTCGGAAAAATTCAACAGCAATTTATAAGATTTTCCTTTGTCTGTATAAACTACCTGTGCACCGCCCTCATAGGACTTCGGACGGTGATGCAGAGAAAAAGCTACTCCAACAGCTGCCAGAAGCACTACCACAGCAGTTGCTCCAAAAGCCGCCTTTCTCCATCGTTTCGGTGCTTTTATCTCCTGTTTTTCCTTCTGGACTGCTGTACAGTGAGGACAAAAAGAAGCGTTGTCCGGAAGAGGCTGTCCGCATTTTATACATTTTTTACTCATATTTTTCTCCTATTACGATATATTTATGGTTAACATACCTTATAGCTGGTACATCGTTTTCGAAATAACTATACCACTCACTTGTCTGTGAATCCGATTGCACAGGTATAAAAGCCTCGGCGTAGCCCGCTACGCCTGCGTTTTTAT